>Ga0160423_10004694_pt1 | contig 11197 bp, 6 predicted proteins | sample CRUFie14St8metaG_FD_108191 | JGI IMG/M metagenome (GOLD analysis project Ga0160423, IMG submission 108191) | Marine microbial communities from the Costa Rica Dome - CRUD Field 142mm St8 metaG | ecosystem: Environmental > Aquatic > Marine > Oceanic > Photic zone | place: Costa Rica: the Eastern... | reverse complement strand
GCAAGAGGAGGACCGGCGCGACTTTCATCACCACGCTGGGGCTCGCGACCGAGGACCCCGCGACCAAGTGGACCATGAGGGGAGTCGCCCTGCTCTTTTCCACAGACTAGGTCACATCTTTTTGTGCAAACCAGAAGACCGTAGCAAGGCCGGAGGGAAAAGCCGGCTTTGGACTCACCATAACAGCGATATCAATTATGTAATCTCAAACACGAATATTCATTCCATCATCACTTACTGCAACCAACTTACCAACCCTTTCTAACATGAAGACGGCGACTCATTCTCTCTTGCCGATGCACCTCCGCAAGTTGTTTCCCTCTCCCCCAGCGCGGCGAGCGTCTCCTCCAACCCCTCATCCTCGTCGGCCATATCCAGGCCTTGGGTTTGCGATTACGATTTTTTACATTTGGCGAGGTTTCAAACACCAAATTTGGGCTGTCAGGGGCTGTCAGGGGGACGCGGACACGAGCAGTCCCGAGCTTGAACCGCGCGCGCAGAGGCCAGCGCTCCAGCCATGCCCACCACCGCGGATCAGAACCGGGGGTTGATGCCATGAGCGACCCTTGAGCCCCCTTGAGGGTCCGGTATTGACTCCGCGAAACTCTCCCCCCGACAAACCTGCGAGGATGATGGAGATAAAGGCCTCGGTCCTCGAGTGGTTGCTCGAGCTGGGCATCCCCGAGGAGGACCTGCCGCTCTCCTCGTACGACCCGCAGAGCCTTACGGGGAGCATCTCGCTAAGCGAGGACGCCGAGGCGGCCTTGCTGAACGGGAACGGTACCTGGTCGATCGTGTCTCACGTTCTCAAGAGCAGGGGCAAAACGCTGCCCTTCTCGGAGAGTGGTTCGAACCCGCTGAAGCAGGGCAGGACCGCGATAGACAGGCTGCACAACTGGAGCTTCATCGAGAGGCTGCTGTCAACGGTCGGGATCATCGTGGACCCCGACGCCAAAGCCCTTGCGGTGGCCGGGGACTGCGAGGCTGTGTCGAGCATCCTTGGGCAGATCAGGGACTTCTGCGTTCCCGACAGCAGGAGGGAGGGCGTCGAGGCCAAGCTCGCATCTGTTGGGGACGACGTCCCGCTCCCGGAGGAGACGTACGCCGAGGAGCTCGACAGGGCGCAGATTGCGGACGAGGTGAGCTTGGCTCTGGTTCCGCCGGCTTCCCGATACGCCTCGGACGACCTGGACGCCCAGCCCTCTCCCCCCTCCGCCAGCGCGGGCCCCTCCGACGAGGCCAGGGCCATCTACCGTGCTCATGTCGGGGACGGCGAGCGCAGTCTGGAGGATAGCGACTCGTGCGCCCAGTTCTTCATCCGGTCGATTTCCAAGCACTTTGGCACCGGCCACGCCGAGTCCCTCAAGTTTCTGGTGGACGATGCGGAGATCGTGGAGGACTGGATCATCAGGGGCTACCCGGCGGGCACCTTCTCGCCGGTCGTCTCGTGGCTGAACGAGATCATCACGAGAGTCACCGACCTCTGCTTCCACATCGCAAGCGAGCCAGCGACCTTGACGGTCTCCCTAGGGCTCGTTTCCACCGGTGTCAAGTCCAAGAACCGGGAGGTTGCACTGACGACCCTGTTCCTGCTCAAGCAGTGCGTAGCGGTGCTGGACAAGTACTACCTGTGGAAGGCTTCAAAGAGATGGCTGACGACGAGCGTGGGCGCCCTGCTGCCGATGGTCGGCCTGATGAGGAGGTTTCCCGACACGGAGGTCTCCGCCGCGGTCTGCGGAGTGATCAGGGCCTTCTACAGGGAGGACTCCCCCCAGGTCTTCCTGCCGGACGTCACCGCGTTGGTCAGGAGCTTCCCGGAGCGAGCCTGCTTCCTGAGGGAGCTCACGCACGCCCTCGCTGCCGACGGGAGCTCGGAGACGAGAGTCACCAACGACAGTGTCTCCCTGCTGTTCCAGTACTTGATGGAGCAGCTCAACCGCGCCCAGAGCGACTTTGAGAAGAACCCGGTGCTGGACGCTCTTGCGGTGTGCTGGGACCGCTTCGACATCACGCCTAACGTTGAGATCAGGATCAAGACGATCTTGGGCCACATCCAGGGCCAGTGCCGGTCTCCCTACCCCGAGGTCCGTCATGGCGCCCTCCCTTACCTTTTCAGCCTCTTCGAGCACCTGCTGAGGAACGGAGAGGACCTCGCCTCGTCGTGCCAGCAGGCCGTCATGGCGTGCTACGTGGAGAATTACACGGACGCTTACGTGCACCGGTCGGTCCTCAAGGGACTGCTTAGGCTGCTTGACACATACGACACCATGCCCATTGGGCTGGTCATCTCAAGGCTGACGAGCAAGGTGATGGAGGAGGGGAGCATCTCCGCCACCCAGCTCAGGGTGCTGGACAGGGCGTCCGCCCACCCGAATCTTGGTATCGGGGATGCCCTCTCCGTCTTCAGGTTCATGCTAAACCTGAGTGGGTCGCAGACCCCGCACGCGCCGTCTTGCATGGCCATAGTGCTCAGTCTGCTTGACCGGGTCTCGGAGGAGGAGGAGGCGGTGGCCGCCCTGCGCAGGCACCAGGACCGTTACAGCGGCGTGAGGGTGAGGAAGGGCACCAAGAAGGCTGACTTCTTGGCCAGGATCGACCTCTTCCTCGAGCAGCGGGAGGACTTCAACTTTGTATCGAGAAACCTGGACCAACAGTTCCTGGCCACCATGGAGGATGCCGAGGCCAAGGTCGGCAGCCCGCACAGGCCGAAACCGGTGCTGGGCGAGAAGGAGAACAACTACGTGTCGGCCAGCCCCTTGGCGAAGCGACGCGCCAAGGCGGCCAACCCGAACTCCCCCGCCGTTGGGGCGGCCTCCAGGGGCAAGGCCACAAGGGTCGGCGGCGACGGCAGCAAGTATAACGCCCAGAGGGGGAGTAGGGCCTCGGATCCCAAGGCAAAGGCCTCGGCGGAGAGGGACAGGGAGAGGATTAGGGAGGGGGCTAGAGGACCCGCTCCCAAGCCGAAGGTTGCGGCTAGCGGGCTCGGTAGGAGGTCCGATCCCGCCAAGAATGCCAAGGACGCGCCCAAGCCCAAGGCCAAGGCGAGGAGCAAGGAGGAGGTGCAGCGGATGAAGGACAGGCACCGGAGGGAGATCGAGGAGATTAGGCTGCGCAGGGAGAGGAAGCAGGCCGCGGAGAGGGAGAAGGAGCAAGAGCGGCTCGACAGGGAGGCGCGGGAGCGCCAGAGGCACATCCACAAGAGGAACAGGATCGTGAGAAACATGGCGGCCCCCAAGCCTTCGGGGCCAGCTCAATCCGAGGACTCGGAGATGATCAGCGAGCTCGTCATGGAGGCCCTGAAGAGGAGGCTCGACGCCGACCCGAACACTGCGATGCCGTCCGGGTACGAGAAGGAGGTCCAGCCGACATACTACTCGGGTCTGGTGGACGGGCACAGGAGCCGTGGGGGGGAGGAGTCCGCGAAGAATGCCGAGATGTGCCTCAGCGTGCTGCAGGACGTCCTCATGGAGGCACTGCAGATTGAGCCCAAAGCCAACCTCCTCGGCACGATCGTAGTAAGGAGATCGGTAGGGGACCAGGGCCAGACTCCCCGGGGCGCGAGGAGCAGTGAGCCCAGGTCGAGGGGGCCGGCTTCCCAGCCGCCGGCCAGGGCCAAGGCCGCCCCTCGGAGGAAGCCCCCCGCGACCTCCTCGGCCCCTCCCGCCAAGTCCGCGAGGTACTACAGGCGGTCGCCCATGTACCGCCCCGTTCTTGAGTTCGTGAGCGAGATGGTGCACCAGGCGGTGAGGAAGGTGGAGAGAAAGTCAAGGCCAAAGTGGAGAGCAAAGGCGTCGTCCCAAGCTCCAGCTGCGGGCCCCGCCCTGCAGAGGAGCGAGGAGGACCGCCTGAAGTACTGGAACATGCGCAAGCAGAGGGAGAGCGCGGAGAAGGCGGAGGAGGAGCGAAAGAAGGCGGATGCGGAGAGGGCCGAGCAGGCCAAGCGCAAGGCCAGGGCCGACTTTTTGAGAAAGAAGCTGGAGAGGCAGAAACAAGAGAAGTTGGCAAGGGAGAGGGAGATCGTGGAGGAGGCCAAGAGAAAGGAGGCCGAGCTTCAGCAGCAGAGGCGGGAGAGGGAGGAGCGTGAGGGCAAGAGGAGGGCCAGGGAGAAGGAGAGGCTCCGGCAGTACAGGGAGCAGAAAGCCAAGGAACACGATCTGCAGCTGCAGCAACAGCAACAACCCAGAAGCGTGAAGAAGAAGAGGAAGCCAAAGGAGGAGGTCGTGGAGGAGGCCAAGAGGGAGGAGCCCGAGGCCGAGGCCGAGCCCGAGGCCTGAGGGCTTGTATCATATTACATAGTTTTTCCTCCAAAAACCATCGCATCGTGTAATATAACTCTCGAAGAAAGGCTGGGAGAGAAGAAATAACGGCAGACCGGCTGCGCCATGGCCGGAGAGCTGGATCGATCGCTGTTCGCGGTGCTCTTCCCGGGCGAGGAGTACGATCCCGCGGGGGGCGGAAGCGACCGACTCGCGGACCGACTATCGGAGGTCGCCGACTCCCTCCGGGCGCGGCGCGGGCGCTGCATTGGCGGGCCGCCCCCGGACCCCTCCCCTCCTGCGCCGTCCAGCCGAAAGAAGAAAAAGGCAAGAAACGGTGGTGTCTTGGGCGGCCCTGACTTCACTGCGTGCCCCACAGTGTACGTCGCCCTCAAGATCGCGTACTTAGGCTGGGCCTACCACGGCTTCGCGAGGCTGAAACACCTAGAGGCGACGGTCGAGGGGAAGCTCTTTGAGGCTCTCACGAGGGCGAGGCTCATCCCGCCGGGTGCGGACCCCGTGGCCGACCTCAGGTACTCGCGGTGCGGCCGGACCGACAAGGGAGTGAGCGCGTCGGGCCAGGTCGTCGCCCTCATGCTCCGCGCCGCCCACCCGGGTCAGCCCCCTCTCGACTACGTGAACACCATCAACCGCCACCTCCCTGACGACGTGAGGGTGCTTGGGTCCAGGGAGTGTGGCGAGGCGTTTGATGCCAGGTTCGGCGCCAAGGGCCGCCACTATAAGTACTTCTTCGTGCAGGACGGCACGCTGGATCTCGGTAGGATGGCCGAGTGCGCGCGGTGCTTCGTTGGGGAGCACAACTTTAGAAACTTTTGCAAGACGGACGAGAGCGTGAGGACCTACGACAGGAGGGTGACTGCGTGCTACATCGAGGCCGCCGGGGGCGAGGCCTGCGCTTCGGCTGGCGGCCCGGACGGTGGACTTTACGCCATTAACGTGCTTGGCTCGGCCTTCCTGTGGCACCAGGTTCGGTGTATGGCCTCCGTGCTGTTCTCCGCAGCGAGGGGGGACCTAGGCCCACCAGACGTGCGCAGGTTTTTAGATCTCGAGGCCCAGCCAAGCAGGCCCTCGTACACCATGGCACGGGAGGAGCCCCTGCTCCTGTTTCGCTGTGCCTTCGGCGGCGAGGACGGCGAGGCGTTCTCCGCCTCGGAGAACGCCAAGGCCAAGCTCCGAGAGCACCTCACAGCGATGCTCAGGGGTCTGAGGATCCGCGAGCGGCTCCTTAGGGAGTTGGTTGCCGAGGCGGCCGCCGTCACAGGTACAGGAGCCTTTGAGTCTGGAGGTCCACCACCCCCCGGCCGCTGACGTCCTGTAATGAAGTGTGCGGGCACACCCTCTCGCTCCACCTCTTCTCCGCCCTCTCCAGCGTCCTGGCCGCCTCTGCCTCCCTGCGAGGGATCACCCGCAGCAGCTTGGAGTAGTTCAGCTCCAGGAGCGCCGCGCAGCTCGGATGGCACTCCGTCTCCGCGCTGGGGTCGTCCAAGATCGAGACCTGCCCGCCGCCCAGCAGCTTCCCAGCGTTCCTGAAGAGGCCCTCCGCCAGGGTCAACCGGTTGGACTTCAGGTAGACCTCGGCGAGCTTCGTCACCACCAGGCCAGCCCTGGAGTCCTCCCCCGAGAACTCCTCCGCGTGGCTCTGCAGGAGCGACTCCAGCCTGGCCTCCGCCGCGTCGAGGTCGCCCCGATTTACGAGCTCCTGGGCGGCGGCAAAGTCGGCGCTGTGCGCAACCTCTTTGAGGAGGGCGTGGGATCCCCAAACGGCGGAAGCCTTCTGGTCGGCGGCCAGACCCCTCGCCCCTTCCGCCGCCTTGGCCGCGACGTGGTCGTACTGCGACAGGGGGTCCGGACGGCCGTCCCAGTCCGGGCCGCCGAACCCGTCGCCGAGGCAGCTCGAGAAGATGGCGAAGTTTTTCGCCACGTGGTCCAGCTTTGCGTCCTTGTCCTTCCACTCCGCGACGTTCGTGCCCCCCAGGGTCTCCGCCACCTTGTCGTAGCTCTCCAGCGCGAGGTCTCTGGCCCCCAGCGAGTGGTCGAGCAGGCCCTTCATCCCCTCGTACACCGCGGCCATCCCGCGACGGCTCTTCTTTCCAATGATCTGAGACTGAAAGTCGTACGCACTTGAGGACACGTCCGTATCGGCAAAGGTGGACGTAAGATCGTTCGCCAAATTGTCCTCCCCCCTCCTGAGATGCGTCAGCGTGAGCAAATGCCTGGCGAAGAGAGAGCACTCGCTCTGGAACTTTGTGTTCAGCAGCTCATCGTTCTCGGACACCAAGGTTAACGCCCGGTGGCACAGCGTCTCCACCTCCGTCGACCTGCCTTCCGCGTAGTTCAACTCCGCCCCCACGAGCTGCAACCGCACTACGCCCTCCACCTCGTACCCCTTGGAGTCCCGGTCCACCATCTGCGCGCCGTGCTCGACCGTCTCGATCGCGGCGCTCCTGCTCTGACACTGCCTGGCGTAGGCCACCAAGTCGTCCGTCAAAGTGCTGAGCTTGCGGTTGTCGTGTTGACGTTGAGGTGACGCGGCGGGACCGCGGATCGAGAAGGGGAGGATCAGGGGAGACATCCATTTGGTCCCACAGGGCGCCCAGGCCATCCGTCCCACGCGACACACCAACATCGTTGCCATCCGCGCGCCTCTTGGCTCTCCAGCGCCCTGGAGCTCCCGGAGCTTGGTCGATGCGCTGAAAGACTTTTCCCAAAGAAACTTTCCCGATTTTTTTCCGATTCGGATAATGCATTATATCGAAGATGCAAGAAGGAATTTACACTCTACACGCCAAACTGGGGCCCCCGCGTCACTCCACGACCGCGCAGAGCAAACCCCGGGGGACCGGGGAGCGACGGGGGAAGGGGGTCTGAGGAGCGTAGTCCCACGTGTAAGGACTTCTCCTGAGGGGACGCGACTTGCGATTCCACTTGTCCTCCGTTCGGGGACCTGTTTCGAACAAGCACCAAGCCCGCGGAGGGCGACACATAAACCGCAACCCAACACTTGTTGAGCTTGTCGGAGACCCACCCCCATATCATATGGGGACATTCCGGAGCGGCGTGGTGTCTCAGCGCCGGTCGGTCGCGGCCGGGACCTCGGTATCGCCGTGCAGCTCATCGGGGCGCTCGGCCGGCAGGCCCACGTCGTCCACAAGGTCGCGCGCTCGACACGTCGTCGTCTTCGTTTTGGGAGAAAAACGCCCCAAGCTCGAGGTTTCGTGCCACGCGTTGAGCCCGCCCCCTTCCGGAGGGGACCAAGGGGACCTCGCTGACCTGCGGGAGGGGCTGGCGACGGTGGGCAGGAGGAACGTGACGAAGAGCGCGGCGACGCGTCTGACGGACAGGGCCGAGCGAAAGGAGCGAAACCGCCAGATACTCCTCGACCACCTCGCGGACTTCGTGCACGAGAACCAAAAGTGGCTGGGCGGCAACTTCCCCACGAGGGAGTACCTCTCGAGCGCGGGGAGGATCGACCTGGCGGAGGCGATCCGCAAGCTCGGTGGTCCGGCCAAGGTGGCGACCATGTTTGGCCTGAAATGGGGGGCTCCGAGCGCGCCCAAGGGTCCGGGATTGGATGCCGGCTCGCGGGCGGGCAGCCCCGGGGTCGGGTCGGTGGACTCGGCCAGCATCAACGTCTTGGACAGGGCGAGCGTAGAGAGGGCCATTGAGGAGAACGTCGACCTCGGCCATTCCTTCATGGTGGAGCACACCAACAGCAAGACGCCCATGAAGGAGAGCGAGTGGACGCTGTGGAAACCCCCCATCTCTGCGGGGACTACGGCGGAGACCGTGACGGAGATCCTCAGGGAGGCCGAGAACTGCTCCAAGCACCATCCGATCTGCTACGTCAGGATCACGGCCTTCGACAAGGGGGACTTCTCCAGGAAGATCACTTTTTTGCTCCACGAGCCCACGCTGGGGTGAGGCGCGAGGGGAACAAGACCAATTTCGTAGGTGGCGCGGCGGTGAGAGCGAGGGCGGGAGAAGGGGCTGACCCCTACACCTCTCGGCCAGCTCGCCGCTCCACAAAAGCATTTAATATACTATATCCCAAAAAATTCTCTTGTTGCCGAAAAATACGTGGTCGTTACCGCGACAAGCTCCCTGCCTTCTCGCCTTCTCGGACGACCTCGGGGCCGATCTCGCTGCTCCCCTCGCCGTGCAGGAGCTGCTTGTCATTCGACCAGTCCCTAGGCTTGTAGAACAGGACGTTCTCTGCCACCCGGCTCTCCGCGTCTTGGGTGAACGCCCCAAAGTCCTCCGGGTTAAGCGAGCACCAGGTCGAGTGCCCTGGAGCCTGGGGGCGCGACCTGGCAGAAGAGAAGGGTAGCAGGAGCCCCCTCTGTTTCTTCCACCTCCTGCGGCAGATTGGCCCCGCGTGAGAGATCTTGACGTAACCCAAGTTGTAGAGCCTGAACAGGACTTCCACTGGTGAGGACATGCCCGCCTCGAGGCTCGCCCTGTGGTTCATCTCCACCAGGATGATCGAGGGGTAGTTCGTCTCGTGCGAGAAGAGGCCCATCCCCCCCTCGATCACTGCGCCCTCCCACCCGCCCACGCTGATCCGAACAGCCCCTACTGTCTTGTTCAGCGACACGGCGTCCGCGAGCCTGGTGTACCTCACGTCGACCGTGCTGCCCCCATCTCCTCCCCTGCCGGCCTCGGCCCCCTCCTTGGCCCTCCGCCCGGCCTCTGCCGAGGGGTACCCGTGCAGGAGGCTCTGGGTCTCCGCCATGTCCGCGTCCCTCGGCAGGCGGTACGTCACGTTCTCTGTCTTGTCGCACAAGGCCACCCTGTGGATCTTGACAAAGTCCTGGAACCCGTTCCTTGAAGTGCTGCTCTCGAAGGCCTCGAGCGAGTCCTCGGAGACCTCGAAGGACTCCACGTCGTGGCCCCTGGCGGCCGCGGCGAGGGAGAAGAATCCCAGCCCAGCGCCAATGTCCAGCAGCTTGACGGACCTCTTCTTGCCGCCCAGGCTACCCACGAGGGCGTCCACCACCGTGGGGGTCTCCGCGGGCCCCAGCCCGGCCTGCCACCTCCCATACTTGAACAGGTCGTCGCTCACGTCCTGGGTCCCGGCCTCGAGCTCTGTCCCCTTCCGGCGCACCGAGATCTCAAAGGTGGGCTTGAAGTTCGCGCTCACCGGGAACAGGCTCCTCTCCACGTACTCCGTGAGCAGCTCGGACTTCTCCGAGGATGAACCGAGGTGGAGGTCGCTTTTGAACCCGGTCTGCCCCCCGCCCTTGCTGCTCCCCCAGTTCCCCAGAAGGCTTCCCCTCCTGCGGTCGCAGTTGGACCAGCACACAAAGTGCTTCTTCCACCCCCCCATGAAGTGGTGCAGGACCTTGACGTCGCTCGAGTCGCTCCTGACGCCCTCCTTGTTCGAGGGGTGCGCCCCGAGGCCGACCCAGGGCAGGAATCTCACCGGCCAGAGCTCCTCGTCGTTCACGTCGAAGGGAGGGTGGAGTTTGGAGTGCCTGAGCACGACGTCGGTGAAGATTCCCGGCCCCGTCTTCTCCAGCGTGTCCCTGTTGTTGTTGTCCGAGAACTTGGTGGTGGCGTGGTTCTTGATGAAGTCGCACACCTCCCTGAGCGCGGGGTGCCCCGGTGCGGCCATGAAGGTCCACTGCAGGACCTGGTTCTGCCTGACGTAGTGGTGGTCCAAGGCGCTGAGCTGGCTCTCGCTCTCGTACTCCCACCCGACCACCATGGTGTCCGTGGGCAGCAGGACCTCGTCCAGCGGGGTGCGGCACTCCGTGTCGATGTCCGTGTACACGCCCCCGTACTTGTAGATGATCATGTAGCGAAAGAAGTCGCTCCTCTCCACCGACTTGGGCAGCGTGACGTAGGCCTCAAGGTACTCCGGAAAGTGCTGCTTCACGAAGTTCAGGCAGGCCTCGTCGTCGTAGAACCGGATCTCCCATCCGGGGTTGAGCTCGCGCCAGCTCTGGACGAAGTACCTCAGCTTGCTGGACAGGGCCTGCGAGCCGTAGGTCTGGTGAATGATCTTCGGGATCCTCTTGGACTGGTTGTTACTGCGCTGGGTCTGCCTCGAAGCCCTGTCCGGGGCGTCGTCCTGGGAGAACGAGAAGCTCTCGACCAGGAGCCTGGCCTCGCTCTTGAGGGTGACCTTGCCGCCGAAGAAGCTCCTGTCGAAGTCCGGGCTCTTCTGGATTCCGCACGCGTTGTAGTAGGTGCAGGAGAAGGCCTGCGTGAGCGCGAAGACGAAGAGCAGGACCACGCACAGCTTGTGGACCTTAGCGGTGTTCCTATTCGAGGTCGCGGCGAGGCCGACGAGGGACATCGACGAGAAGTCCTTCTTCAGCGTCGGCACCATGCCGGAGCTCACCGAGCGCTTCATCGTGCTCGCAGTTGCAAGGCCGAGGCCTGCCAAGGTCGCGCCTTGAAGGGCAGTCGTCGGTCGCTCCCGGTGGCCCCTCACCCCTCCAACATTCTCCCTGCCCCCTAACTTCTAACCCTCTTCCCCTCTCCCGCCTCTCGAGCGCCCGGAGCGTCCCTCACCCCTCTAGCGCTCCCGAGCCTTGCCCTCCGGCTGCTCGTCTCGTCTTCGCTGTGCAACAGAAGCGGGGACACCCTGTCGGTGGACGGCCCGAAATGTTGTACAGGGTGTCGGCCCAGCACCCCGCGTCGCGTTGCGATCAACACGCGATTAGCGCATGGGGCCTTCCCCGCATTGGTAGAATTGCGTGCCCCAAACATTCCGAGTAGTAAGCTGGACGACTCTACAGAGAAAAAAAAACTTCAACGAAAAAAACACTTAGGCTGGTTCAAAATCGCAGTGTACGAAACTTACGATTCGCATCCCCGAGATCTCTTTCGCAGATTCGCACCACCCCACGAAGCGTCGAATTTGTAGTATACAGGTATATATAGTGTCAAAATGGTCTCTCAAACATCATACG
>Ga0160423_10004693_pt1 | contig 11197 bp, 11 predicted proteins | sample CRUFie14St8metaG_FD_108191 | JGI IMG/M metagenome (GOLD analysis project Ga0160423, IMG submission 108191) | Marine microbial communities from the Costa Rica Dome - CRUD Field 142mm St8 metaG | ecosystem: Environmental > Aquatic > Marine > Oceanic > Photic zone | place: Costa Rica: the Eastern... | reverse complement strand
GTGGCAGAAATTTTTCTGTAAATTAAATGAGTAGATATCAGTGTACCGAAAAACATACAATCGGAACCGAGAAAAGCCCACATTAAGACTTTTTTGTTTGGAATACCAGTACTCGTGACTGGTTCGTGATGATCTAGGGCATGGGCTGCAGCGTCGCTCATAATGTATCAATATAGTATTATTCCTCGTTTTCTTTAGGGAAGAGGTGGTAACCACAAGGTCCTTCGAGAGCCCACATGATAACTCCAAGCACAAAAACAGCACCTCCTACGATGGCCAATTTGTAATCTCTAGCTAATTGGCCGGAAGCGTCGATGGACTGATGGAAAAGTAGCCCGAGTGCCATAACGAAAAGGCCGATTGCAGTAATCAAAGGGCACCATGATCGGTCAGGCATATGTACACCATGATCATCCAAAGGTTCTTTTTCAGAATGATTTTCTTTGGTACCGTAGTTGTTTTCCCAAGCTTGATCCCGTGCTTTTATTACTGGTGTTCTTGCAAAATTATAGTCCTTAACTGGAGAAGATAAAGTCCATTCAAGAGATCTTGCGTCCCACGGATTTTTTCCAGCTGGCTTAAGCCTTTTCGAATAGAAGGAATGGATGAATTGGACCACTCCAATAAAAACTCCAACTCCAAGTATAAAAGAACCAACAGTAGCGATTTGATTCCAAGCTTCAAAACCATGACCTTCGTTATAACTATGAGTCCTTCTTGGTTGACCGATCATACCCAGATAATGCATGGGAAAGAAGGTGAGATTAAATCCTAAGAACATAAGGGTGAAAACGACTTTGCCTAGTTTTTCACTCATCATACGGCCAGTGATTTTAGGTAGCCAAAAATAAAAACCACAAAATAGACCGAACAAGGCACCGCCAATTAGGACATAATGGAAATGGGCCACAACAAAATAAGTATCCTGATGCTGGGCATCAATTGGGACTGAGGAGTGCATTATACCAGTGAATCCACCAATCATAAACATAGTAATAAAGCCAAGTGCAAATAACATGGGTGTGTCGAAGCGTATTCTTCCTCCCCACATCGTGCCAATCCAATTGAAAATTTTAACACCGGTGGGTATCGCGATGAGCATAGTTAAAATGGAAAAGGCTGAAGTAGCAACAACACCCATACCGGTGGTGAACATGTGGTGACTCCATACGGCAAATCCCATGAATCCAATAAGAGCTCCTGAGAAGACGATTAGCCCATAACCGAAGAGTGGCTTTCTCGAGAAAACTGGGATTACTTCAGATACAATACCCATAGCAGGTAAAATAAGAATGTACACTTCAGGGTGACCAAAAATCCAGAAAAGGTGCTGCCAGAGGTGGGGCTTTCCGCCTTCTAGGAAATCGAAAAAGTTTGTTCCGTAGGATCTGTCAAACATCAATTCCGCTAAAGCAATCGCGATTGCCGGCAAAGCAAGAATTAGTAAAAAGCTAACAACAAGAGTCATCCAAGTAAAAACTGGAAGTCTCATCATGGTCATTCCTGGTGCCCTCATATTGATTATGGTTGTTATGAAGTTGAAGGAAGCTAAGAGTGAAGCAATGCCTAAAATTTGTAAGGAGAAAATCCAAAAGTCTGGGCCCATATCACCTATTACTTCGGTAAAGCGAGGATCAGTAAGTGGTGCATATCCAAACCAACCGATAGCTGGGGATCCGCCAGTGAAAAACCAGCTGAGATTTAAGATGATCCCACCTGCAATAAAGCACCAGAGACTGAGGGTATTCATTCTTGGAAAGGCGACATCACGAGCACCAATTTGCAGGGGCATGAAGTAGTTAAAAAAAGCTGCACTGAGAGGCATGATCACCAGAAATACCATGGTTGTCCCATGCATGGTGAACATTTGATTATATTCCCGATTGGTGAGTACTTCCATGTTATGACTCCATAATTGAGAACGAATAAGAAGAGCCTCAACGCCACCGACGAGCAGGAAAAAGAGGGCGGCAAGTCCATACATTAAACCTATTTTCTTGTGGTCAATAGTGGTGAGCCAATCAACTAAACCAGAGGCGTGTTGACCCGGTCGGGGAAAGACTTTTGTCTCAAGCTTAGTTTCCGTATCAGGTGCTGTGTATTTTAAGGATTCTGTTGCCATGATAATTGTTAGTTAAATTTTTACTTAAGACCAAGTAGGTATGTTACAAGTTGACTGACTTTTTCGTCATCATCTTCTAATTGGCGAAGAGGGTGACGATCATCTATGCCTTCACCATTCCACATGAGATTACCAAATTTAATATCGTTGGAATTCCTGAGCCATTTATCAAGACTTTTTTCATCATTCCTCATCCAACCCGCAGCCAACGATGTTCGCAAACCAAAGAGAGTGAGATTCGGACCTTTAGCACCCAGACCTGTACGGTTGATTGCGTGACACTGTACACACTGAAGAGAAGAAAAGAGCATTTTGCCTTTTTCGTAATCGTCGGAGTATGCCTTTTCCCATATCTCTGGCTTTGTGTCAGGATTCTGCCCTTTTTCTGCGGATTTAATGGCACGAAACTCACGACTTATATTATCACCAAGGGTAGAATCCGAAAAAGTGATAATATCCCCCTCAGCATACTCATTTTCAGAATTATAAGCTGTTGGCTGAAGGTTAGGGTTTTGAGCGTTACGGAATTTGAAAACCCATTTATCAAAATCATCATCCGTTTGAGCGAGTGCCCTGAAGGACATGTAAGCATGAGAATTACCGCAATATTCAGCACATTGCCCGTAAAAAAGACCACCGACAGCTTCGAATTCATCAGTAAATGCTTGTTTTGCAAATATAGTTTGCCTCATTTTGCCGTCGAAAACCGAAGGCATAGCTGTATTTGCATCTACTTCAAAAGGATTTCCATCTTTATCTAAACCTGAACGAATTTTTTGTTCGTCGGCAATAAACCACAAGAAGTTTTCTTGTCCTGGTATTAAATCAAACTTACCCGCAAGCTTTGGCAACCAAAAGGAATGGATAACATCTTCTGTACGGAGATTTACCCGGACGGCTTTGCTTGCTGGGAAAACTAATTCATTTGCTGTAACAATTCCGAACTGGGGATACTCGAAGACCCAGAAGAACCTTTTACCTGTGACATTGACGGTGATGGCATCTTCAATTTGGCTTTTGTCGAGTTTGAGTTTATCTAAGGTTGCCTGATCGTTAGGGTCAGGTACCCGATTCATTAAAACAACTCCTTGTAGAGTGGGAACAGCCAAGATGACCAAAATAATTGCAGATGCCAAAATTAGGGTAATTTCAATCTTTGAGCTACCATGCATTTGCTCAGGAATTTCCATTGCTTCTTTTTCAGATTTGGCACGATATTTCCACAAAACATAAAGAAGACATCCACCAACTGCACAAAAGAGGAAGATGGTAATCCAGACTGAAAGCATGAAAATATCATATTGATTTTGGGAAACCAAACCCTTCGGATCTAGGGCAGACTGTTTGTGATCTATTCGGGAACAAGATCCCAAAAAAGAAATGAATAGGAGAAGTGTGAAGTGAAGAAATTTTTTCAAAATCGAAGATGATAATTTTAGTGAGAACATAGCAAATTAGAGGTAGCGATCAATTACTAGAGAAGCGAGCAGCAAAGGCAGATAAATAATCGAAACAATGAAAAGTTTTCTGGCGAATTTGTCTCGATTTTGGCAAACGAAAAATTGAAAAGATGGGATTAGAAAGTAGATGGATAAAATGATGGAACATGCGAGGTAAAAATATCCAGGATTTGACTGATTTAATTTGGCAAAGCTGGGAGCAAACACGAAAAAAGTAAGGAGAAGTGTGTAGAGAAAACTTTTGCGACCGAGTTTTTTTCCAGATGGATCATTAAATTTGTGAAACTTAAAGCCACCAGCTGTGTAATCCTGTCGATGATTCCAAGCAATTGCCATAAAATGAGGTAATTGCCATGCAAATAAAATGCCGAAAAGTATAAGGCCAAAGATTGTTGGTGAACCTGCTGCCACGACCCATCCTATGAGCGGGGGGAGGGCACCTGAAATGGCACCTATTTCTATGGCTAAGGGTGATTTCTTTTTAAGAGGCGTGTAAATGGCAAGATAAATTACTAAAGTAGAAAAAGTAAGTACAGTTGCCCAAGCATTTGTCCAGTTCCATAAAGTTAACAGGCCTAAGACACAAAGAGTAATTCCAAAAATAAGAGCAAGCTCTGGTGATACAAGTTTTGCCGGAATTGGTCTTGTGGAAGTTCTGCTCATTAATGAGTCTTCCCGACGTTCCATCCATTGGTTAAGAGCGGCGGCACCACCAGCAGAGAATGCAGTACCAATGGTAAGGGCTAAAAAGAGAACCAAGTCTGACTTCAGAGGATCATGTACCAGGAAACCTAAAGAAGCAGTGAAAACTGAAAGTAAACTAAGCCTTGGTTTCGTTAATTCGTAGAAACCATTCCATGAAATTGATTTACTTGCATCTATATGTGATGCATTCCGTGCGGCTATATTGTTCGTTATGTTCACTAGGGTAGTTATAATAATGTTGCTACTTTGCTTACAAGCAAGGTGAATTAGAACTTATAGTATATTGAAAGTTTTTCTAATAACATGCCGTAGAGTGATTAAAGACCAAAAAGTCAGATTCTTATGATTTGGAAAGGCTACAACAAGTAAATCGGGTTGCGAGGTCAAGGTTTAGCTATATAAATATCGCTGTGTTACATATTAAATACCAATTTCTTTTACTGACGCTCAGTTTTCTTTTATTATCATGCTCAAATAATACCCCGAAATCTTCTAATGTGGGGTTGTTGGAAGATGAAATCAGGGCGAAGGTAATTTCTATCGATCATAACTCCAGCCTAGTAAATTTTGAAATCAGTGCAATGGGAAGGAGTTTGAATGAAAGTACATCAAAACTCTCGAATGATAATTTCTGGGCCGAGGCACATCCAGGGGATCTAAATCTTCTTTCAAACACAAAAGTATTTAGAGGTGTACTCAAAAAAACCTTCAGCCCACAAAATGGAGAAATCTTTTCCCTCCAGAAAGTTTGGCCTGATGAGTTTTCCGAGAGAATTAAAGTTAACAACGTCAACCGATTATTGAGGCGCGATACGCTAACCATGGGAGAAGATTCAATCAAGGGTGTAGGGGACCAGCTTCCCCCTTTCGCCTTGTACGATCAGGACGGTGAGACGCTTACCACAGATTATTTTGATGGTTCCGTAACAATCCTAAACTTCATATTCACTAGATGTTCTGAGCCGGAAATGTGCCCTGCTGCGACCGTGAAAATGAAAAAACTACAGCAGCTTGTCGATAAAACTAAAATTCCATATGTCAAGTTTCTTTCTATCACGCTTGACCCGGAGTACGACACGCCCGGTATTTTAAAATCATACGCAATGGGTTATAATTTAAAAGAAGAAAACTTTCGGCTTGGAACAGCGAAAAAGTCAGTAATTGATGATTTATCCCTCCAGTTCGGGATTTTAAGAAAAAAAGAACCCAATCTTCCTCTTGATCACACGATGCGGACCTTGGTAATTAATTCTAGAAGACAAATTGTTTATCAGGTACCTGGTAAGAGTTGGTCCGTGGAAGATTTTCTCAGTCGATTACAGGGACATCAATCAATATAATTTAATTTTTGAATGAGTCGTTTTTCAAAATCTCTTTTGTTGATAATCCCCTTTGTAGTTTTGTATTTTGTTGCCCGCTCGCTTCCGGTAGAACCATGCGATTTTCTGCATGAAGAAACATACAACTTGGAGGGTGAATTAGATTATTGCGGTCCAGGCGATTCAGGGTTTGTCGATCTTACCGTCCGAAAATGGCCTTTGTCGATTTCCATGCGACCATTGGGCGAAATTAAAATCAATAAACCTTGCGAATTTGAAATTAACCTTAAGGAATTTGATGGTTCTCCGCTTGCTGCTGACGAAATAGCCTTGAGCCACACCGAAAAGATTCATCTACTCGCCGTTGATCCAAGCTTGGATGATTATCAACATTTACATCCAGTTCCGGATTCCCTTTTTGATGGTATTTGGCGTTTCACCATTACCCCTAAGAAATTTGGCGAATATCGGGTTTTTCTTGATTTGATTCCTATTCGCAGCCCAAGAAGGGTTCTTCTTTCTGAAACATTTACTGTCGGGGGGGGGAAAGCTGAAGTTTCATCGAAGCAAAATTCATTAATTCATCAGATTGGAGAGCGGTCCTTTACTCTCGATGTCCAAAAAAATGAGATTTCCGGAGACGAATACATTTTAAAATTGAAAGCACGTAATTCTCAGGGTGACCCACTTACGCTTAAACCAGTAATGGGAGCCCATGCTCATTTAGTTGCTTTCGATTGGGAAAGAAAAGGTTTTGCCCACCTTCATCCTTTGGAAGCAGAGGGATTTATTGGTCCTGTCAAAAATTCTATCACCAGAGATCTTGAGTTTTCATTCAATTCTTCCCGTATTTTCAGTTGCCGCTTATGGGCACAAGTATTGCTAGAAAATGATGAAAATGAAACATTTATACCCTTTAGTTTGAATTTAAATTCCCTTTCCGATGAAACAAATTGATGAAATAAGAACAAAACCGGAAAAACAGGAGCTCCTAAAGAAAATGAAACTGGCTGTGTGGGTTATTTCGGCAGCAGTTCTCGGTTTGGTAGTGCTAATGAGAGAAGTCAAAATTCCTCTGCCCGATGGAATGTCACTAAGTTTCTTGCCTCCATTCCATGCATTTTTGAATTCATTGGCGGCTTTTTCTTTGGTCATGGCTTTGATTTACATAAAGAAAAAAAACGCCTTAGTGCATCAACGCTGGATATATTCAGCCATGATTTGTTCTTTCGTTTTTTTGTTATCCTATGTCGCGTATCACTTTACCACACCTGAAACTTTGTATGGTGATCTGAATCGGGATGGAGACCTGAATGATAATGAACTTTTAAAAGCTGGCTCGGGTAGAAAAGTATACCTGTTTATTCTACTCAGCCACATTGCACTCGCTGCCCTTAGTTTACCTTTTATTTTACTTACATTTTGCTATGGTTTTACCAACCACTTTAATAAGCACAAGAGATTAGCTCGTAAGGTTTTCCCGGTCTGGTTGTATGTTGCCATTACTGGTCCGGTTGTCTATTTTATGCTAATGCCTTATTATTGATACCATCTAAGATGGTTTTCTGGTCCATCTATTAAGTGTGAACTTATCGTTTTTAAAAAGTTTTTCAGCCAGTTCATAGTCATTTTTGAATGACGGAAAAAACGTATCACCGCCCTCAATTTTTATGTGAACTTCTGAAACATACAATTCATTGCAAATGGGTAGTGTCTGACGGTACAGTTCCCCACCGCCAATAATGAAAAGAGTTCGATCTTTTGCTGCCTCAAGTGCATCTTCAAGCCTTTTGAATATCCGAATTGATGAAGTTGGTTCGATAGTTGAACTTAAAACCCAATTTTCCCTTTTAGGAAGTGCTCCGGGGAGGGATTCCCAAGTTTTTCTGCCCATTAACAAGGTATGACCAAGGGTAATCTTCTTAAACCATTTTAGATCCTCAGAAATTCTCCACGGTAAATCGCCGTTTTTGCCAATCACCGAATTTTCAGAAATAGCGACAATCGCTTTAAGCTTATTTTTTGAACTCATACAGAAATTGGTGCTTTGATTGTCGGATGGGGGTCGTATTCACTTAGAATAAAATCATCATATTTGAAATCAGTGATTTTTTCCTGTTGGCCATCAATCGTCATTTTTGGTTTAAATCTTGGATTTCTAGAAAGTTGAAGCTTTGCCTGATCCAAATGGTTGGCATATAAGTGTAAATCACCAAATGTATGAACAAATTCGTAAGGGATAAGATTACAGATTTTAGCAATCATCATTGTCAGTAGAGCATAGGAAGCGATATTAAAAGGTACTCCTAGAAAGAGGTCAGCACTTCGCTGGTATAGCTGACAACTAAGTTTTCCGTCGGCCACATAAAATTGGAAAAGAGCATGGCATGGGGGTAAAGCCATGAGATGAATTTCCCCGGGATTCCATGCACAGACCAAATGACGTCTGCTCGAGGGGTTTTCTTTTATGCGTTGAATCACATCTTCGATTTGATTTAGGCTACCCCCATCCGGTTTCTTCCAGTCTGTCCACTGTGCACCATAGACTCTCCCAAGATTTCCATCGTCATCTGCCCATTCATCCCAAATCGAAACTTTATTATCCTGCAGATATTTTACATTAGTGTCTCCATTCAAGAACCATAGAAGTTCATGAATAATCGAACGTAAATGAAGTTTTTTGGTGGTAAGTAGAGGAAATCCATCATCCATTCGAAATCTTACTTGCTCTCCAAATACAGACCAAGTACCTGTCCCTGTACGGTCGTCCCTGTAGGTGCCGTTTTCTAAAACATGAGATAGTAGAGATAGGTATGATTTCATAACATGTATGGTGATATTCTTGCTATTATGTGATGACAAATGTTAGGTTATCCTCTTTCCATTCTTTCAAAACAATGTCGAGGATATCCTACTATTTGATTTTTATGCTATTCTTCATCCAATCTATTTGGGGTCAGCAAAAGTCCAATGATTTTACGCGAAGAGTGGGCAGTTTTGATGGTAAGTTAAATCGTTATTCAGGGAAATCATTTATGAATGCCAAATTGAATTCAAAATTAAATAATCGAATTCGGATTGAGGAATGGCCAACAAAGTACTCTCCTTTTGGTGGAAAACGATTTACTTCCAAAAACCACGAAGCTCTTATTAAAAAAAGAATTGAATGGGAAAAAGTACCAACGGAATTACCTCTTCAGGAAAAGATGTCTAAAGTTGAAAATCAAAGAGTACATGAAAATGATCTGTCAAATAGTACATCGGCCACAACTGCAGTCGAATTTCGGGATGCAGTTTATGCTCAGTTAGACAAGAGGGTGGAAGACTGGTTAGGAAAAGTTAATAATGTCTCACTTCAGGAGATTAACCGTTATCAGTTTCGCAAGGGCAGGCCATCTGAACCAGGTTTCCCTGTTCAGCAAGCTGGTTCGGAGGGATCATCAAGTAGACAATCTACAACTCAACCCTCCAAGCCAAACAAGTCATCCTCGGCTCAGGAACCCAACGGATCATCATATTGGTTGGGTCCAAGAAAGATGTCTGTTCAAGGGGGTAGTCAGGCAATTCCCAGAGCTACTCCACAGTCAGCTCCCAGTAGAGGATACCGATCAGGTCCGCGTCCGATTCTTGGTCCTAAAAAGGTTAGGGTTCAGGTCGGAACCTCTCCGTGATTCGCGCTTGCAACAAATAAAGTCTCGTTTATGTTAGTGGGTTCACTTTTATTAAGGACGGCTAGCTCAGTTGGTTAGAGCGACTGGTTTACACCCAGTAGGTCACAGGTTCGAGTCCTGTGCCGTCCACCACTTTTATATATTATCCTATGCGCCATATAATCTCCGTTCTTGTCGAAAATAAGTTTGGTGTATTGGCACGTATTGCTGGTTTGTTCAGTGGTCGTGGATTCAATATTGACACTTTAAATGTTGGCCCAACCCACGAAGACGGCAGGTCCCGAATCACCGTTACTCTAAATGGAGACGAAAAAGCTTTAGATCAGTGCATCAAGCAACTTGATAAACTGATTGATGTAATAAAAGTTGAAAACTTTGTTGGGGATGAAGGAGTGGGCCGAGAACTTGTTTTAGTAAAAGTAAATGCCGATTCCGCAAATCGTGGCGAAATTACTCAAATTTGCGATGTTTTTAGGGGGAAAATCATTGATGTATCTCCATCTTCTCTTGTCGTTGAAGTAACTGGCAACGAAAACAAAATCAAAGCTTTTCTCAACTTACTTGAATCATTTGGGATTTCCGAGCTTGCAAGGACGGGAACAGTTTCACTCCGTCGTGGATCATTAGAAGGTTAATTTAATTACAACACACATAAACTAAAACCCCCAAGGCTATGCCTGCTAAAGTATACACTCAAAAAGAGGCGAAAGTAACGCCCATTAAAAAGAAAACGCTCGCCGTTATTGGTTACGGTTCTCAAGGACATGCTCATGCCCTCAATCTCAAGGAAAGTGGCTGTAAAGTGATTATCGGTTTGTACAAAGGAAGTAAATCAATTCGCGTGGCTAAGCGTCATGGTTTTGAGGTTATGGAAGTGGCTGAGGCAGTTCAGCAAGCCGATGTTATCATGATTGGCGTACCTGACATGAAGCAGGCAGAGGTTTATGAGAATGAAATTAAACCCAATCTTTCAAAGGGGAAAACCCTTCTTTTTACCCATGGATTTGCCATTCATTTTGGACTAATCAAAGCTCCGCGCGGAGTCAGTGTCATCATGGTTGCACCAAAAGGACCTGGGCATATTGTCCGTTCCCAGTACAAGGAAGGCAAGGGAGTACCTGCCCTAATAGCTGTGAATAAAGGATCATCCAAGGATTCCAAGAAGATAGCCTTATCGTGGGCTGCAGGAATCGGAGCTGCCCGGTCTGGGATTTTGGAAACTTCTTTTAAAGAGGAAACTGAAACTGATCTTTTTGGAGAACAAGCCGTACTATGTGGTGGAGCTTCTGCATTGGTTGAGGCTGGTTTCGAAACTCTTGTGGAAGCAGGATATGCTCCTGAGATGGCATATTTTGAGTGTCTGCACGAATTGAAACTGATTGTTGATTTGATGATTGAGTCCGGAATTGCCGGAATGCGATTTTCCGTCTCTGAGACGGCTAAATACGGTGATGTTACCCGCGGACCACGCGTGATAAATGGAAATGTTAAGAAATCAATGAAATCAATCCTCAAAGAAATCCAATCCGGTAAGTTCGCCAAAGAGTGGGTTAAGGAATATCAAGCCGGATTGCCAAAATACAACCAACTTTTGGAGGATGGTGAAAAGCATCCAATTGAGGAAACCGGTCAACGCTTGCGTTCTCTAATGCCTTGGATTCCTAAAAAGAACATCAAGGGTGCCCAGGCTTCTTATTCGTAAGCAGACTTTTCCTTTTCAGAATCAGTTGATTCGAGAATTGTTTTCTGTGTAAATATCGCACAGTGAATTCTCCTCGAAAACTACGTATTGCAACTCGTAAAAGTCCGCTTGCCTTGTGGCAGGCTAAGCGAGTTGAATACTTGATTCGTGAAAATTTGGGTTTTGACACTCAGATCGTACCCATGAGCACGACGGGTGACAAACAATCTCAATGGAAT
>Ga0160423_10004691_pt1 | contig 11203 bp, 15 predicted proteins | sample CRUFie14St8metaG_FD_108191 | JGI IMG/M metagenome (GOLD analysis project Ga0160423, IMG submission 108191) | Marine microbial communities from the Costa Rica Dome - CRUD Field 142mm St8 metaG | ecosystem: Environmental > Aquatic > Marine > Oceanic > Photic zone | place: Costa Rica: the Eastern... | reverse complement strand
GAGGAGTGGATCAACTCGGCGCCCAAACATCAGCTGCTATATGAATACTTTGGCTGGGATATGCCAGTGCTGTGTCATTTGCCGCTGTTGCGGAACCCCGACAAGTCGAAGCTCAGCAAGCGCAAAAACCCCACCAGCATCCTGTACTACCAGCGCATGGGGTACTTACCGGAGGCGGTCGTGAATTACTTGGGCCGCATGGGTTGGTCAATGCCCAATGAAGAAGAAAAGTTCACGCAGGATGAGATGCAGGCCGCGTTTGATATCAGCCGGGTGTCACTCGGCGGGCCGGTGTTCGACGTGGAAAAGCTGAAGTGGCTGAACGGGCTCTGGATACGCGAATCACTCAGCGCTGACGAGTTGGTGAGCCGGCTCCGCGACTGGGCGCTAAACCGGGAGATGCTGGATAAGATTCTGCCCCACGCGCAGGGCCGCATTGAAGTGCTCGCCGACTTAATCCCTCAGGCGGCCTATCTTGTGGCAGGCGATGTTGCATTGGATGTTGCTGCGTTTGGTGAGGAGGGTGAGGCTCGCGAGAAAACAGTGATGCAAATGCAGTTTGTACTGTGGCGACTCGAAGCCCAACAGGACTGGAGCCGTGACGCGCTGTTTGCTGCGCTGAAAGAGTTGGCCGAGGCCATGGCCCTCAAACCCAAGGTCCTTTTCGCGCCGCTGTTTGTGGCCCTATCAGGCGAAAAAGTGGCCTATTCGATACCCGATTCTATGGCGATCCTCGGGCCCGATATGACCCGGGCCCGCTTGAGATCCGCCATTGAGGCGTGCGGTGGTATCTCCAAAAAAGCCGCCAAGCGGCTCGAGAAGGCTTACGCCGACTTGATCCTGTAACTACCCAACGCCTAGTACTGATTTTCTCTGTCTAGCAGGCACAATCCTGCGAGCAAAGCGAAGGTTGCCTCAAACAACAGCGCATACCAGGTGTAACTGCTGAAATCCGAACTCATCGCCACGTCGGCCGCGCCTTGCACAGTCTGAATGGTCAGATCAAAGTTGCCGAAGGCCACGCTGCCGCGCGCTGCTGCCAATCCGCCCATCACCATCATTAACAGCCACAGTCCTGGGCGCAGGTAACCTTTGAGAATGCCCGATAGTAAGATGATAGATCCCAAACACAGCTGTAAACCACCATACATCGCCGCGAGTTCTGCTAGCCCATTGTGATGCGCTACCCAAAGACCCGCGTTCTCGGCAGCCAACTCGGGGTTGTACCAGCACATGGCGCCGTAAGCGAAAAATAGGGCGCCGGGTATGATCAGGACGGCTCTGGAAAACATCAGGACGGCTTTGGAAAACATGTTCAACACCTCTCAAAGGGGGTCCTCATTTTACAACCGATAGCGGGCTGGTGAAGCGGCTTTGGTGACGCTCCGTAGCGACTCTGAAAAGTGTCATGAATAGCGATTGCGGACTAGGGCTGCGATGAGGGGCCGTTAACAACGAATGCAAACAATGACTGTAGCCACCGGCGATCGCTGTGGACGACGTTCTTGTGGTCCGTGATCCGAGTGTACTGAGGGTCTGTCTGATAAGGCGTTTAGCTCTCTTGACACGATTCGGCGGGATCCGTAACGTTGCGCTCCTCGGCGCTCGTCGAGACCTGATGTGGGGCTATAGCTCAGCTGGGAGAGCGCAACACTGGCAGTGTTGAGGTCGGCGGTTCGATCCCGCCTAGCTCCACCAACATTTTCACTAAGTTCGATATTCTGTGGGAATGCGTCCTGAGAAAACGATGCCACCTGCACTCTGCCTGGCATTTATACAATCGTTTTTACTGCTTTTGTCCGCAAATGTTCTTCAATTCACTCGATGACGTGACCTTAAGAGCTTTGCGCTAGAGGCGTCTGATCTTAAATCCGCTCATAAATTAGTACGGAGGAAGCTACAATTGAGTACTCCGTTAAAGCGCCGTCCTCTGTCGCACCTCCGCTGGATCCAAGATCGCTTCGATAATGGTCTGCTGCAGCCTTTGACAAATGTATCTCTGAAAAAACTCCCTCGACAATAACCCGAGAATTAGCGGCATCAGTAGGAACGAAAAAAGCATAGTCACGGAATGTGATGCGAGCCCAATTTTCGTCTTCCACAGCAATAAAAAAGCACCCTTTAGCTTGGCAAACTTGCGTGATTGTTGCAGAGACTCGGACCTCTTTCCCAAGGTGACTTTGCTTCTGCTCGATGAGGTCTGAAAGGCTCAGTCCCTCTGTTTTATTGGGCATCGGATCGCCAAATACCTCGTAATTTGGTCCCGTTTCCGCCGCTTCCGAGAGTCTCAGTACCGCATTACTTTGAGTATTTGCTGACAATGTTGATGCAAATAAGAGTAGGCCTAATATTCTCAAAACCAAAAAGTAAGTCGATCTCATTTCTACTGTCTCCTTTGCTGCGCAGAGTAGCTTTGATGGAAGAGTTAATAATTTTTAGGGTAGCACCGACCTGCCAGCAAATTGTTGTGTGCGATCCCAAGAGCCACGATTATGAGGGCGCCGATTAGCGTCGGTGTAAAAAGAAAAATCCAATCTGAGCCTGCCAAAAAAATGGCGATTGGATTGGAGCCGGCAGGTGGATGCGCGACTCTAAAAAAAAGCATTGCTATAGTCGTCAGCCCGAGCGATAGACCCATCACAAAAAAACTTTGTCCGATGAGGTGAAAACAACTGAGACCGATAGCAGATGCCAAAAGATGGCCGGCGAGCACATTCCTAGGCTGCGCAAACGGCAGGTCTGGGGCAGCCATAACTAGAAATATCGAGGCACCGAAAGAACCCATTATGAACGGGTGCTGCGACAACTCTGTCAAAAACCCAAGCAAAGCGCCGGCTATTGAAGCGCCGATAAACGCAACTAGCAAAACTTTCGCCCTTGGTCTCGTCAGGTCTCGAGAAGCCCGTGCTCCTATTTGAACGCGATTAGTCATGCCAGCGTTGAAACTGAGGACGAATGCGCTCGGATCATACGCACCTTCTAGTCACCCTCCGCACTGCCTAAATTTTTTCCCCTCGTCCCCATTTGTGTCGAGGCTACAAATATCCTCAACTAATTTTTTTGGAAAAATAACTGTCAATACTCCAAATACCCGAGCCATTTGCGGCAATTAGTAAGAATCCGAAACAGTAGAGGGCAGCTAGCTCTCCGCCATTAATCATTGGAAAGAAGTTGTTGAGTCCGTGAACCATCCAGTAAGCAACCGCCATGGTCCCGCTGCAAATGAGTGCCACGGGACGAGTGACACACCCAAGGAGCACCATGGCTCCTCCTATGAGCTCGATCGCACCAGCGGCATAGCTGAGAGTATTCAGTTCATATGGAAATTCCAGGGGTATGTTGAAAAGCTTCTGTGTCCCATGCCACAAGAAAAGGAACCCTAAGATCATCCTATAGATGGCGTATGAAGGATCTGCTACGGCGTTCATCAACTTATTGAAGTAACTCATATTTTTTCTCTTAGATGGTGTTAGAAATTTAGCCCTGCGTATCAGCAATTAGGGATTCGCACTTGTATGCTCGGGGTTGACACCGAAATCATAATCCCAACAAATTTGATTGGAATCTCCTCTCAAAAAGTGGTCACAGTTTTGCTCTATTTTTGAGATCTTTCTTACCCACCAAGGATCCTCATCGGTTGAACGCAGAGAAACCACGATGGAGTAATGCCTGTTCAATATTTCCTGACATGCATACTTGATTTCTTCCGCTAGCTGCTGAGTCACAAAAATTCCTCCGTGAGGGTCCTAGTGGCGATCTGACCAGCGCCCCCCCAAAGCACATAAACGGAAGTAGCAAGGCTACTAAGTGAAGCTGAAACAACATGTCCAACACCTTGATGCCACATATGTATTTGCCCTGATTGTGTGTGTTTGAGTTGTTAACCGTTTTTGCCGCCTCATTATATAATGATAATCATTCTCATTAAAATGGGCGCAGCGCAATGTTACTTAAAGTCGATTCCGAAACGAGGGAACTCGAGAGGTTGGTAAGGCTAGGTAGGAGCCCAGATTGTCCGGACCTTCTGTATCGCTATCTCCGCCTCTATACAGAAAAATTTTCTCAGCAGGGTGTAGAGGCGTCGCGAGCTTACCTAACTAGGGTGATAGACCTATTGTTAGAGACAATTTGTGATCCGCTGGTGCCTTATCACTGGCGCGCATTGTGCTTGGACAGTATTCACCAGCCAGTCTTTGATCTCAGCAATCTTCCGCGTACCGAAAATAATCGCAGGCTACTCAGAAATAAAACTTATGAGATAGGCGTGTTAACAAGGCACCTATTTCAATATGGAGGTGCCTCGTGATAAGCAAAAAGAAAAGATCAGTTCGGGACAGTATGGGCGAGTTGGAAGTGGACGAGTTGGCACTATACGGAGCGCAAACACAGCGCGCCCTCAATAATTTTCCGATAAGCGGAGCTAGGATGCCTTTGGAATTTATTCAAGCCCTACTTCATATCAAAAGAGCGGCGTCCATAGCGAATGCAAAGCTTGATTGCTTGTCTGAGGAAGTCAGCGGTGCCATCGAGGTTGCTTGCGAGAGCCTTATGGGTGATCCAAATCTAACTGAACACTTCCCCGTCGACGTTTTTCAAACGGGATCGGGTACAAGCTCAAATATGAATGCTAACGAGGTGATAGCGACTCTCGCTTCTAATTCATCTGGGTTGACCATAAGTCCAAATGATCACGTTAACTTCGGTCAGAGCAGCAATGATGTAATTCCCACAGCAATACACGTCAGCGCGGTTACGACTGTTACCAGAGAGCTGCTGCCTGCCATAGATGAGCTGATTTCGGTCATCTCTTTAAAATCTGAAACGCTGCGAGGCGTGTGTAAAACTGGCCGCACTCATCTGATGGACGCGATGCCTGTCAGGATGGATCAAGTTCTCAATGGCTGGGCTGCCCAGGTAGAAAACGCGAGGGCTTTGATTAGCAGCACTCTTGCTCCCATGGAGTACTTGGCTATCGGTGGCACTGCCGTGGGCACTTGCATCAATACGCATCCTAACTTTTCGGCCGCGGCCACGCAGATATTATCGAAAAATTTAGGCCTTAAGTTCTCTCCTGCAAAGGAATATTTTTCTCTAATAGGATCTCAAGATTCCGCGGTCGCGCTATCAGGGCAATTAAAGACTCTCGCAGTAGCCCTGCTGAAGATTTCAAATGATCTGAGATGGATGAATTCCGGACCGCTCGCGGGGTTGGGCGAGATAAGCCTTGAGCCACTCCAGCCTGGTTCATCAATCATGCCAGGGAAAGTTAACCCAGTCATACCTGAGGCCGTAGCGATGGTAGCAGCGCACGTAATCGGCAATGACGCCGCAATTACTATCGCGGGGCAGTCAGGCAATTTTGAATTAAATGTGATGCTCCCTCTGGTTGCTCACAATTTACTAGAAAGCATTTCCCTGCTCAGTAAAAGTGTGCCCCTCCTGTCTAAGAGGGCGGTGGCGACTTTTGAAGTGAATGGGGATCATCTCAATGCCGCTTTGCATAGAAACCCCATACTTGTCACCGCTTTGAATCCAATCATTGGATACGATAAAGCTGCTGAAATTGCGAAGACTGCATATCAAACTAATCGCCCAATAATCGATGTCGCTGAGGAATCTACTGATCTTTCAAGAGAGGAACTTCTGAGCCTTCTGGACCCACAGAAATTGACCGAGGGAGGGATAAAGTAATTGATCAGACATCGCGATTCGCACTCAACGAGAGCGACATTGGTTAAAAGACTACCCAGATCCAAGGTGGCTCAATGGCAAAGGTGGAGAAGAGGATACCAATGCGCTTTATGACGACGATTCGATTCAAACCAAAGCCACAATGTATGGATACATTTGTCGCGATCTACCACGAAGTGACCGAAAGGGCCCTCAACGACGGATCCATAGATTCTTATTTCACTGGCATAGTTGGCGACGAAATCATCTACGTCGGCACTTTCAACGATAAAGAGAGAGACGCCAGCACATTAGACCGAGGCTTAAGTTGGCTCGGGAAATACCATCGCATGCTGAATGAATATCCCGAGACCGGGGAGTTCGCACAAGTAGAGCAGGGACCCATATGCCATGAGGGTGGCTCTTGACAGGTCTATTACAGTTTGGTTCAAGGTCTATAGTCCCGCGTTCAAAAATTCCTCCCTCCGTAAGCAGTAAGCGTATCGTCCAACGGTTCATTTTTCGCGTCGAGACCGCGCTGCCTCCATCAAGCTGACGCCCTCAAAAACAACGGTCTGCGCCTCTAGTAACTTCTCCCCGAGGGATCCCGCCCAATCCGAGTGAATCCCAAGGCCCCCTTCAACCGGAGGGTTGATGCTGAAGGTAAGTTGGTATGTTTGATCATCGTCGCCCGGCAGCTTCAAATTTTGCGCGTAGTGAAGGCCGTCGGACAAATTCAAGTGTGGCGTGAGCCGTGCAGAGCCGGATTCTCCTGACTGTTCGTTCACGATCTGAACATCCACCTCTAGATATGCGACATGCCCACCTATGGGAAAACCAGTTGGAGCTCTTTGATTCCAGCTGGCGAGCAGCTCTAGATGAACATCGGTCTGATCTTCATCTAGGAAGCGGTCTGCTGGATATATGGTGTCTCTCGCAGCAGCCTCAAATGTTAGGGATATTCCCGGAGGGATTGTCGTTGTACCCAAAAGGGTTTCAGTGGAGGCCGCTTGAGCTATGAAGGTTAAAAATGCACCAAGGACGAATTTCATTCAAATGGACTCTCTCAGTGTGTCACTCGAAACAATATTCTAATCTCGCGCAGCTTCAAACCTAGCCGTTACGTCGGCAGCTGCGGCATAAGTGCTACTTACTTGGGACTGCGAGCATGGATGAATGATCTTATACACAAGACCAGAAAGACTATTAGAAATAGGGCCATTAACAATTGTGATGCGGTAGCAACGCGCAACTCTCCGCCAGATACAGCGGTTGGTAATGCCCTTTGTAGCGAGCCGGCTATGCCCAAGATTGATACAGCAGCTGCTGCATGCAGAGCATGCTTTCTGTACTTATCCAACAAGGCCAAAACGCCTGCTAGAGATAGTGCCAATCCGAATCCGCTGGGTATCAGCGCTGTTGCGCTAGAACGCCCAGTGAGAACCCAACTGAATACGCCGAGTATGATCAGAGCTAAAGAAAACCCGATGGTAGTTTTTGCCATGGTAACCCTCGTTTCGGAGAAGCCTTAAGCTCACAGTCAGTTTGAGTTGAGACCGTGGCTTAGGTGACTGTAAGTGCGCCCGTCTTTTGGTTCATGTGTTCCCAAAATTAGCAGCCTCCTCGGAGCCATCTGTGGCGGTGCCAGCGCTATAAGCGTGCGCTCCAGCGCCAGCTAGTTGTCCGTCGCTAACTATCTTGTATTCATTCCTGATTTCGTGACCGTCAAAAAAGCACTCCAGAATTTCGCGAACTCCATCTGCATATCTTGTTTGTGCAGATAAAGTTGTGCCAGAGGTATGAGGTGTCATTCCATGGTTCGGCATAGTCCGCCAAGGGTGCTCAATTGGTGCTGGCTGTGGAAACCACACGTCACCGGCATAGCCGCTCAGCTGACCACTTTCCAGCGCTTTTGCGATAGCAGCCCTGTCACAGATTTTGCCCCTGGCAGTGTTAATCAGGTAAGCCCCGGGTTTGCACTTTCCTAAAAGCTCCTCGTTAAATAAGTGCTCAGTCTCCGGGTGCAGTGGGCAGCTGATATTGATTACATCGCAGACGCTTACCAGACTCTCGACCGTCTCGTGATACTGCAGATTTAATTTTGCTTCTTTTTCCGCTGGTAACCTGTGTCGATCGTTGTAGTGAAGGTGGACATCAAATGGAGCCATTTTGCGGAGCATGTCGTAGCCTATTCGCCCAGCTGCGATTGTTCCGATATGCATCCCTTCAACGTCGTACGAGCGTTTTACTGCGTCAGCAATGTGCCAGCCGCCATCTTTCACGATCTGGTGCTGCGGGTGATAGTCTCTGACCATTGCGAGGATCATCATCACTATGTGTTCAGCCACAGACCTTGAATTGCAATAGGTGACTTCGACCACGTCTATGTTGCGATCCATCGCGGCTTGCAGGTCGACATGGTCTGAGCCAATCCCAGCGGTGATAGCTAGCTTCAGATTTTTTGCGCTCTCTATACGTCGCTTCGTAAGGTAGTAGGGCCAGAAAGGCTGAGAAATGACAATATCGGCGTCGCTTAACTCGCGGTCAGCTTCGCATCCATCAGCGTCTTTGTCAGATGTGACAACCAAAGTGTGGCCTCGGTTCTCAAGAAATTTCCGCAGGCCTAGTTCACCTGAGACACATCCCAACAATGTACCTGCATCAAAATCCCGCCCTTTAGGGGTGGGTAACGGCATGCCGTCGGGGTAGTTTGAAATCACCGGTAACGTTGACAATGGATACTTGTCTGGCATCCCGTCTGACGGATCTTCATACAGAACACACAATATTTTCATCTGCTTAGCCTGTTTGGTTGATTGCGTTTGGGTTTCTATCGCTCTTCTAAATTTGGGGGGCTGCGAACTGGGGCTTGCGCTCTCATGGGGCATAGCGATAACATCTAAAATGTAATGATAATCATTCTCATTAAAAATGTCCAGGTGTAGGTGGGAAAGTAGATGGCTAGATCTCTAAAAACTTTTTTGGTGGCCCTGTCTTGCACAGCTGGTTCGGCGCTAGGCCATGACCACGATCAGATAAATGATCAGCCCGAGGCGTTAGCGATGTTCGCTTTCCTAATGTTATCGGTGCTCATGTCCACGGTGGCCATAAGTTATCAACAAAAAAGGCATCACAAGGCTACTCCCGCAGTTTCTACAGCGAATGAAGACCTCCCTGAAACCTCCTAGACTACAGACGGATACCACCAGTGTTTAACATCAAAAATATTGCGCAAGGGCACTGTGATATCCCCTGCAAAATTTACGATCCATGTATCGCCCAGGTGGCAGCCTTAAGCGTCGTTCGACTGCTGAACCTTATTCAGGATGTGACAAAGGGGAAGCTGGACGCTTCAGAGCTTTCTAGGCTCAGTCGGCTGACGGCTGAGAAGGAAAAGGAGTGTCAAATCGTCAAGGCGGAGGTGACGATAATTTGGGGAGACTACTTTAAAGAAGCTCAGATTATCGAATATCCAAATATTCACGATTTGACGCACTCAATCATGAACTGCGCGTCTAATTGCAAACAGCACTTAGAGGTAAGCAACGGCGAAGAGCTTCTGGCCTTAGTAAACCGATTTGCTGATATTTTTTGGCAGAGCAAGGGCTATAGCACAGAGCTCTTGGCTGCGCCTTATCCTCCCTCTCTCGGAGTCGTTAAGCCTGTCCTAGAACATGTTTGACCTTGCAAAGGTTGAAGGTGTCAGCATGTCACCGCTTTTATTGGACGGGGATGTTTTGTTGTTTCGTAAGCAAAAACAGTGTGCGGCGGGCGATCTCGTGCTTTATCGAGTAAGTTCCGAGCTGCTATTGGTGAAGAGAGTTGATGAGATAAAAAATGGCACTATCAGTCTGATTTCAAACAGCCGATGGTCAGAGTCGTCTCTGGACTTATCTAATCTCAGTGGTGATGGAGTGTTGGGGGTTGTTTTGGCAAGCTTATCGAAGCGCCGCAATTTCAAGCTCCAGATACATTGGCAACGCAGGCCTTAGTTGGCGTAGCAAAAATGCCCTAATCATCTTTTAAAAAAATCCAGGGCTCGACGTTGTATCGGAAATGCCGCTGACTGCCGCATCGAGAGATGACCCATCAACATTACTCCCACCATGGCAAAAATCACCCTGGCATCTTGTATCAATCGGCCTGCGCCTGCAGCGGTGTTTGATCACAGCGGCAGGAAGTAGGGTTAGATGTCTATTAGTTCTGGGAGGGCCAGTAGCCCGCAGAGGCCCCGCCTATTTTAATCTAATAAACGGTCGGAATCGCTAAAAAGACGCACTTTGAGATGCCGTAGCTTCCCATCCCGCCCGGCAGTACCCCGCTAGAATTAGAGCCGCTAAATCTTTGCCGGTGAATGAACTCAAGAGTGCTAGACGCCGGTCATGAATTCACAGATTATGCGCGATGATTTCATAACGATTACCCAGTATGTCCGACATCCTTCAAGATTTTTCAATCGAAGTTATGCCTCGCACCCTCGCGAAGGTTGATTGCCTGGAGACGTTATTACCCAGAGGTTCTCGTGTCTATGTCGCTCATATCGAGGGTGTTGAGTTTCCAGACATGTTGGCAACCGCAAAGCGACTCTCGGAAGCTGGGTATCGGGTGATGCCTCATTTCCCCGCTCGGATCATCAGCAATGCCAAAATATTGGAGTCCTGGGTTGAGAGATATGTCGGGGAGGCAAACGTAGCCGAGGCTTTGCTATTGGCCGGCAGTCCAACAACGCCATGCGGGGATTTGTCAGATTCCATGCAACTCTTACAAACTGGAATTTTTGACAAATACCAATTTAAGCGGCTTCACGTAGCTGGCCACCCCGAAGGCAACAAAGACATAGACCCTGACGGCTCAGGCAAAAAAGTTCGGGAGGCGCTAGCTTGGAAGCAAGCTTATGCTGACCAATGCAATACTGACATGGCGATAGTGACGCAGTTTGCTTTTGATGCGCGTGCAGTAGTGGATTGGGCAGATATGCTGCTTGAGGAAGGTATTAGGATGCCTGTGCACGTTGGCCTTGCTGGCCCCACGAAATTGCAGACTTTGATTAAGTTTGCGATTTCTTGCGGCGTCGGCCCCTCGCTAAAAATTTTGCAAAAACGGGCCTTGGATCTTACGAAATTATTGACGCCTTACGAGCCGACGGAGATGCTGCAAGACCTGTCCTGTTTGCTCAGTGAGGATAGGGCAAAAAATATTGAGGGCATCCATTTTTTCCCCTTGGGGGGGATTAGCAGCACAGCAGCCTGGTTACGCCAGCCTGCTGCTTAATAGAGCTTGTAACAGCCCTTGAAGTTAGAATTGACTTGAGGTCGGCGGTTTGATCCCGCCGAGTTCCACCACACCTTACAACCACTTACAAAGCACACGGGCAGATATTTGCCTCGCATGACTTATATCTTACGTCACCGCAACGGAAAACCTGTCACGGCTAGGGTCTTCTCAAGGACTTAGGAAGATTGCATTTGATAGGGCACCCAGTTTTGCCTGTTGGCTAGTCAGGACGGGGCGCCATAAGACGGTGGAGCCACCG
>Ga0160423_10004690_pt1 | contig 11204 bp, 6 predicted proteins | sample CRUFie14St8metaG_FD_108191 | JGI IMG/M metagenome (GOLD analysis project Ga0160423, IMG submission 108191) | Marine microbial communities from the Costa Rica Dome - CRUD Field 142mm St8 metaG | ecosystem: Environmental > Aquatic > Marine > Oceanic > Photic zone | place: Costa Rica: the Eastern... | reverse complement strand
TCGCCATCGGTGACGGGCGTTTCCGAAGCGTAGGAGTTTTTTAGATGAATGGAGGACTTGGGCTTTCCTTTGTGAACGTTCTTGTCCCAGAGGATTTTCCCGGATTCGAGATCGAGGCAGAGGACTCTCCAAAGATGATTGGTGTCGGGGATCTTGAGTCGGTTGCCGCCGAAGTAGAGTCCTTTCTTCGGGCTCTCGGTTTTGCCTTCATTGATCACGGTGGTGAGGAAGACCTTCTTGCCCCATACGATGGGCGAGGACCAACCCCGTCCGGGGATGTCGGTTTTCCAGGCCACGTTTTCAGTGGTGGACCAAGTGTCGGGAATGTTGGGATTTTCGGAGATACCACGGGACTCGGCACCACGAAAGGCGGGCCAGTTTTCCTGGGCGGAGAGCGGTAGAAGGAGGGCAAGAGAGAAGATCAGAATGCGCATCACGATAAAACGGTTCTCAAGAGAGAATCGTTGTTTGAGCCGAAAGGCGAACAAAGAATGTCGCAAAACGCTGGCTTGCCTAACCACGCCTGCGCTCGAGGAGGATCATCATCATAAAGGAAAGGACGAGATTCATTTCCTGATGAGGAGTCAGGGAGTCGTCGAGTTTTTCGATGGCGAACTTTCCTTCGAGGAAGGCAGGTTGTTTGGTGAGCCGCATGGCGACTTGCCCGTCGGACTTGGTGGCTCCGTAGCGAGGATGGAAAAGGTAGCCCGTCAGGAAACCCAGAATAGGAATTCCACCGAAAAGGCTATCGAAGAATTTCGAGACCGGGTTTTCTTCCCGAATGGTGTAGTCGCTGGTGTCGTCATCGGGATTGAAGACATCATAGTGTGCCCGGAAAATACTTTTCCATCCACGTCTTCCGACGGAACCGATTTCGTTTCCTTGGGCATCGGTTGAGAAATAGCGAGCTGACCAATCGATGACCTTTTGGGTTTTGATATCCGCGAGCAGGGTGGCCTTGTTATTGTCGGTGAAGATTTCGACGTGCTCTCGGAATTTGAACATTTTTTGTCTCGTGAAACAGACAACCCGCCCGTTGGCGTCGGTGACAGTAGCTTGGCTGGCGAGGGCGAGAATTTTGAAGGAAAGCTTCAGGGGCCATTGGAGACCTGCCATTTGTTTGGCGATGTCGTCGGTGGCGGGGACGGCGGAAGTTTGGGGTGCCAGATAGGGGTTATCTTGGTTCATGAAGCGACGATGATTGTCAGAAATCCAAAAGCAATGGTCATCTATTAACATTGATAGAAAGGGGGAAAAACACAGAGAATGCGAGGGACCTAAAGTTTCGCGAGGAAAATCCTAAGAAAAAGTGAATTTAGGAGTCACAATGAGGGGTCCTCGCGTCAATGTGATGTAGAAGTTATTTTATTTAGTCATATGAAAGCGTTAATTTTATCAATTTGGGTGTGCCTTGTGATGGGGGTTTTGGGTGCCGGGCCACGGGATGCCGAGTGGAAGAAAGTCGCGGATGCGCGGAAGAAAGATCAGCCAAAAACAGAGATCGAACTGCTGACCGGGATCGAGAAGGCGGCGCTGGCAGATGGAAGTTGGTCCGAGGCCTCGCGCGCGATGGCCCAGCGGATTAGCATCGAGGGGAAGATCGAAGGAGCGGGATTTGTGATCAAAAAGCTGGATGCGGAGCTGGAAAAAGCGCCCGATCAAGTGAAGCCGGTATTGCGGGTTCTCGCAGCCGGGTGGATGCATCGCTATTATCAACAGAATCGCTGGAGGTTTGCGCGCCGGAGTTCGACCGGGGAAGCGGTCGGCGATGATCTGGAGACCTGGGATCTGGCGCGGATTCTTTTGGAGATCGATGAACGGATGCAGTTGGCTCTGGCGGACGAAGCGGCCTTGCAGGCGATGCCGGTCGGGAAGATTTCTGAATTGTTAACGGAGGGGAAATTAGGTGACGAGTGGCGTCCCACGATGTTCGATTTTGTGGCGCATCAAGCGCTGGGATTTTATTCGATGGAAGAAGTGGCGGTTTCACGTCCGGTGGGGGCCTTTGTGATTGAGGCGGACGCCCCGGTATTTGGATCGGTTGAGGAGATTCTCGCGTGGAAGCCGGAGACTGAGGATAAGGCGTCACCAAAATTGCGCGCGCTGGAAATTATTCAGAAGCTGCTGATTTTCCATCGAGGTGATGAACGCCGGGATGCCTTTTTATTAGCCAATCTTGAGAGGTTGCGATGGGCCGCCGCTGCGGCGGATGATGATGCGGGATTTGAGAAGGCTCTGAGGAAATTCACCGAGCAACATGCAAAGCATCCGATCAGTGCCTGGGCCCGGGTTGATCTCGGTGGGGTTCTGGAGTCACAGGAGGAAACCAAAGAAGCTCACGGAGTTTATCAAGCAGGGGTCGAGGCCTTTCCTGACCATCCATTCGGGAAGTTTTGCCGCAACGAAGTGCAGCGGATGGAGAGGAAGGAACTGACGCTCTCGACGGAAACCCATTGGACCCCGGCGGGAGAGGAAATACATGTTTCGCATCGAAATTTAAAGCGGGTTTGGTTTCGCCTCTATTCGGTGGCCTTCAAGCCAAGTCTGGACACGATGGGAAGGGACCCTTTGCCTGATCAGAGAAACGGGCTGCCGGCGATGCTCAAGGGGGAGCCGGTGAAAGCATGGGATCATGAGTTGGTTGATAAGGGTGAGTTTAAGGGGCACAATGTTTCCCTGGCAGCTCCCGTGGACCTTCGGGATGGTTATTACGTCTTGGTCGCGAGCGCGGATGAGAATTTTTCAATGAAGAATAATGCCGTGTCGGTGGTGGGTGTGCATGTTACGCCTCTCGCCTTGACCTTGGCGAGCCGGAGGGGTGGTGGCCTGGATGGTCATGTGGTGGATGCGGTGACCGGAGCACCGTTGGCGGGAGTTGAGGTCGGGGCGTGGGTGAGGGTGCAAAATGGATTGGTCAGCGAAAAAACAAAGACGGATGAGTCGGGGTATTTTCGTTTTTCAAAAAAGAAGAACGGACAGTGTTTGGTGGTCGCGAGCCGGGGCTTTCAGCGCACGGTGGGGCGTACTTATTGGGGGAGTGGTCGGGTTCGAGAGGAGAAGGATCAGAGGATGGTCGTGTTCTTCATCGACCGGACGCTTTATCGCCCGGGGCAGACGGTGCACTTCAAGGGGATCTGGTATTCGCGAAACCACTCCAAGAAAAAATATGAACTGCAAAAGAAGAAGCAGGGCACAGTGAGTTTCAAGGATCCTAACCGGAAGGAGATTGCGAATTTGAAAATCGTGACTAACGAGCGGGGTTCGTTTTCGGGATCCTTCACGGCACCGACCGGGAGTGTCCTGGGGCGTTGTCGCATTTCTTTGAATGGAGAAAGTGGGAGTGCCTATTTTAGGGTGGAGGAATACAAGCGACCGAAGTTTTTCACTGAAATTGATGCGCCCCAGGAGCCGGCTGCTCTCGGCGAGGAGGTCAAAGTGAAGGTGCGGGCCGAGGCCTACACCGGTGCGCCTGTTGATGGGGCCAAGGTGAGTTGGCGGGTGACGCGGACTCCGCGTTATCCGTTGTGGACCCGGTGGTGTTGGTGGGTGAGTCCGGTGCAATCCAGGACGGAGGAAATCGCGCATGGCATTTCCGAAACCGGGGCAGACGGCTCGGTGATGATTTCCTTTGTGGCGCAAGCTGACAAGTCGGTGAGCGAAGACCTGGAGCCGATTTTTGACTACGCGATTGTGGCCGATGTGACCGGCGGCTCGGGGGAAACCCGGGCGGCGACTAAGCGGGTGTCGGTGGGCTATACCAGTTTGAAGGCCTCCCTTTCGGCTGCCGATTGGTTGGAGTCGGGCGAAGAATTGGAATTCACAATTCGGACGACCTCACTCGATGGTGACGGGCGGAAGGCGACGGGAGTAGTGAAGATCCACCGACTCAAGGAACCGGAGGTGTGTCCGCGGGCAACGAGGGGCGAAGTATCGATTGATCCAAATCGCTGGGGGCCCGGTGAGGTGGTAAAGGAATTTGAGGTGCAGACGGATGAGGAGGGAGAGGCCTTGGTGAAGGCTCAGTTGGATGCTGGAGCTTACCGATTGGTTTTTGAAACGAAGGATGCGAACGGGCGAAAGATTCAGGCGCTTTTGGGAATCGAAGTCGTGAATCCGGACGGGAAAAATTTTTCAACAAAGAGGCCTTTCCATACGAGCGCACCCTCGTGGTCGGTGGAGCCTGGGAATTCGGCTTCGGTCTTATGGGGCAGTGGACACGAGGAAGCGCGGGCTTGCGTGGAGTGGTATCAGAACCGCAAGTTGCTCAGGCGTGAATGGTCGGCGGCCGGCCGGACGCAACAGTTGTTCACTTATCCGATCAAGGAAGCGAATCGCGGTGGGATCACCGTGGTGATTCGCCAGGTGACGATGAACAGGCTGCACCAAATGCAACGGGTGATCCGAGTGCCGTGGACGAATAAGGAATTGAAACTACGCTGGGAGCATATCGTGTCGAAGCTGGAACCTGGGGTGAAGGAGACCTGGACGGCGGTGATCGAAGGAGCAGGCGGCGAGGCGGCGGTCGCGGAAATGGTGGCGACAATGTATGATGCTTCCTTGGATGCCTTTGCGAGGAATCGCTTTCAAACCTTGATGGGTGTATTGCGATCGGAGTCGGGAGCTGGTCGCTCTGTTCGATTTAGTAGTTCGGCCGGACGATTCGCGCGAATGGCCGGGTTCGATCCCGTAAGTCGTTTTTCAATGGGGTCGATGTTTCGTGGCTTTCGAAATGAGTTCCGGATTTATGACGGTGGGGGCGGATGGGAATATAGGTGGTTTTCTGAATCTGGTTTTGGAGGTGGCGGTGGGATGAGGCGCCGGGGAGGGGTGAGCAGATATTATGGGGCGAATGACGTCTCTCTTGAGGCGGAAGTTGGAATGGTTCGAAAGCAAGGGGATAGGGCCGCGCCTGCCGCAGCAATGGCTCCGGCGGTGAATGTGGATTTTGAAGCAAAGTCGGACGGCTTTGGAGATGGTGACGGGGCGGGGCCTGCAGGAGCGCAAAAAAATCCCGATGTCTCTCAAGTGACGGCCCGGAAAAATTTGCAGGAGACGGCCTTCTTTTATCCCACGCTCATCAGTGATTCGGAAGGTAAAGTGCGTGTCAGTTTTACGATGCCCGAGGCCTTGACGAAGTGGCGCTTTCTTGGAATGGCCCACGATGCGAATTTCCGCTCGGGCTTGCTGGAGGGAGAAACGGTGACGGCCAAAGATCTTATGGTGCAACCAAACCCGCCGCGTTTTTTGCGGGAGGGAGATGTTCTGGAATTCACGGTCAAGGTGACCAATCAAAGTGAAAAAGAGCAAAGCGGAACAGCGAGGTTGACCTTGGCCGATGCCGCAACCGACAAGGATCGGACGGCGGCGATGGGGATCGAATCGCCTGACCAAAAGTTCAAGGTGCCAGCCAAGGAGAGCCGAACTTTGAAATGGAAGATCGCGGTGCCGGATGGGGCGGGATTTTTGAAATACAAAGCGGTCGCGGCGACCGATGATCTCACCGATGGCGAGGAAGGATGGCTTCCGGTGATCTCACGACGGATTCTGGTGACCGATTCGATGTCGTTGCCGATTCGGAATGCCGGGAGCAAGAAATTTGAATTTACCAAGTTGCTGGAGAGTGGTGACTCCGAGACTTTGGAAGATCGCTTCCTCCACGTGCAAGTGGTTTCGGAACCGGCCTGGTATGCCGTGATGGCCTTGCCCTATTTGATGGAGTATCCGCATGAATGTTCCGAGCAGACCTTCAATCGATATTATGCCAACGCGCTGGCGCGGCACATTGCGGGATCTGATCCGAAGATGCGCCGGATCTTTGACCAATGGAAAGCGGGCGGCGATACTCTCGACAGCCCGTTGATGAAGAATGCGGATTTGAAGGGGATCTTATTGGATGAAACGCCCTGGCTTCGTGAAGCCACGAATGAAGCAGAGGCGAGAAGACGGGTGGGTTTGCTGTTTGATGAAAACCACATGAACCACGAGTTGGAAAAAGCGCTTCGCAAATTGAGCAAGATGCAACGCGGAGATGGCTTGTGGCCGTGGTTCCCAGGCGGGCATGGAAGTGAGTATATTTCGCTTTATGTGACGACGGGATTCGGGCGTTTGCGGTCGCTCGGTGTCGAGACCGACATCACGCCAGCGATGAAGGCCCTGCCGCCACTGGATGCCGCCGTGACTGGGAGGTATGAGCGTTTGCGAAAGAGCGGGAACCTAGATCGGAATAATCTAAGTGCGTGGATAGCGCATTACCTCTACACGCGAACCTTTTTCCTGAAGGACAAGAAGTTGAGTCAGCGGGATAAGGTGGCATTCGACTACTTTGCTGGTCAGGCCAGGAAGAATTGGGCGGGCTTATCCAGCCGGATGTCGCGGGCTCATGTGGCCCTGGCCCTGCATCGTCTGGGTGATAAGGATGTTCCCAAACTGGTGACGCGTTCCTTTAAGGAAAACGCAAAAGTTACCGAAGAGCAGGGGATGTTCTGGAAAGACAGCGATGGAGAAGGTTGGTGGTGGTGGCAGGCGCCGATTGAAACGCAGGCGATGATGATCGAGGCGTTTAGGGATGTAAATCAGGATGCCAAGGCGGTTGATGATTGCCAGGTTTGGTTGATCAAGCAGAAGCAGGTTGGTGATTGGAAGACGACCAAGGCCACGGCGGACGCGGTTTACTCCTTGTTAATGGGCGGACGGAAGCTCTTGGGATCGGATGCTCTTCTAAAAATCTCGCTCGGCGGAGCAGAGGTGAAGCCGGAGAAGGTCGAAGCTGGAACGGGATTTTATGAGAGCCGTTTTGTCGAGGCTGCCGTGAAGCCGGAGCTCGGAAAGATCAAGTTGACCAAGAGCGATGAGGGCGTGAGCTGGGCTAGCGTGCATTGGCAGTATCTCGAAGATATGGCGAAGGTGACGAAGGCCGAAGGCCAGCAACTGAGGCTGGAGAAGAAATTATTTGTGCGGAAGAATACCGATAAAGGTCCGGTGCTAATACCTCTGAGCGGCGCGGTTAATGTCGGCGATGAACTGGTAACCCGGGTGATTTTAAAAAACGACCGCGCGATGGAATTTGTGCATCTGAAGGATCTGCGAGGCAGCGGCACGGAGCCGACCAATGTCTTGAGCGGGTATCGTTGGCAGGATGGCTTCGGTTACTATGAAGTGACCCGTGACACCGCGAGCCACTTCTTCATCGATCGACTGCCGCCGGGCACGCATGTCTTCGAAACGAGCGTGAGGGTGCAACATGCGGGGGAATACCAAACCGGAATCGCAGAAGTGCGCTGCATGTATGCCCCGGAGTTCGCCTCCCACAGTGCGAGCGTGGGGATTCAGGCCGAGTAAGAAATACTATTTCTTTTCAGTGATTTTGATATTGCGGAAAGAAATCGACATGTCGCGGTTGCCGTGGAGTTGGAGGCCGAGGGGACCTTTGGGGATGGCGGTGTCGGAGGTGTAGGTGATGCCTTCCACGCCGTTGAGCCACGTCTTGTAGGTGCTTCCTTTGACTTCGATTTTGAGGGTGTTCCAGTCCTTGGGTTTGACGGCGGCGATCGCTTCTTTTCCCTCGACGGGATAGCCCTTGCCGGGAATGTAAGGCGAGGCGGTGAGGTCGCGCTTGAGTGAGCCGGAGATGCCGATTTGGATTTGATCCTTGGCGCGTTTGAGCATGACTCCGGAATCAATGGTGCCTTCGCCGTTTTTAAACTCGAGGGTGAGGGTAAAGTCGGTGAACTCTTTAGTTGTCCAGAGGAGCGAGCCGGCTTTCTTGGGATCGGATTGGCAGTGGATGGTGCCATCCTTGACGGTCCAATGAGTGGCCTTGCTTTTGGAATCGATGCGCCATTGGTCGAGGTTCTTTCCGTTAAAGAGAGACTCTTCGGCTAGGGATGAGAATGGGAGGAGAAGAGCGAGAGCTGGAAGAAGTGAACTGAGTTTCATGGATGAAGTTTAAGACTAAAGGAAATAAAACGTGATGGGGAGAAGAAATGTATCAGGAGACTTTTGTTTGGGTTGCCGGAGCTGACTGCCTGCAACCCAGGGATGAGGTTAATGGCAGCTGGTTTTCTATGGTTGGGGGTCTTTGGTCTAAGCGTTGATCGTAGTTGGTGGGGCTGGGCGCTGAGTTGCATTTCTTCTCCATCGTAAATCAAGCTGTCGGTTTTTGGTAGTGATCGATGGAATTGCTGCTCGACTTGATGGGGAAGGGGTGGGGATACTCCGGACCATCTTATGACTATGAAATCGCTTGTCTTTGCCGCCCTTCTCCTTCCGCTCACTGCCGGGGAGGTTCCCCAATGGAAATCACTCTTCAATGGAAAGGACCTCTCCGAATGGGTTGATGTGAATACCTCGCCTGAGACCTGGACAGTGAAAGACGGGCTTCTGGTTTGTACGGGGAAGCCGATCGGAGTCATGCGCTCGAAGAAGCAGTATGAGAACTTCATTTTGCACATCGAATGGCGGCACATGAAGGCCGGTGGCAATTCCGGGGTCTTCGTCTGGAGTGAGGGATCGACGCCCAAGAATCGTCCGCTCCCCAAAGGGATGGAGGTGCAGATGCTGGAATTGGAGTGGCCTAAGATTCATGCCAAGAAAGACGGCACGCCACGGGACATTGGTTATATTTCTGGAGAGCTTTTCGGAGCAAATGGTCTGACTGCTACCCCAGCCAATCCCCGGGGGCGCCGCAGCAAGTCGCTGGAGTTGCGCTGCAAGGGAAAGGGCGAGTGGAACACCTACGATGTCGTCTGCGTCGATGGCACGGTGAAATTGTCGATCAATGGGAAGTTTGTAAACAGCATCAGCAATTCGTCAGTTCGAAAAGGCTATCTCTGTTTGGAGGCCGAGGGCTCTCTGATTCACTTCCGCAACATCCAGATTATGGAATTACCACCAGGGATAATCACGCCGGAGCAGACCGCGCCGGTTGTCGGGAAATAGGAATTCTGATAGGGATTCGCCATGACTTTACAGAACGAACCGGGATCATCGCGACGGAGGTTTCTTCAGGGGATTGGAGCTTCAGCGGCGCTGGGTTCCTTGACGCTCGCGGCTGAAGATACCCCTGTCGCCCGGATAGGCCGCATCAAACAGGTCATCGCGGCGTGGCCATTTTCAAAAGGAGCAGGGTGGAGTCAGACCGACCTAATCAGACATTGCAAGGCTCTTGGTGTGGCCGGAGTAGAATTGTTTTCTGCCGATGAGTTGGGCCAGTTGAAGGGAACGGGTTTGGTTTGCGGCGCGACCCGGACACATTCCTTTGTGCGTGGCATGAATAACAAGGGGCATCATCCCGAGGTGTTTGCGACGCTCGAAAAAGCGATCGTGGCGACTGGTGCATTGGGCTTTCCCAATGTCATGACCTTCACCGGAATGTTGGATACTTCGAAGGAGAAGAATGGGAGCGTGGTGGGTCGGGAAGAGGGGTTTAAGAATTGCGTCGAGGGATTCAAGAAAATGGCCAAGATTGCCGAGAAGAACAAAGTCTCGATGGTGATCGAACCACTCAATTCAAAAGTCGCCGAACCAATGATGGGGCACCCAGGATACCACGGCGATCATATTGATTACTGTGTCGAGATTGTGAAGGCGGTGTCGTCGCCGGGGTTGAAAGTTCTCTTCGATGCCTATCATGTGCAGATCATGGATGGGGATCTGGTTCGCCGGATCGAGCAGCACGCCGAGTTCATTGGCCACGTGCAGATCGCGGGCAACCCGGGTCGCGGCGAGATTGGGGATGACCAGGAAATCAACTACGCGGGAGTGATGAAGGCCTTGCTCAAGGTGGGCTACACCGGTTACGTGGGGCACGAGTGGATTCCCAAGCGCGATGCGCTCAAGGGACTGGAGGAGGCGATTTCAATTTGCGACGTATAGTTTTTAGAACGATGAGAAAATTATCACAGATGGTTATAGGAGCTTTGGCTCTGGTTTCCGGGGCGGCTGCGGCTTCCTCGGTTGATGGGTCACGGCCTAATATCGTGTTTATCCTCGCCGACGATGTGGGCTGGAATGAATTTGGTTTTAATGGATTGGATCCAAAGTTGACCCCGCATATCAACAAGCTGCGCAAGGACGGTGTGAGTCTGGACAATTTCTATGTCCATGCGGTCTGTGCGCCGACTCGCGCGGCCTTTCTTACTGGGCGCTACGCCTTCCGGACCTGGAGTGACTGGCGTTCGGAGGATTTTGGCAAGCCGAGTTATCTTGCGAAGTTGGGCATGAAATTGGTCAAGAATAAGGAGGGTGAAGAGACCCGCCGGATTCATGGCTTGAGCACCAAAGAACGCACTGTTGCCGAGTTGCTGAAAGACGCGGGCTACTTTACCTCGATTGCCGGGAAGTGGCATTGCGGTGAGTGGTTGCCTGGTCAGCTTCCGATGGGTCAGGGCTTCATGCATCAGTATGGGCACTACGGCTGGGGTATCGACTACAACAACAAGTGCATCCTTCATAATGCTCCCGCGCGTTTTGTGGTTTACGATTGGCACCGCAATCAGAAGCCGGTTTACGAGCCGGGATACGCCACTGACTTGATCGCCAGCGAGGCCGTCAATGTGATTGCCAATCACCGCATGACTCAGAGCGGTAAGAAAGAGCAGCAGCCTTTGTTTATGTATGTTGCCTTCAATGCGATCCACGGACCACTGGAAGAAATTCCGCGTTACGTTGAAGAGCATGGTAAGCGTTACGCCGCTCTAAAGTGTCTCGATGATGCGGTGGGTCGTATTGTGGGTGCGGTGGACGAAAGTGGATTTAAGGAAAATACGCTCGTGATTTTTGCCAACGATAACGGTGGTCTCCGCGAGGAAATGAATGCGCCGTATCGGGGCACCAAGAATACCAACTACGAAGGGGGCGTGCGCGTTCCCTGCTTGATGCGTTGGCCGGAAAAGATCAAGCCCGGCAGCACCAACAGCGGTATGATGCACGTGACGGATTTCTACAATACCTTCGCCACTTTGGCGGGGGGTTCGCTTAAGCAGGAGCGCAAACTCGACGGCATGAATATGACGGATGTCATTTTTGGCGATGCCAAGAGCAAGCGCGATGAGATTGTCTTCGAGGTGTCGGGGAGTGTGCGCTTTCCGGCGATTCGGAAAGGGGATTACAAGCTCGTTGGAAAAGAGCTATATAATATCGTCAAGGATCCGGGTGAGAAGGAGGACATCGCGGCCAGGAACCCCAAGTTGGTTGCCGAGTTGACT
>Ga0160423_10004689_pt1 | contig 11204 bp, 10 predicted proteins | sample CRUFie14St8metaG_FD_108191 | JGI IMG/M metagenome (GOLD analysis project Ga0160423, IMG submission 108191) | Marine microbial communities from the Costa Rica Dome - CRUD Field 142mm St8 metaG | ecosystem: Environmental > Aquatic > Marine > Oceanic > Photic zone | place: Costa Rica: the Eastern... | reverse complement strand
TATCCCATATAAGTTCTTTCATGTTAGGTAAAACCGTGATGGATGAAGAAAAAAATGAAAAGAATATTTTTGATATGGCTGGGAGTGGTTTTGAATCAACAGTTAGATTGGCAAAAAGTTCACCTGAAATGTGGGCAGATATATTTGAGGACAACAAAAAAAATATTATTAGATCTCTAGATGATTATATTGAAAATTTATCACATATAAATTCTTTAATAAAAAAAGACAAATTTGATGAGGTTGAATCCCAATTGAAATCAACTAATTACATAAGAACAATTTTAAAAGGAATAAATTAGAATATGAAGAATAGTAAAAATTTGAGAAAATGGTTGGATGACATGAATCTCTCATACCCACTTTTAATTGCTGGACCATGTAGTGCTGAAACTGAAAATCAGGTTTTAGATATTGCACACCAGCTTAAAGATTCAGATACAATGGTCTACAGAGCTGGAATTTGGAAACCAAGAACAAGGCCTGGAAATTTTGAAGGTGTCGGATCTCTGGCATTAAATTGGATGAAAAAAGTAAAAAAAGAGACAGGAATTCTTACAGCAACCGAAGTAGCTAATGCTAACCATGTCGACTTAGCACTTAAAAATGAAATTGATATTTTGTGGATTGGAGCTAGGACAACTGTAAGCCCATTTATTGTACAAGAGATTGCTGAAGCACTTCGAGGTACCAAAAAAATTGTTCTAATCAAAAATCCTGTAAACCCTGATTTATCTTTATGGTTAGGTGCAATCGAAAGATTTTTTTCTTCAAATATTAAAAATATTGGAGCAATACATAGAGGGTTTTCAACCTATGAAAAAACAAAATATAGAAATAACCCAGAGTGGCAAATTGCTATTGACCTTCAAAGAAAAGTTCCTGATTTACCATTAATTCTAGACCCCTCTCATATTGCTGGAAGAAGGGATCTTATTTTTGATTTATGCCAAACCGCACTAGACTTAAATTATGATGGATTAATGATTGAATCACATAATCACCCTGATAATGCCTGGAGTGATGCCAAACAGCAAATAACCCCTGAAAAATTAAAAGAATTGACTAAAAATCTTAAGATTAGAACGACTACTAATGACGATGAAGTATATTTAGATAATTTAGATAATTTAAGAGCGCAGATTAATGTTCATGACAATCAATTAATCAATATCTTGGGTAATAGAATGAAAGTTGCAGAAAAAATTGGTCTTTTAAAGAAAAAAAATAATGTTGCTGTTCTTCAATCTAAAAGATGGAATGAAATTTTAGGAAAAATGATTTTGGAGGGTGATGAAAAAAACTTAAGTGAAGAATTTATTTTAAAAGTTTTTAAGGCAATTCATCAAGAATCAATAAATCATCAAGAAAAAATTTTAAAAAATTAAACATATTTGAAAGGGTTAGTATACAAATCAACTGGATCATGGTACTCGGTTAAGTCTGAAACTGGAGATACATTTAATTGTAAGATTAAAGGAAAACTTAGACTAGAAAATATAAACAGTACGAACCCAATAGTAGTTGGAGATTTTGTTGAATTTGATATAGAAGACCATGATCAGCAAGAAGTTGGGATTATTAAAAAAATATTTGATAGAAGAAACTATATTTTAAGAAAGTCAGTTAATCTGTCAAAGCAAACTCATATTTTAGCTTCAAACATTGATCTTCTTTTACTCATTATAACTTTAAGAAATCCTATTACAACTACTAGTTTTATTGATAGATTTTTGGTAAGTGCAGAAGCTTATTCAATCAAAACCATGCTAGTTTTTAACAAATGTGATTTATATAATGAAGAAGATGAAGTTTTATTAAAATCCATTATTAATATTTATGATAGTATTGGCTATGATACAATTAAAACGTGTGCAATAACATCAGATGGGATTAAAGAATTGGAGAAGAAAATTTCAAATAAAACCATAATGTTAGGAGGACACTCCGGCGTTGGTAAAACATCAATAATTAATGCAATAGATGGTAATTTAAATTTAAAAGTAGGCAATATTTCAAATCAACATTCACAGGGCAAGCATACAACTACATATGCGGAACTTCATGACTTAGATAATAATATTAAACTTATAGATACACCCGGTATAAAAGGTTTTGGATTGGTGAATTATAAAAAGAATGAAATAAGTAACTTTTTTCCTGAATTTTTGAAGGTAAAATCAAAATGTAAGTTTAATAATTGCATACATTTAAATGAACCTAAATGCTATGTGAAAGAGAAAGTAATGTCTGGAGAAATTTCAAAATCTAGATATGATAGTTATATTCAAATAATAAATGATGATAATTTAAAACACAGATAAATTGAAATTAGTTATTCAAAGAGTAACAGAATCAAACTTAAAAATTGATAAAAAAATATATTCTTCGATTGGATATGGAATGGTAATATTCATTGGAATTTCTGAAAATGATGATGAAAGTTTTTTGAATAAAATTGCAAGCAAAGTTTCAAAACTTAGAATTTTCAATGATGAATTAGGAAAGATGAACAAAAATGTAAATGATATAAATGGAGAAATTTTAATGGTTAGTCAATTTACTTTATATGCAGATACAAAAAAGGGAAATCGTCCAAGCTTTATTAAAGCTGCAAAACCGGAAAATGCTATTAAAATTTATAATAGTTTTATCATAGAATTACAAACATATATTAAAACAAAAATTAAAACAGGAAAATTTGGCGCTGACATGAAAATTAATCTGATCAACGATGGTCCTGTTACAATAATTTTAGAAACTAATTAAAATGGAAATAAAAAATCTACAGAAAAAAGTTGATAATTGGATTAAAAATCATGGGGTAAGATATTTTAACGAATTGACAAATATGGCACAGCTAACAGAAGAAGTTGGTGAGGTAGCCCGGATAATTTCCCGAAAATATGGAGAACAAAGTTTTAAAGAATCTGACAAAGAAGTTGATTTAGCTGGAGAGCTTTCTGATGTATTATTCGTTTTGTTATGTCTTGCAAATCAAACAGGAGTTGACCTTCAAACTTCCTTTGACAATAGGCTAAATATGAAAGCAAAGCGTGACCACGATAGACATCATTTAAATCAAAAACTTGATTAATGAATCTTTCTTTGAATAATACTAGACTTAAAGATGCTCATATTGTTATTCCTGGATCAAAAAGTGAATCAAATAGATTATTAATTTTGAGTTCAATTTTCAAAAATTTGTTTTTGGAAAATATATCTAATTCTGATGATACAAATTATTTACTGAATGCTCTAAGTTCTAAATCAAGTATTATTAATATCGGTCATGCTGGCACAGCAATGAGGTTTTTAACCTCATATTTTTCATTAACTACAGAAAAAGACATAGAATTAAGAGGTTCTCAAAGAATGCACAATCGACCGATTAAAATACTCGTGGATAATCTTCGTGAAATTGGAGCTTCTATTAGTTATTTAGAAAAGGACGGTTATCCCCCCTTATTGATTAAACCATCTAAATTGTTCAGTAAGAATTTAATTGTAGATTCCTCAACAAGTAGTCAATATATATCATCTTTATTATTAATTGCCCCTAAAATTCCAGGTGGCTTAAATATAAATTTAAAGGGAAGAGAAACATCTAAGCCATACATTGATATGACCATTTTTTTACTAAAAAAAATTGGAGTTGAAATTACCTCAACAGAAAATCAGATTAACGTTGGAGAACTTCAGAAAATTAATTTAAAAAAACATAATATTGAGTCTGACTGGTCTTCAGCCTCTTATTTTTATTCAATTGTTGCCTTAGCAGAAATTGGCTATAGTTTGAGGCTTTCAAAATTTTCTTTCAAAAGTTTACAGGGTGACTCGAGAGTTGCTAAAATTTACAAGTCATTTGGAGTTAAAACAATATATTCAGATAAAATGGTGATTTTAAAAAAAATCAAATCAAATATTGATAAATTTTCATTGGATTTAACTTCAAATCCCGATTTAGCTCAAACAATCTGTATAACGTGTCTTGGGCTAAATATTAAATGTAATTTGACAGGGCTACATACACTGAAAATAAAAGAGACTGATAGAATTCTAGCATTAAAGAACGAGTTAAGTAAGTTTAATTTAAAAGTCAAAATTACTGATGATTCTATTTCTTTTGAAAATGTTGATTTTTTAAAACCTAATGTAGTAATAGAAACTTATGATGATCATAGAATGGCTATGTCATTTGCTTGTTTATCAACTAAAACAAAAATTATAATTAAAGATCCTAAAGTTGTTAGTAAGTCTTATAAATCATTCTGGGAAGATTTGAAAAAAATTGGAATCATTTGTGAATAATTTACTCAAATTACTTGACATCCCCTATTTACGCATTGTATATTTGCAACTTTTAAAATAGGTATTTATGAAAATGAAACTCTCAGACTTCAGCTATGATCTTCCAAAGGAATTAATTGCTGAATATCCAAATAAGAATCGTGACGAAGCAAGATTAATGGTTATTGATAGAAAAGATTACTCAATTCAACATAGATTATTCAAGGATATGATTGAATATTTTGATGAGAATGATGTTATCATTCTTAATAACACGAAAGTTTTTCCTGCTCGACTATTTGGTAACAAAGAAAAAACTGGAGCTAGAATTGAGGTTTTTTTACTACGTGAATTAAATGCTGAACAGAGATTGTGGGATGTATTAGTTGATCCAGCTAGAAAAATAAGAATAGGAAATAAACTTTATTTTGGAAATGATGAAACTCTTGTTGCAGAAGTTATTGATAATACAACTTCAAGGGGAAGGACACTAAGATTTCTTTGTGATGTTAGTTACAAAGATTTTAGAAAACTACTAATTGATTTAGGCCAAACTCCGCTGCCTAAATATATAAATAGAGAAGTTGAGCCTGAAGATAAAGATAGATATCAGACAATTTATGCAAAAAATGAAGGAGCTGTAGCTGCTCCAACAGCTGGATTACACTTTTCAAGACATCTTATTAAAAAATTACAAATAAAAGGCGTGAATTTTTCTGAGATTACATTACATGTTGGACTTGGTTCATTTTACCCTGTTGAAGTTGAAGACTTATCAAAACATAAGATGGACAGTGAAAGAGTTATTATTGAAAGTAATTCTGTAAACTTAATCAATGAAGGCCTTGTAAATAAAAGAAGAATATGTGCTGTTGGGACAACGGTTATGAGGGCAATAGAAAGTTCAGTTTCATCAATGGGAACCTTAAATGAATATGACGGTTGGACTAATAAATTTATTTTTCCACCATATGATTTCTCTATTGCTAATTCAATGATTACTAATTTTCATATGCCCAAATCAACATTGTTAATGATGACATCAGCATTTTTAGGTAATGATTTTATAAAGAAAGCATATGAAGAAGCTATTAAGGAAAAATATAATTTCTTTAGTTACGGAGATGCAATGCTAATTATATAGATATTTTGTCTTCCAAAAAGGATATCAGATCATTGAACGAGGATCAGTTAAAAGAAATTTTAATATCAAACTCTTTTAAAGCTTTTAGAGCAAAACAAATTTTACACTGGATCTGGAATAAGTCAGTTTATGCTTTTGATGAAATGTCCAATATTCCTGCAAATCTGATTAAATTTTTAAAGGAAAATTTTGTAATCAACTCTATAAAGATACATCGTATGCAAAAAAGCTCCGATGGCACTATTAAGAATGCTATTGAACTTCATGATGGCTACATAGTAGAGTGTGTTTTGATCCCGACCAAAAATAGGATTACTGCATGTGTCTCATCACAGGTTGGTTGTAGTCTTAACTGTAAGTTTTGTGCAACTGCAAAACTTAAAAGAATGAGAAATTTAAATCCTGATGAAATATATGATCAAGTTGTTTTAATCCGTAAACAAAGTGAAGAGTATTTTAATAGGCCATTGACAAATATTGTTTTTATGGGAATGGGTGAGCCTTTAATGAACTACAATAATGTTTTAAAATCTATTGAAAAAATAACCTCTAAGTCTGGATTGGGAATTTCTCAAAAAAGAATTGTTGTTTCAACTTCAGGTGTTCCAAAAATGATAAAAAAAATAGCCGATCAAGGAGCTAAGTTTAAGCTCGCAGTTTCTCTTCATTCGGCAATAAATGAAAAAAGAACTTCAATCATGCCATTTAATGATAAAATGAATCTTAAAGAACTAGAAGAATCTCTGATTTATTTATACAAAAAGACAAAAAAAATAATTACATATGAATATGTTGTATGGAAAGGTGTTAATGATACTGATGCTGATATTTCAGCACTAGTAGAGTTTTGTAAAAAAACCCCAAGTAAGGTTAATTTAATTCAATATAATAATATTGATGATCCAAATTTTATTCAAGCACCATCACATGTCTTGAATAAATATATTAAAACTCTTGAATTAAATAAGATTAAAGCAACAATTAGAATTTCTAGAGGTCAAGATATTGATGCAGCTTGCGGTCAATTAGCAAATAAAATATAAAAAAATGCCAGATAAATATTTTCTGGCATTTTTTTATTTAAGTGTTAATTAAAAAATTACTTAATAATTAGTTTAGATACTTTGGTTTGACCATTGATTGTAACTTTAAGTATATAGAAGCCACTATTAAAGGAACTTATATCTAGTGAATTTCCAATAATGGCTCTATCCATTATTTTTTTTCCGGTTAAATTAAATAATTTTATTTGTTTTAATCCTTGCAAAGTAGATTGGATATATATTATGCCACTATTAGCCGGATTTGGATAAATTGACACCTCAGGAAATTCATTTTCTGTATTTGAGAGTGGATTACAGGCATCATCTTCCTGGGTATGTGAACCTATATAATCCCAGGTATTGTTATCATATACTATCCATTCAGAATCATCAGTTGTTGTTCCAGCAGATGAAGAAAAATCTGTGTTACCCTGACAAACAGAAGACTTTCGAACTAATGTGTGATCTTTGGTTGCATTAGTAACTCCAGCAACGTCCCAACCTTCGCCTGGATCATCATCAAAATTTCCAATCATGTCTAAAATAACATAGTCATCTTCAGTTCCGTATACTAGCGCTTGTCCATCATCACCATTATGGTACAATGTCCTAAGTTCATCCGCTTGTGATCTTATTGATTCATCAGCAGATCCATGCATAACAACATATACACTATTTGGTGGAATTACAGCACTATCTGCAAAATTATTCCAATATTCATATAGACCATCATCAGAGCCATTACTTACATTTGTAAAGGCATAATAGTACAGATCAACTTCTTCAGAAGTTGGATTATATATTTCAAAGTATTTATTATTACTTGATCCTTCAGCATATTCGCTATAGAATAAGTTCACGGGATCCCCCATTGGATTAGCAACAGAAAATGAAACACTGGCGGTTACTGCAGGGTCAAAAGGTAATCCTGAATCATCCAATAATTGTAGATTATAATTGTAAGCTATACCATCCTCAACAGAAACTCCAATCGGAAGAGTTTGTGAGTATATCGAAGTAGATCCATCAGGCCAGCTAATTTCTATAGAACCATCTACACCATTCTCAAAATTATTTGTTGCAAATGATATTTCAACATTCGTAGTGCCAGAAGGAAAGACCTCTCCGTTTGATGGTGAAATAATTGAAAGCTCAGGATCAGTAGAGCACTCGGCAACGTGTGCACCTAAATAATCCCAAGTATTAATTTCATATACAACCCATTCAGAATCATCGGCATTTGTTCCAGCAGATGCTGCCCAGTCAGTGTTTCCGTCAGTAATCGAACATTTTCTAACCAATGTGTGGTCTTTTGTTGCATCTGCAATGCCAGCAACTTCCCACCCGTTTCCAGGGTCAGCTGCTTGCATATCTCCAACTATATCGATTATGGTATATGTATCTGCGGTTGCCCCTGCAAGAGTTAGTGCATATGCATCATTTCCATTACTCAAATATTGATGAGTTTGGTCAGCGACTATACTACCATCAGCGCTTGGATGAGCAATTACATATACATCACCATTTGCCAATATTGTACCTGCATTAAAAGTAACTGTGTTAGGGTAGTCAAATTGGTCAGCAATATCGCAACCATTAGTACAGTTTGATAAGGAGTAATTTGATAGATCAACATCAGACCCTGTACCATTATAAATTTCTAAATATTTATTATTGCTACTTCCTTCGGCATATTCGCTTATAAATAAATCACTAGATTGACCAAAAGAATATAGTGAAAGCAATAAATTAAATAAAATTAAGTAAAGTTTGTTCATGATAAATTTTAATTAAGTAAATGATATTCTTTACTAATTTATTCTTAATTAATTTATAATTTCTAAAAATTATTTAATTTTTATAAAAAATTATTAAGATTTTTTTTTACATATTTATAATTGATAAATCATTAAATTGTAATATTAAAATTTCTAAAAAAATTGATTTCAAAAAGAACCATAGAAAAAGTTTTTGAAACTGCCAGAGTGGAGGAAATAATTGGAGACTTTGTTCAACTTAAAAAATCAGGTTCAAATTATAAAGGTTTAAGCCCTTTCACAGAAGAAAGGACTCCCAGCTTTATGGTTTCACCTGCTAAACAAATTTGGAAAGACTTTTCAAGTGGTAAGGGAGGTACAGTTATAACTTTTTTAATGGAACATGAACAATACACCTATCCTGAGGCCATAAAATTTATTGCTAATAAATATAATATCGAAGTTGAAGAAACCGAAAGAACGCCTGAGCAAATTTCTGAAGATAATGAAAAAGAAAGCTTATTTCTTGTTTCTAATTTTGCAAAAAATTATTTTAAAAAGAACCTTTTTGAAGATGAGGGTAAAACAATTGCATTAAGCTATTTAAAAGAAAGAAAGTTTAAAAAGGATATAATTGAAAAATTTGAGATAGGTTATTCTCCAAAAATTAAAGATGATTTTTCTAAAGCTGCTGTAGATGCAGGTTATAAGTTAAATTTTTTAGAAAAAACAGGATTAACAATTGTTAAAGACTCTGAAAATATTGATAGGTTTAGAGGCAGAGTTATATTTCCTATTAAAAGTATGTCTGGTCGAATTTTGGGTTTTGGAGGTCGAATTTTAGGTGCCTCAAAAAATCTTGCAAAATATATAAATTCACCTGAAAGTTTAATTTATCAGAAAAGTAAAGTTTTATATGGAATCTTTGAAAGTAAGCAATCTATTGTTAAAAATGATAATTGCTTTTTAGTTGAAGGATATACTGATGTTATTAAAATGCATCAATGTGGAATTTCAAATGTAGTTGCCTCCTCTGGTACTGCACTTTCCGAAAATCAAATTAGGCTAATTAATAGATTAACAAAAAACATAACAGTTGTATTTGATGGCGATGCTGCTGGATCTCGAGCTGCTTTAAGAGGAATTGATCTTATTTTAAGTCAGGGTATGAATGTAAAGATTTGTAATCTTCCCGAAAATGAAGATCCAGATTCATTTGTTTCAGAAAGAAGTTTAAAAGAAGTTGAATCATATTTGCTTGAAAATTCTAAAGATTTTATAGTCTATAAAGCATCTTTATTATTATCAGACACTCAAAATGACCCTATAAAAAAAGCTGGTGTAATTCGTGATATGGTCGAGAGTATTTCCAAAATATCAGATCAGATTAAACGTGAATTATATATAAAGGAATGCTCTTCTATAATGGATATAAGTGAGCAGGTTCTGTATAGTACTCTTGCTCAAATCGTAAAAAAAGATTTTAATAATTTAAAAAAAAGTCCTCGAAAGGAATATGAGCCAATAAGTATAATAAAAAACGATAAAGAAAAAAATCAAGTTAATGAGTTGTATGAGCTTGAGAGAAAAATAATCGAAATATTAATATTATACGGAAACGATTCAATTGATTATGAAGAAGAGGTTTTCACAGAAAACAGTAATGGCAATACAGATACTAAAATGAAAAATAGATCTGTTAAGGTATTTGAAAAAATATATATGGATTTACATACTGATGAAATGGAGTTTTCAAACGAAGATTTTAAAAATATTTATTATCAAATAATTGAGTCTTTTAATGAAAACAAGGAAATTAATGTAGATAAATTTATTAACGACCTCAGTGAAAAGCAGCAGCAAATAGTTACTGATTTAGTTATGGATAACGAAAAATACCTCTTACATGACTGGAAAAAAAATAATATATATCCTAAATCTAAAAAAGATACCCTTGCTCAATTAACTGTTGAAACAATTTTAAATTTTAGATGCTATTTAATAGATAAAAAAGTAAATGGATTTAAAGAACAAGCTAATACTGACCAAATGAATAATAGCTCGCTTGAGGAAGTAGTCAATTATTCAAAACTTAAAAAATTATTATCAGATAAGCTGAACAGAGTGTTATGATTTTAGCTCATTTGGAATTTTGCATAAAGGGATACTAACCATTTTATGTTTATTTGCTAGGTGATGTTTCATGTAAATGGAATATTTTTCTTTCATTTCGCTATCAAATTCTTCCGGGTTTTCACCTCTTTCTAAACTATTCATTACTTTTTCTAAGTCATCATATGATGCACCTATTTGATCTTCATCTGATCTGTCGTCATCCCATAATCCGTCGGTTGGTTTAGCTTCTAAAATCTCATTATTTATATTTAATGCTTTCGAAATTTCAAACACTTCGCTTTTCATCAAATCAGCAATTGGACTAATATCAACACCACCATCACCATACTTTGTATAAAATCCAACTCCAAAATCTTCAACCTTATTTCCAGTTCCCACAACTATTGAATTATTAATTGTTGCATAATAATATAAAGTCATCATCCTTATTCTTGATCTTGTGTTTGCTAATGCTAATTTGTTGCTTGATGAGCTGTTTTCAACTGACAACTTAAATTCTTTAAAAATATTAGTTAAATCAATATCAATAGATTCTACATTATTAAATTTTTTCTTTAACCATTGGATATGTCTTTTAGCACGTAAATATTGATCTTCCTTTTGTTTGATTGGCATATTAAGACACAATGTTTTTATTCCTGATAATCCACACAAAGTTGAGGTTAATGCTGAGTCAATACCTCCAGAGACTCCAACAATTAATCCATTTAATTTATTAGTCTGTTTATAATTTTTTATCCAATCTACTATGAATTTGACCGTTTCAGATGTTTTCATTTAATAAAATTAGCTCGAAAGTATATTATATTTGTATTACAAAAATAAAACAAACTT
>Ga0160423_10004688_pt1 | contig 11204 bp, 17 predicted proteins | sample CRUFie14St8metaG_FD_108191 | JGI IMG/M metagenome (GOLD analysis project Ga0160423, IMG submission 108191) | Marine microbial communities from the Costa Rica Dome - CRUD Field 142mm St8 metaG | ecosystem: Environmental > Aquatic > Marine > Oceanic > Photic zone | place: Costa Rica: the Eastern... | reverse complement strand
TTTTGAATTAAGCGTGGCGTTATTAGATGCAACCCTAAAAAAAGAGAAAAACTCCCCAAATCCTAAGAAATGGGGAGTTTTTTTAATCATCACAACGCCTCAATATAATTTAATTATCTCCGTATTATATTCATACGCTATTTTGTTAATATGTCGGGTCGTGGTTGCACTGTAATATTCCGGCACTACAATGACATATTTTGATTCTGCTTCATGATATACAAATACGGCCACGCATGTATTATATGAATAAATTAAATCGCCTACTTTGCATAATAGTGGCGAGTTACCATAATTACGCATCGAAGGGGCGTTTTGCATTTCTTCTCTTGCTATTTCTCTCAATTTTTCTTTTTCTTCTATGATATTTATTATTCGGTTCATTTTACTACCTCTTATTATAATAATGTGATTTGGTATATAGTCGGGTTTTGCAAAGCGCAACCATATGGTCATACTTTGTAATATTGACCTCGATTTTCAAAAAAGGTAAAAACGACCCTGCTCCTAAAAACAGGGTCGTTTTTTTGACCGTTTAAATCAATGAATTCTGATTTTAACCTTCTTTATGCAAGAGTCGGTTATTTCATCGCCAATGTAACTGTAATGTTTACTAGCCGCTTCTAAGGCTTGCTCCTTAGTAGGATATATGTCGCTGTATTCGGCACACCACGCTTCTGCATTCCAAACAACCCAACCATCTATCATTTGCATATTTATTCTTCCTCCTTACATTCTATCATATTCATGCACAGTATTGTATATTCGCTACCTTCTGCTATTTCGTCTTCTGTTAAGTTAGTGTTTAATTTAGCAACATAGTTTTTAGCATCCTTGTGAGTGCTACAAATTGCTTGAAGCACATATGTTTTAAAATTGTCAGTTGAATATATCACTGGATAAACTTCATCATTATATCTTGGTATCATTTTAATCACTACTATACTATAGGTTTGATATATAGTGGGGTTGAACAAAGCCACACCATATGGTTGTAACGACACTCTTTCGATTACCTGTCGTTACAACCCTAAAAAAGAGAAAAACCCCCAAATTCCGAAGAAAATGGGGGTTTTTTTAGTCCTGAATGGATATTAGTCGTCATAATATCCATTGAAATCTCTAAAGAATTCTCTCAATTTTTGATAATGACTGTAATCAATATCCTGAAACATATCTACCATTTCATGTTGCACATGGTCATTCATTGACTGAATTTCCCAGTTAATTTTTGAAATTAAATTACTGATTAAATCTTGGTAAAAAGATACTGTTTGCTCGTCATCATTTTCCGATAATACAGCATTTCTAACTATGTTGTTAATAGTCTCAAGCATCCTGTTTATCTTTCTGTTTTCTTCAAAATGTTCTAAGGGTAACATAGTATTATTCAGTAACTCCATATATAGTTGGGTTCTACAAAGTAAACCATATGGTACGATTAACCACGCTTGTATCTACAACCATATGGCTTTGTTCTAAAATTTTTTTTTATCATTAAATAACCTTATTTAACGGTTTTTTGTTAAATTGAGGCTATTAACTAAGTGTGCTTAACAAGTTAGGACATAAAACTGCTACATTTATTACCTATATTTACCTACGACCCTTCAAAGGAGGTTTGTTGCATTAGTAAGGATATTGATTTTGGCCTATTGTCTAGGTTAAATACAATATCACAAAAACTTAGAGAGTTACTTAAAGAAACTCAAACTAAGGGTAATGAATATACTGATGAATTAGATAGTGAGTTAAAAGGGCTTAAAACTAAGTTAAACACATTACTACGATACATTAGAGATGTTAAAGCAAAGCATAAGATGACATTACAAGGTAAAGTTAAAAATACTAAAGATACTAGTTTATTTGATTTTAACTAAGTTATTTTAATAATCTTATTCTGGAAATACATTAAATAAGAAAAAAAAATTTTCGCTAGTGCCACAAAAATTCCGCCACATTTTTTGAAAAAAGAGTTGAAAATAAATGAATTGGAAAGACGAGATTAAAAAAGAAGACGAACCTAGTGATTCTGCCGAATACATGATTGAGGACATAAAGGAATATTGTGATGACATTAGGTTAGAGGTAGAAGATGTAAAAAATAGAAAAGCATTGGCTAGGGCTTTGAATGACTTAATGGATGTATTAATGACATTAAAAGAAGCCGACATAGAGTAAAAATTACTAGAAAAATTTTTGAAAAAGTCGTTTAAAATAAAAGGTGAATAATATGACATGGGAAGATATAGTAAAAAGAGAGCCAAAACAAGGGCCAAGAATGAGTGATGAAATGTATGCTGATTTGGAAACAAGAAAATTCCGTGAAATGTTTGCGGGCTTGTCGGAAGTAGCCAATACTTTTAGAAAAAACGAAAAAGCCATTAAAGAATTAATAGGTAAAGAAGGAATGGAAGAGGTATTAAGTGCTATTGCAGATACTTTACGGACTTATGGTAGACACTTAAAAAATAGGGCGAGTTCAACTGACTTTGATACATTTTCGGGAAGAACCAAAATAAACCAAGATAATAGAGAATTTTTTGAAGAAACAGGTCAGGAATTTATGGATTTAGCCGATTCAATAGATAAGTAAGGAGCAAATAATATGACATGGGAAAATGAGATAAGAAAAGAATATAGAGACTTAACCAAACTAGGTTTGATTAAATTAGTAGATTTGGTAGAAGATGCTATCAAAGACCTTGATAAAATAGAAGATATACTAGATGATTTAGATGAAGGTGATGAGATAGAGTTGTCAAAATTGGCGAAGAATATTGTTGTAACATTGAACCTATTTGCTGATAATAAAAAGGGAATAAAAGAATTGATAGACGATAGAGCAGACAGGTTTTGATAATATGACAAGGTGCAACTATCTCGATAAGTGGTTTGATGTAAAGTCAAAAGAAGTAGATGAAAGAGAGGCAAAGTCAAAGAAGTGTTTTGTTACAGGTGATAAAAAATGAGTTGGAAAGATACACTAAAGAAAGAATACCCACTTGACCCGAATAAAGGAGATGCGCCTAATTTTATATATCAACAAGAGCAGTATTTTAGAGAACGAAAGGAAAAACAGGAACAAGAAAATCAAAAAACAAAAAACATGACAAGGCAAGAGAGAGAAAATTATCCACTTTACCTTAAGGCAAAAAAACTCCTTGATAGTATGCCCCCTACAGTTAAACGAAAGTTCGGAGACATAACTCGGCAAGAATATAAAACAAGATTAGCAGAATTGGAACAACTACTACAAAAATTTTTGAACGAAGGGAACTATTATGCTGTTTATGGAGCAGAAAGACGCATTAATATTTTAAAAAATTACATGGAGAGAAATATGGAGAACTTACAATGACTTGGCAAACTATTCTAAAGCGTCAAACTACGCAAAGTGCCATTGATAACTTTGGCAAGCAAAGAGATATTCTAAAAGAATTAGATGAAATGGTTAGAAAGTTTCATGGTGAAGAAATGATTAACGGTGAAGAGTTTGAAGACTTAGCCGGAGAATATCATAGAGCGCATAAGACAACTATGGATAGCATTAAGAGAATACTTGGAAGTTTAGCGAGGGCTTGATATGAGTTGGTTTTCTATTGTTAAAAAAGAAGAAGAAGATGAAGATGAAAAACCAATCATCGAAAAAGAGTCGGGAGGAGTTTCTTTTGGTGGTCATGGGGCTAACCCCGAATTATTCAATATAAGATATGGTAAAAAGCGGAGGAAGAAAGATGGCAAAGAAGTCGAGTAAGAAATTAATGGATGCCACCGTCGAGTATCAAGAAGAATATGAATTCAAAAAATTCTATGATATTTGGTTAAGGACATGCGAAGGTATTTCATCCGAGCAAATAATGAGTAGTGGTAGAACCAAAGATGGTAAGAAAGTTAGGCCAACCCCTAACAATTTGTATGGTCAATTAGAGGAGCATGTAACAGCCGCATTTAGAAGACCTAACTCCAAAAACAAGGGTGATGATGGAACATATAAGTTGCTAGAGGCAATTAGAAAATTCATGAATGAAGAATACAAGGGCGTTCTTTTGGAAGTCCATAGAGAGACTTTGGCAGAATTTAGTGCTAAACTAGAAAAGTTTGAAGGTAATTCTTCCTACAATCCTAAAAGAATTATATTTACTAGACCTGCTAGATTCCAAAAAAGAGGTAAGAAAAAAGGTCAAGCCATTGGTAAAGACACAATAAAAGTTTATGGTCACTACGCTGATGAATTTTATGAAGCGAAATATAAAGGAAAAGAAGGCTATCAAGGCAAAGCCCCTACAAGTTGGTATTCAACAGATATAGATGGCCCACAAAATCCTCCTCTTGCACAGGCTTTGTTTGGCGGTGGTGAATTAGTTAAGGTTGGATTAATTACCATAATAGATAGGGCAATTGAAGAATTAGATAATGAGATAGATAATATCAGCATTGATGCTAAAAGACCATCGGAACTAAGAAGAATACCATCGGTTAGAAAGCATGTGTTTTCGCTGTTGAGAAATAAATCAATGTTTAGGAAAGGCGGTAGGCCGAACCTAACTAAAATGGCTCAAACATTTGTAGGTATGAGATTCGCTTTAATGAAAGGCAGGGGTAAGTCTGCTGCTTCACCAAAGAAAATTATAGCGTTTGTCGGAAAGATACCCGAACCATCGGGAGAAATAAACACTTTTTCTTTAACTAATAAATTTAAAGAAACTGCTATGGCTTCTTTGATTAGAGCAGTTATAGCAAAAGAAACCTACAAACTTAGATGGGGAGAGTTCCTAAATATGAGAGGCATGAAGGTTCCTAAAAAAGAACAGACCCAAGAGGAAGATAAGGTAGAAAAAGCATGGTTCGATTATTTATGGAGGAATTGAAATGGTCACTAGAAAACGATGTGGCTTTTGCCAACATGAAGATAGGGAAGAACTCGAAAGAATGTTAGAGAATAAAGAAGTATCTTGTGATGATTTAGATTCTCGACATGGATGGAGAAGTGGAACTGCGGCACAGCACCAAAGAAACCACATGGGAGATTATGTCAATAGTAGTAATCCTAAGTGTGTATTATGCACAGACCCAATGAGAAAGCATTATGAAGAAAACTTAGCCAATGGTGAGATAACTGCTGATGCAATCGCTGAAGCATTAGACACTACAAAGGAACAAGTGCAACGACATATGAAACACCATCTAGCACCGATTGTTCAAGAGTCAGCCGCAGTAATGATAGCAAAGAAAGAAGTTAATGAAATTGACTTGCTAAGTAATAACATACAAAGACTGGATAGCAAATTAGATGACTTGTTTGGTGCAGTTGATTTAGAACCTAGAGAAATAGATAGTCTAACTAAACTTGCGAAAGAAGTTAGAGAGTCGCTAAAATATCTTATGGAGTTTAAGGGCAAACTTATACATAAGAGACAGGACACAATCATATTTGCACAAATGCAAATTGTCCAAGAAGTGCTTGCTGAAAACAATCCCGAAATTTGGTTAGACATTAAGAAAAGAATGCAGGAGAAGTTACAATGAGTTGGGAAGATATAATTAAGAGAGTTTTTCCGAAAGGATATTTGAAAGATAACGAAATGGCGGCTAGTCTTTTAGCAAAAACTCCTCATATACAAGAAGGTTTAGAAACTTTAATCATGCTTAAAGAGCAGTATGGTAAAGAACTTACGCCAAGTATGCCTGTAATAAATAGAGCAATTGAACTATTAACAGAAGTGAAAGAATCCTTAGAATAGATGCAGGAGAAGTTACAATGAGTTGGGAAGATATAGTAAAAGAAGAAACTAGTTCTCTTAGAGTAAAAAGAAAACTAAGAAGACTTCTAAAAATTTTGAACAGCGATATTGATGACTCCGCTAAAGTAAATCAAGCAAAAGGATATTTGAATAGTTACATGAAAGAACTTTGAGGTGATTTTGTGAGATTCCCACCACCTGCACAGTTTTTTGACTACTTGGCTAACAACAACCTATACCCTATAATTGAAAATATATACAAAGTCAAGTCTAAAAAATCACAGGGTAAAGCCCCAATAGAAAAAGAGATATTTCCTAAGTTTGAAAATGTAGATAATGCAGAAGAATTTAGTGAAATATTTGAAAGAGACTTCAATGACCAAAGAAGGAGAATATTAGCAAGTGTTGGGCCGAAAGGTCGAGATAAACAATTTGAGTCTAGTGCTGAATTATACTCTACTATGTGGGATAGATTAAGTAAATTTCTTAGAGAGAAAGGTGTTGTTAGGAGTAGGCCAAAGTCCGAAAGAGAGATTATAGAAAGTTTTATTGAAAATCCTAAAGATTATAAAAAATTCTACGATTATATTAAAGGTAAGACATCTAGCGATAAAACTTCGGCAATAAAAAACCTTAAAGCGGATACTCTAGGCGAAGACCGACTAGGAATTTTGTTAGAAATTATGAATAAAAACTACACAGGTGGACAAAAACCTAGTGTTGAAGAATTTTATACCGATGATTTTCCTTATTTTGACTATGTTGCGTTAGAAATCACTATGACTAGAATAGCCGATAGTAGAAAAGCACCCGAAGGTTGGGAAATTCAACGAAATTTAGCCGGTGATAACACAGATTTTGTCAAATTTGTCAAAATTTTAGGTAAAAACGACAGCGAAATCAAAGATAGGGTCGCAAGGCGTAAAATGATAGAAGAATTAAGAGACTCAATTGTTGAATTAGAGGACAAAAAGAGAAAAACTGGAAAAGATACCGAAGTTTTTACAAGTGTGCCTAAAGATAAACAAATTCAGTATGAAACAACCATAAATTACCCGCTAATGTATGAGATTTTGGTGCAAAGTGACAAAAATTTGACCAAAAAAACACTCAAACTTGCAGATGCTTTAGAAATTAAGTTAGAGTTAAAGGAGCAAAGTGAAGATGAAAGAATTTCTGCATATTTTGATTCAATAAACGATAGACAAGGAGTAGTAAACAAGAATTTACTGTTAGATATTAGGAGAGAGCCAACAGTAAAGTTGTTTTTTGGCGTAAACTCCAATAGCAGAACATTTCCTCCACATCCTTCAATAGAAAAAATACTCACAAAGGGATTATCAGTGGCTATTGATGATGCAGTAGCAGATTCTTTAATTAGTGAAAAGGATTATCTTCTTTCAGTAAAAAGAACAGGCACAAACATAGACGACGCTAATGAAAAACAACGAATAAAGGAAGAAAGACGAGAAAAATTAGAAAATATCAAGTTTTACGACAAGAAAACTTTGATTTTATTATTTGCCGGAGTTAGGTCGGGAAGGGTTGATGATGAGTTTGAAGAGTATGTCAAATACCTAAAAGATAATGATATAGACACTGATACTGACATAACGAGTAGTGATTTTAATGATATAGGAGAAAAATTGGTCTTAAATGCAACAAAAACAAAACTCGCTACTAGTAATACAACATTACAGAATAAATTAGATAAAGACTTACAATTAATGTTTGAAGATTATAGAGTGAATGAAGAAAAAGATTTAGAAGACGACAATATACTAATTTACAACCCCTCCACAAAAACAGTTAGCATCAAAGGAAATGAAGAAGGGATGACTGATGAAGAATTAAGACTAGATGAGCAAGAGGGAGATAGAGATACTACTTTTGATAAAGCGGAAGAAAGAGCATTGTATTCCTTAGTAAAAACAGTTGATGAAGATGAACTTTTAGCATTAAATGAAGACGATATTAAGTATAAGGGAGAACTCTCTCAAGGCGATATATTTTCTTATGGTTTCGTATTAGCGCAGAATCTCTTAAACAAAGACTATGACCAAGACGCAGATAAATTAGAAGAGTTGAGAAAAGAAGACGCTTCTAAAAATAATCAAGAGTTAGTTGCTAAAATAAAAGAATTGGCGGCAAAAGTGAATAAAGACTTAGAGCAACTTAAAGGAGAATTTGTCGCTGAACTGGATAGAAAACTAAAAGACATCGTAGAGAGTCGGGGCAAATATAAATCATTATATTATACTGATGCGGGACAAAAATTAATATCAATTATGGTGAGAAATAATTTACTAAATAGGGGGAAGAAGTAATGGCTACAAGTTACGAAGAGAATGTGGATAAGACCAAGATAACTCCCGAACTATTGAATAGATACAATAGATTAGTTTCTCAAGGAACACCCGTAGATAAGATAGTTAGAAAATTAAGACTAAAGAAAGTTGATGGCCTAATTGTTTATCCTCAAAACATAATAGAAAATAATGCACAAGACGATTATGCACAAGATGTTGGCAAGTTCATTGTTGAGTCAATATTACCAAAGATGGGAACTAAAACACAACAGGCTGTATCTAGTGGTAGGCAAAGTATTGTTGCTGATATTGACAGCAACATACTAACCGCTTTATTTGAAACCTCAACTGCTAAGGATGGGGGAATACCTCTAAGGGGCGGAGGAAAGTTAGGCGTGAATGAATTAACCTCCTCCGATTTTACAACTAACATGATAGACTCGGAAAAACTAAAGTTAGGTAGAAACTTGAAGAGTGGCTACAAAAGAAATTTTGATGTAAACAAAGCAAGAGGTCAATTTAATAGACTAAAAGCAAATTTAGATAATGTTACTAAAAGAAACATAGATTCCTTACTCAAATACTTGAAAGGCAAATATGATAATGTAGAAAATGAGAAGGATGTCGTATTCAAATTCATTGACATTCCTACTGAAGAAATGTTTAGCAATAAAATGATGAATGACTTAAGCCAAAGACAAGCAACCTACAATTATTGGAAAAAGATATACGATGCTTTTGGTAAAAAAGACGACCCAAATGGCTTGATGAAAAAGATAGAAACATTAGCAGACATGCTTACTTTAGAAGTTGATGTAGACCAAGACAAATTATCTAGTGAGCAAAAATTATTCTTAGATGATGCAAAGAACTTCGTTGATAGAATGAAAAAGATTGAAGACTTAAATTATGTTGTAGAAGTAAAAGTTGCTGATGTAGGAATTGAAGACGCAGAAGAAAGAGCGTTCCTTTTCATAGAAAGATTCTTCAAAAATCATCATGGAATAAGTGATGCTTTCGACCAACAAAATGTAGAGATTACTTATGAGAATGTAATAACAGAAGACGGAACAAATAAAGATATGTCATCTATTAATGTAGAGGCTACTGATTCACCGGATGTTGATGAAATAGATATAGAAGCATTTGATAAAGTTACCTTAGACCCACTAGCAATAAAATATCTTAAAGAAGATTTAGAGGGATTAGCAGAATTTTACAGCGATTATGAGAACAGCATGCTAAAACAACTTAGAGAACAATTTGCTGAATACCAAGTATTTTTGGCTAGGCCGGAAGATTACAGGGCTGTTTTACAGGGAGTAGAAGATGCTTTAGAATCAATAGAAAAAGTAGCAGAAGACACAGTTCATCTTCCTATTTTTCTTTTCAACACACCAACCTTATCTAAAATAACAGAATACAAAGAGGAAGCAAGTAACGCTAACAAAATACAAGAAGACATATTTGATTTCTTAGATGCCTATAGAGATTTATTGGAAGACGATAAAACCTTTGCCGCAGTAAATGTTGATTTAGTTTTACAGGGTAGGGGCAGGGGAACTCTTCGTGACCCTACACCGCTTGAAAGATATAAGCAGACTCAACCCACTAGAGTAGGTAGTGTTAGGAAACTAACTAAAGAACTTAAGAAATTAGTAGATGAAATAAATAATGATATATTAGAATTATTTGTTAGGCCAATGCACAGCATTCACAGGTTCGGTATGTCTTTACCTTTCGAAAAGAGTGTGCAACTTAGAAGCATAGTTTCTGCTAGCGATAATGTTGGTGAAGAATTTTTAGCCTACAAAGAGATTGGAGAAAGACTAAAGAATTTTGACAATACTTTCATTGGTCAATCTCAAGCAGAAAAAATGTTGAAGTTCTTACAAGATGTAACTAGAGGAGAAATTTTCAGTAACGCTACCGCAACACAATCCGGTGCGAGGGCTTTTGTAAATAGCATAATGGTTGCTTTCAATAATAATAAGAAAGTTAAGAGGCAACTACAAGAGGAAGTGTCTTCAATATATGGAGCGTTGCTTTCTGTTTCCAAAGAAAAACAAAACATACCGAATGTTTACGAGGGCATTAATATAAGAGATGCTTATGTAGAAAACAGAATAGATGACCCCAATGAAATACAAGCGTTGCAGGTTTTGACTAACGCTATAAGAGAAAGACAGAATACATTGAGAGAGTCTAATGATGGCCCAATAAAAGACTATACCCTAGATTCTCTTTTGTCGGAGTTAGATAGAGTTGCTAAATCAGACATATATTCTAAACTATTACAGGCGCACGATTCACTTAGAATACTAAAAGGTAAAATGTTACATTATGGAAAAAGAGATGAGACAAACTTTGACCATGTAGAAGATATGCTAATTAAAATGCAAGATGAGTATGATTTAGATATGTCTGCCGGTGAGTTAGTAAGCATAGTAAATGATATTGATTCGTTCAGTAGCATAAGTAAAAACTACGGAATAAGTCAAGAGCATGTATATTTAATTAAGGCTAACTTTAGGTGATAATATGACTGACGAAGTTACTGGCCCACATTCTAAAACAGAAGCGGAAGGTGCTTGGAATAATGATAACCCCGATGATAAGATAAATAGGAATGTTCCTGTTTGGTATGACTTAGACGAATATGTTATACGAAGAGTAGATGGTAAAGTGGTTGGTATTGCAGGATATAGTGATAAGGGAACTTATGCTATAATGGGTGGAATGAAATCTAAAGAAGGCTCAAAAAGTTGGAGGCCGATGTCCGAAAAAAGATTAGAACTAATAGGAGATAAACCTAAGATTGCAGGATTCAAAGCAAAAACAATACCCAATGAAGCATGGAAAGAAAAGAATAGACAAGTGTATAATTTCGACATACCTCCCGAAGATGAAATGGGAATAGACCCTAAATTAATAGAACAGTTTAGAGAGAGATACGGGGATGATTTTGGAATTAAGAAGTGGTGGAGTTTGATTAAAGGTGGATTTAGAAGGTTTTAATTTTGAACATCAAATGGATATGGAGTTATCTAAAAACTCATTTCCATATTTCTTTCAAAATGTTTTAGGTTGGGAGTTTGCCAAACATCAAGAAGAGTGGCACGACTTGATGAACGATACTCAAAGAACTGTT
>Ga0160423_10004687_pt1 | contig 11207 bp, 5 predicted proteins | sample CRUFie14St8metaG_FD_108191 | JGI IMG/M metagenome (GOLD analysis project Ga0160423, IMG submission 108191) | Marine microbial communities from the Costa Rica Dome - CRUD Field 142mm St8 metaG | ecosystem: Environmental > Aquatic > Marine > Oceanic > Photic zone | place: Costa Rica: the Eastern... | reverse complement strand
TTGAGTCATCAGGTGATGACTTTACAGCTGATATAGTTACAGGCACGCATGTTCAGTTAGCGGGGACTGCTTTAGGCAATTTAATCATTGGTAAAACTGGTAATAGTTCAACAATAAGTATTAATAGTCTGATTGCTGTATCTGATGACATTTCTATTTATAGTGGTGAATTAACTGTCAACAATAATATTACCTCAAATAATAGTGGATCAGATGTTCTATTTAATTCTTCAAATATTACATTAAATGCCCCAATAACTTCCAGTGGCACAAGTACAGTTACAATTAATTCATCAGGGAATGTTATTGATGGTATTAATGGTTCTTTTGTAGGTAAAATCATATCAACTAATCTTTTGCTTACTGGTAACGGAAACTTTAATTTAGATAGTACAACAAATAATGTCTCTATTATATCGGCCGGATCTAATGCTTCTAGATTAGGCAGTCTAAATTTTACTAATAGTAATGCCTTGGTTGTAGGATCAGTTGGAAGCAATAGTGGAATTTATACAATTGGTACTATCGCTATATCAACATTAACTGGTGATTTATCTGTAAGTCAGAACATAAATACACAGAACACAAGTACGACAGCTCTTATACTTAATGCAAGTCAATCTACAGCAGCAGGTGTTTCATCTGGTGGTGATTTAAAATTTTCGGGAGGTGCTTCAATTACAATTGGTGCCAACGCAAGAGCAAAACTATACTCAGGGAGTATTTCAGGTAGCACGGGTTTAACTACTATAACTGGATCTGGTTCAAATCGTTTTAGATATAATAGTGATGAAAGTAACTCAAATTATTCACTATCATTAGGTACAGGCATACATGCAATCTATCGTGAAAGACCTTCTTTAACTATTGTGGCTGATGATAAAACTGTAACTTATGGAACAGCACCTACCCTTACAACTACGGTTAATGGCTTACAAAATGGAGATACGGCTGCACAAACTTTGAGTACAGTTGCATCCGTTGCTGTTGGCGGAAGTAAATCTTCATCAAATAATTATACTGCTGGAACACACGCGTTAACAGCTTCCTCAGCAGTAGAACAGTTGGGTTATTTAATTAGCAGTTATACAGAAGGAACACTTACAGTTAATAGAAAGAATGTTACAGCTTCATATACTGCATCCAACAAAACATATGACAGCACTGATTTTGCAACAGTGACTGGAAGTCTTTCAGGAGTTGTATCTGGGGATAGTGTCTCAGTTTCAAAAACAAGTTCGGTATTTTCAGATGCAAATGTGGCAGATGGTAAAACAGTTACTATAAGTGGTATAAGTATAGGTGCTACTGATGCAAGCAATTATACACTTCAAAACACTACTACAACCACAACAGCTAATATTTCTGAAGCAGTATTGCAAATTATAGCCAACGCTGATGCAAAGTTTGTAACTGAAAATGATACTGCTGGTTATAAGGGTGTAAGCTATTTTGGTTTTGTAGGTAGTGAAAACAGCTCTAATCTGAGTGGATCATTATCAATTGCTAGAAGCGATGCATCTAATAATGTTGCAGGAAGTTATTCTTTGACGCCTTCAGGCTTAAGTTCATCAAACTACGATATTTCTTTCGTAAATGGGCTCTATACAATAGTACCTGCAAATGAACTTTTAGTGGAGTTGTCAGAAACTAGTGATGTTGTATACAGCAACACACCTACCTATTCAATTGAAACTGCTGAGTATTTGTTTTGTTCACGTTCTGACTGTAATGTTGGATTGGGATCGACAAATACAATTTTTGACATGAAGTCTAAATCTACTTTGTCAGGACGATCATTTAGTTTAAATGACGGAGCAAATGGATCTGCGTCATTTACTATAGCACCATCAGGAGGCTTCCCACAAAGCTCATCTGGTAACATTAGGGCAGGAAGTTATGCATTAACAGCAACTGATGTTACTGAGACACATGTGAATTTTAGTAACCAAATTACTTTAACTGGACAGGTAACATATACAAAAAAACCAGTAACAGTCTCTATTTCTGCTAGTAACAAAGTATATGACAGATTAGTCTCTGCTACAGCTTCTGCTAGCATGTCAGGTGTTATCGCCGGAGACACTGTTAATTTGATTACTCCAGCAGCTACTTTTTCAGATAAAGATGCTGGTAACGATAAAACAGTGACTATGTCAGGTATAAGCATAACTGGGACTGATGTTGCAAATTATGACTTGCAAAACTTTACTGCAACTACTACAGCAAATATCACTCCCAAACCTATAACAGCTTCTTACACAGCTTCTGATAAAGTTTATGACAGGACAGTTCAAGCAACAGTTGATGGCAGCTTATCAGGTGTAATTTTTGGTGATACGGTTACAGTTACAAAAACGAGTTCAGTTTTCTCAGATATTAATGTAGGAAGTGGAAAAACAGTTACTGTTTCTGGCATAAGTATTGGTGGACCAGGTTCGCCTAACTATAGTCTGCAGAACAATTCAACTACAACTACTGCAAACATTTCACAAAAGTCTTTAACTGCTTCATATACAGCAGAAAATAAAGTTTATGATCGAAATAATACAGCTACAGTAGCAGGTGAATTATCGGGTGTGATATCAGGTGATCAAGTTAGTTTATCTAATGCTTCTGCTGTTTTCTCAAATAAAAATGTTGCAAATAATAAAACAGTTACTGTTTCAGGCTTAAGTATATCAGGAACATCATCATCAAATTATGCTTTACAAAACTCAATAGCTACAACCACTGCAAATATTTCTCCTAAATCTTTGATAGCTTCTTTTGAGGCCTCAAATAAAGTTTATGATAGAAATACATCAGCTGTAGTTACTCATTCTATTAATGGAGTAATTGATGGCGATATTATTTCATTAGAAAATATTACTGCTAATTTCTCTGATAAGACAGCAGGTAACAATAAAACTGTTACTGTTACTTCCAATATTTCTGGTGCTGATGTATCAAACTACCAGCTAAGCAATTCTACTGAATTTGTTTCTGCCAGTATTTCAAAAAAGCCTTTATATGCTTCATTTGAAGCTTCAAACAAAGTTTTTGATGGAACAACAAAAGTAGAAGTGGATGGAAGTTCATCAGATGTTATTAGCGGTGATAATGTTGAATTTGAATATGAAAATGCAAAATTTATTGACGATACTATAGGAACACAAAAGCAAGTTTTAGTCTCTGGCATCTCTCTTTCTGGAATAGATGCAGAAAATTATGATTTGCAAAATTTAACATATATAACTTCTGCAACAGTCGCAGCACCTGCTGACATTGCAGGAAGTGTTTACTATATAGATTGGTCTACACCAGAATTTTTTACTGGTGATGTTACTTGTCAGGGATGTATCGATTGGAAAAGTCTTTATAAAATGCTGAAAATTAAGGATAATATAAAATCTATAATTAATTATGTGAATTTATCAACCGCAGATGAAGAAAATAAGTCTGCCTCGAAAGAAAAACAAAATAATGAATTGGAAAAAGACTTAAATCAATCAGTTTCAATATTTAGAAGGATAATGAAAATCTTGCTTTAATAAGCCTTGAGAAAAAAAATGAGTTTTTATAAATACAATTTATCAACTATATTTCTTTTAAATTCTGATATAGAATCTAAATTTTAGATGGTTTTGTTAATTTTTAATATGCTTAAAAAATTAAATTTTAAAATAACTATATTTAAAACAGTATTTCTGATTTTGCTGTTTCAATATGGGCTTGCCTTTTCTGATCTTTCAAATGATGTAAAATGGAATGCAAATCTTGTTGTCGTTGAGGCTGCAATAAAGGCTGGCGATTACAGAGATGCTTTTGCTCTACTGCAAGGCCCAGCAAGAGAAGGCCATGCAAAATCACAATACTATATGGGAATGTTTTATCATAATGGATTAGGCGTTCTTGAAGATGCTGTGGAAGCTTCAAAATGGTATAGACTTGCTGCTGAACAAGGAGACGCAATATCTCAATTTTATCTTGGCTTTTTTTATGGCAATGGTCTTGGTTTGGAAAAGGATAGTGAAGAAGCTTCAAAGTGGTATTTTAAAGCTGCTAGCCAAGGGGTGATGGAAGCGCAATATAATTTAGCTACTATGTACCAAAATGGTGTTGGTGTCATACAAAACTATGAGAAAGCTTTTGAATGGCATCTCAAAGCAGCTGAGCAAGGAATGCTTGGTTCACAAGTAAACGTTGGTATTATGTATGAGAATTCCATTGGCACAAAAAAAGATATTTCCAAAGCCATGGAATGGTATTTAATTGCAGCGGAAAGAAATGAGTCTCAGGCACAATTTAATTTGGCTGTTATTTATCACCAAGGATCAGGAAATAATAAGGATGTTGTTGATTTTGAAAAAGCCCTTAAATGGTATAACCGTGCAGCAAGACAAGGCTATGCTGATGCTCAAAATAATTTAGCAATTATGCATTACCTTGGTGAGGGTATAATACCAGACCCACTTCAGGCATATATGTGGTTAAATATTTCAGTTGCTAATGGTAATTTAAAAGCCATTAATTTAAGAGATACAGTAAAAAGAAATTTAAGCACTCAGCAAATAACTGAAGTTCAAAAATTAGCAAAGAAATGCTTGCAATCAAATTATGCTGATTGCTCTGACGATTTTTTTCAAGGTAATCTAAAAGTTATTGTTGATAAGAATAAAGAATTAGAAGATGAGCTTAAGATAACTTATGAGAATAAATTAAAAGAAGAAGAACAAGCAAAAATACAGGCAGAGGAAGAAGCCAGGAAGAAAGCTGAGGAAGAGGCAAGGCTGAAGGCAGAGGAAGAAGCCAGGAAGAAAGCTGAGGAAGAGGCAAGGCTGAAGGCAGAAGAAGAGGCGAGGAAGAAAGCTGAGGAAGAACAAAGAATTAAAAACGAAAAAATAGCTCAACAAAAGGCAGAGGAAGAAGCCTTTTTAAAGGCAGAGGAAGAAGCAAGACTGAAGGCAGAAGAAGAGGCGAGAAAGAAAGCTGAGGAAGAAGCCAGATTGAAGGCAGAGGAAGAGGCGAGAAAGAAAGCTGAGGAAGAAGCAAGACTGAAGGCAGAAGAAGAGGCGAGAAAGAAAGCTGAAGAAGAAGCCAGATTGAAGGCAGAGGAAGAGGCAAATTTAAATAAAGAGAAAACGCCATTAGGTGATGATGCTGTTAACTGGTTATTGGGTTTATTTAAAAGTGGGAATCCTTCAACTGAATCTGAAACTCTAAAAAAATATAAAGAAAAAGAAAACTTAATAAGCAATGAACAATTCAAGCCTTACGGAGAAGAAACCGTTAATAAAATCTTTAATCAATTAGGAATTGATCCAAAGAAATTAAGGAATATTAATATTTTTGGCTCTGAGAAAAATAATGACAACAACTCTGATGAGAGAAATGATAGATTTGTTCCAATTGGGGATGAATTTATTAATAATTTTCTGAACGGTTTTAGAAATAATCAAACAGATAAAAGCCCAGATGCGTGGTTTAATAATGATCAAACTTTTTATGAACAATTAAAAAGAAAATACAAATATACTACTGATGATAAAAAAGGAATGATGTTAGATATTATTATCAAAGAGATTAAAAAGGAAAAGAAAATATCTGAAGATGAAGCCAAAAAAATAGCATATGAAATACTTAAAATTAATTAATTAAGTTTAGTGAATTTATTTAATACTTACTTTTTACTTCTCTGTAAGAGATTATAAGAGCGCCAAAAAATATAATAGAAGCACCTATAAAACTTATAGCATCAGGCATAAAGTTAAAAATAATTAAATCAAATAAAATAACAAATATTAGTGTAGAATAAAAAAAGGGCATAATGAAACTTGCATCAGCTCTTTTCATAGAATTTAGAAAGAAAAACTGCCCTATAAGAAAGCAAAAAGCTATAAAAATCATTCCAAGAAACTCAATTAAGCTTGGAATTTTAAAAACTACAGGCAAGAAAACAGATGCAATTACAGATGCAATTAAATTATTTAATAACAAAATTTTAAAAATATTTTCTCTTTGGCTTAAATACTTTATACAAATAATTTCTAAGCCCATAATTATGGCTCCTATCATGCATAATAACGCTATAGGGCTAAATGATAGATCTAATGAAGGTCTAATAAGGCAAAGCCCACCTAAAAGAGAAACAATAGCTCCTAGCCATCTAACATAATCAATTTTTTCTTTTAAAATATATATAGCAAAAAACATTGCAAAAATTGGATTTAAAAAATTTATAGCTGTTGCATCACTTGCTGGAATATATAAAAGTGAGGTAAACCAGATAGAAATTCCCATTATACCAAGACATGATCGCAAACCATGAATTTTAATCAATTTTGTTTTTAAACTTGTTTTGAATATAAAAGACAGAAAGAACAAAAAAATAAATGAGATAAAAAATCTTGCATGAACAATTTGAAAGGGATTAATGCTCTCAAAAAATAAAGAACTTCCTAATACTTTAGTTGCTATACTTCCACATGCAAAAGAAAATGATGCAGCTATCATGAAAATTACAGAAAGTAAAATTTGATTTTTATTTGAAAGGTGGTTTGTTATTATCATCTAAAATTTATGTGTTTTATAAATTAAATTATTTTATGATTTTAAAATATAAATTAAATATTCTCACATTGTTATCACCCTTATGTAAAGTTTTAAACATTTGGAATTTAAATTAATTAAAGAAAGGAAAAGAAAGTGCCCATAATAGATGAAATTCAAAATTTTTCGGATGATCTTATTAAAATTTTTCAAGACTTTCATCAGCACCCAGAATTAGGTATGGAGGAGGTGAGGACCTCAAAAAAAGTAAATGAGTTTTTAAATGGTGTGGGAATTAAAACGTATACTGGCATAGGTAAAATGGGGGTTGTTGGTGTTTTAGAAGGAAATAAACCTGGAAAAACAATTGGATTAAGAGCTGATATGGATGCTCTACCAATTCACGAAAAAACAAATTTACCATATTCTTCAAAAAATCCTGGTGTGATGCATGCATGTGGTCATGATGCACATACAACAATGCTTTTAGGAGCAGCACGTTATTTAGCTGAAAACAAAAATTTTTCAGGAAAAGCAATCTTTATTTTTCAGCCAGCTGAAGAAGGTCTTGGAGGCGCTAAAGCCATGCTTGCAGATAAACTATTTGAAAAATTTCCATGTGATGAAATTTACGGTCTTCACAATTGGCCTACAGGAGAGCTTGGTAAAGTTGGGATAAAACCTGGAGTTGCAATGGCAGGAGCTGATTTTTTTGATATTACAATCAAAGCATTTGGTTCACATGCAGCTAGGCCTGAAGGTTCAAAGGATCCAATAATTATTGCCTCATCACTAATTTCACAACTGCAGACAATTGTAAGTAGAAATGTACCACCTACTCAAACAATAGTGTTATCAATAACAAAAATACACTCTGGTAGTGCATATAATGTAATACCTTCAGATTGTTCTTTATCAGGTACTATGCGTTACTTTGATGAAGAGATTGCAAAGCTTGTAAGAAAAAGAATGCGAGAAATTATTGATGGAGTGAAAAAAAGCTATAATGTTGAAATCGAATTAGATAATAGAGAGATTTTTGACGTTCTCATTAATGATCAACAATTAAGTGAGGTCATGCATGAGGTTGCATCTGAAATTGTTGGTAAAGAAAATGCATTTTTCAGAACAGACCTAGTTACTGGCTCTGAAGATTTTTCTGATATGTTGAAAGTTGTGCCTGGCGCCTACTGTAATATAGCACATGGAGGATCTCTACCTCTTCATAATGACGGTTTTATCTTGGATGATGGTATTTTACCGATTGGAGCATCAATTTACGCTAGATTAGTTGAAAAAAGAGGGTAATTAAATACTCTCATTTTCATCATTATAACTACTGTTTATTGCTATATTTATTCCTGCAAAAATTATTGCTAAAATCCCAATCATGCTCATCAAAGAGGGCATCTGGTCCCAAAATAACCAACCAAAGAAACCCGCAGAGATAAGATATGAATATTCATAAATAGAAGAGTAACTGGGTTTATATATTTGATATGCTAAGATGATGAAGTAAATAGCTAATGCAGCGCTTAAGCCCAGAAAAACCATTACATACCAGTAAAAAGCGTTTGTTTGTTGCCAGCCCATAAAAATAAAAGGCGCACTGTCAAAATGAACACTATTAACTGGATTAACTGTAAAAAAGATTGAAATTAATAAACCTACAACACCAATGGAACTAAGAAACATTAAAAGTAATGATAGTGGGCTTTCATCTTTGCAATATTTGTTTGTTATTATGGTGCCCATTGCGTAAGTAGCTCCAGCTAATAAAGGCAGTGTATGGTAAATAGTTAGACTTGAAATTTGAGTTCCTAATATTAAAAAAACACCTGTTAATCCAATTATGAAAGACGCTATTTGGATTATTTTTATTTTTTCTCCAAAAATTAAAAATGAAAATAATAAGACAAAAATAGGTGATGTAAACAAACCAGCGCCTGCCTCAGCAATTGGCATCATGGGTATAACCCCAAAATATAAAATCATGGCAATTACATTGAAAAAAGTTCTTATTAAAACCATTTTTATGTTTTTTGGTCTAAGGTTTTCGTTAAAGTAAAAAGCAAAACAAATTACCGCCAAGGACGCTATAAGTGACCTTGAAAAGTGAAATTGACCCACGCCAACCTGATCTGAAATCAACATAATAAAATTATCAGCAAATCCAAATATAGATAATCCTGCACAAAGCAATAATGCACTCTTTAATAATGGTGATAATGTTACAATATATTTCATAAGTTAAGCATAATAATTTTTAAGTAATTCAGAGATTACTAATTTATTATTGGTAATTCTTTTGGTGCTCTTGTTGTGAGCAACTGAGGGCCATCTTTTGTTACCAATATATTTTCTTCATGAACCATTAATTTCCCTGGTAAATATTCTAATCCTGGTTCAATTGTTAAAACCATGTTCTCTAAAATTTTTGTTTCATTTTTAAAGCTGTGAGATGGTGGTTCGGTTAATTGTAAACCTAATCCATGACCTAATCTCCCAACATTATTTTTTATAAGTTTTTTATCCTCAATAATTTTATTTATTGCAAGCCAAACATCCCCAGTAGTAGCCCCTGGCTTAGCTGCATTAATTCCAGCCTCAGTTGCTAACCATAATAAATCATATACCTCTCTTACCTCATCAGAGGCATTGCCTATTGCGTAATTTCTATCAAAATCACAAAAATAACCATCATAAGTCGATCCGGTGTCAATAAATAATAAATCACCTTTCTCTAACTCCTTATCTGACGGACCACTTATTATTTGAGAAACACCATTTTGGCCAGATACAACAGGCATAAATGGTATACTATCAGCTCCACTATCAATAATATTTTTTTTTAATTTTTCTGAAACTTGTCTCTCTGTTTCACCAAGATTAATAATTTTAGGCAAACTATAATAACAACTGCTCACTGCCTTACAAATAAAATTTATATGATTAATTTCTGCTTTTGTTTTTACTGTTCTTATTTCCCATATAGCTTGTGTTGCATCTAAAAAGGTTTGCTTCTGTTTTTCTAAAAGTTTATTAAAGTCTATCCAAGGCATTCTCAAAGACATTTCCATTCCTAGTTCTGCACCCACGGAATTAAATTTTATTTTTAAATCTTTGAAAACTGAAAATAATAAAGAAATTCCATCGTCATTAGGATTAGGTGAATCCCATGTTCTAATATCCTCAACCCATGTCATCTCCATTAGAGTTTTTCCTATTTCAGGGATAACAGCAATAGGCTTTTTATTATAAGGAATTACCAAAAACCAAGGCCTTGTTGGACTATGGAAAAATTGAGTATCAAAACCTGTAAAGTATCTTATATTTGCCGGCATAGTAAGGAACAAAGCATCTAATTTATACTTATGCATTATTGAATGCGCTCTAAGTAATCGCCCTTCAAACTCAAATACCGAAAACCCCTTTTTGGGAGGTTCTAATTTTCTACTAATTTCCACTTAAGCCATTTTAAAAGTTAAAATTTAGTTTTATATTTTTTTTGTATCAAATGGAATAAATTTAGTTGGCAATCTTTGAAAACCACAAATTGTATTATTCAAAAGAGTTTCAGGGTTTTTAGTCTCTATTTTTTTTATTGAAGGTATCATAGCTTCAAGTAAAGAACTCATTTCTAATTGTGCTAGATACTTTCCAACACAACTATGTATCCCATACCCAAAACCAAGATGCTCATTAAAACTTCTTTCAATATCAAATTTATGAGAATTCTTAAAAATTTCTTCATCTCGGTTAGCTGATGCAAATAACATCATTACACGTGAATTTTTAGGAATATGATAACCTTCAATATCTACATTTTTATTAGCTTTTCTAGAAAAAGACCTGATAGGTGATCCAAGTCGAATAGCTTCATTGATAGTATTCTTAATTAGGGATGAATTATTTTGTAATTTTGTCCATTCATTATAATTTTCTGATAGCAAAAGTATTAAATGAGATATTGCAGAAATTGTAGTGTCTAAACTTGGGTTTATATAATCTCTTATCAAACGATTTCCTAAGTTTTCTTCTAGCAAGCCATTCTTTATAAGCTGCAAAATTCTTCCAATCCAACTATTTTGTTTAACTGTTTCGAGATTTAATTTTCCTGTAATAAAATCTCTTAATTTAATAATTTCTTCAACACCTCTTTTTCCTCTTTGATTCTGCACACCTATTACATCAAACGAGGCACCAGCCCAATTAAGCATATTATCTTTTCCAAAATCTGGAACACCAACCAAATCGCGAACAATATTCAGTGGTAAAAATTGAGCCAGATCAGAAACAGCATCAAATTCCTTTTGTTTTATTAATTTATTAATTAATTTAATAGATTCTTTTTTAACTATTGGGGATATTTCATTAATATTTTTTGGCATCAGAGGGGGCAACATTGCTTTTCTCATGACTCTATGAACAGGTGGATCAGATGAAACTATTTGTCCTTTTACGTACTTGCATCCTACCTCATCTGCAGCAATTCCATCACCACTACACAAAGATTCAAAATCAAATAGTGCCTTTTTCAATGCTTTAAATTTGGTAATCGCAAAGTTGTTTAATTGAGGAATATAAACAACAGGTCCAAGTTGTCTCATTTTGGTGTAATGATAATGTGGCATTTCAATGAACGCGTCTGAATAAAAATCACAATCATAATGTGG
>Ga0160423_10004686_pt1 | contig 11210 bp, 2 predicted proteins | sample CRUFie14St8metaG_FD_108191 | JGI IMG/M metagenome (GOLD analysis project Ga0160423, IMG submission 108191) | Marine microbial communities from the Costa Rica Dome - CRUD Field 142mm St8 metaG | ecosystem: Environmental > Aquatic > Marine > Oceanic > Photic zone | place: Costa Rica: the Eastern... | reverse complement strand
ATCCAACAGTGTCAGTATAGGTTGCTGTAACTAGTCCAGGTGCGACATAAAATCTTACATATCCACTTGTACCAGTTGGTCCACCAGTGTAAACTTTTTGGTAATTTGGAATAGAAGCACCTCGAGTGTATGTCCTGGTGTAATCGGAATAATTTTCTCCTGGTTGATCACCTACAACATAAGATCGCGACCCCGCGCCAAGATATGTTGTTCCATAAGAGAGTCTGGTATATCCACTACCAGTACCTACAATATAGTTTGTATCTTCTTTTGTGTAAATTGAAGTATAGACCAACCCTGAATTATTATAAACCCTACCATACTCATTAGCTAGACTTGCATAATTTCCAGGGCCAGAATATACATTACCAGCGCCATCTGTATATGGAATTGGGTCTGCATCTGCATTATAGTTGGGCCCTCCAGGACCTTGATATTGTGCTGTTTCACCTAGATAAGTAGCTTCTGCATATCTAGGACCTGCGTAAAGATCACCTTCAACATAACTTATAGGAGATCCTAAGTAAGATGGAGTTCTTACGTAGTTTCCTAAAGTATCTGCATAAAATGCTTCAGGTCCTGTTCCGGTGTAAATATTTGTATCACTTCCAGATCCTATATAATAAATTTTTGCTTGTTCGCCAGCATAGTTACTTGTGTATTTTATGTTCCCTATTCCACCACCACCTAAAGGTGCAGGAGTACCAATCCCAGCAGTGGTATATGTCGTTAATGGAGGACCTACATATGTACCACCTGGTCCATCATATTGATCATCTATAAGTGTATATGAAGCTGTATAAACACTTTCAGCGTCATATTGCAGTATCTTCACTCTAGTATAATCTCTGCCATAAGTCTTTGCTTGATCTGCATAGACTGTTTCGTATGCTCTATCAAAAACTGCAGGACCTGCGTAAGTTGAACTACTTACAATTTTATTATATATCTGGCCTGTATCATAAGATATGTCATATGCAGTAGTGTAATTGGGCCCATCATAATTTGAAGAATATACTTCATATGTTGCACCAGTATATGTTCCACCTTCATATTGTGTAGAATATGCTGCTCCTGTGTATAGATCAGCTGTATATGAACCTGAGTATGTTCCACCATATACTAAGTTAGAATCATTAGTGTAGCTTGCTCCTTCATAAGCTACCTCAAATATGTTTTGTGTGTAGCCATTAAATGTAAGAAATTCATTAGATCTTAAATATCCCTGAGCTTCATAAAGGGGTTCATATCTTTGAGTATAAGTTGGATTATATCCTGGTTCAGTGTAAGTACCTTGATCTGAATCATTTTGATAGCTTCCTATGTAAGTAGCATAAGGTTCTTGGTATATGGCCGGACCACTGTATGTTGTTTGATATAAATTAGAACCATATTGTTCTTCATAATACACTATACCAGTGTAAGCTTCAAAAGAATTGTAATTACTAGTAGTAACGGAGGCTCCTGTAAACGTTTGTCGTACGTAAGCTTTGAATGCAGAATAAGTAGCAGGTTCTGAGTATGTCCCTGTGTATTGACCTGTTAATGTATAGCCATCTATAAATGCCTCACCAGTATAGCCTGGTCCAGAATAAGTTGAAGAAGAAGGAGCAACATAGGCATGGGTAAATGTTCCAGCATTCGTATCTAGAGTATAACCTGCTGTAATAGGTTCATATGTTGCACTATAAAACTTTATGTCAACATTATATCCAATCACATATGTCCCAGTAAATGTATTATCGTATAATCGTTCATAAGCTTTATCAAACTCTGGTCCTTCATAAGATTCACCTTCATAAATTGTTCCATATTCACCAGTATATCTTAGAACATCTCCTAACGCATCATAATACTGTACTCCATAATCTATTTGCTGCAACCTTGCTGTATACATATCACCAGTTGAATAGTTAGTAAAATATTCATTACCTTCATAAGTATTAACATATATGTTAGTGTTGTAAACAGGTTTGTCTGCCTGATAAAATTGACTCGCGTCATACCCAACTCGAGTATATGTTGCCCCACCAGCGCCAGTGTAGTATCCTGGTCCAAATGGAATACCTGGACCAATATAAAATCCATATCCAGGTTCTCCTAAACCAGCTGTGCCATAAAATTCAACTGCTCCATATCGTGTTAAATATTGTGCATCTGGATCCGCAGTTGTGAAATCTAAAAATGAACGTGAACCTGTGTAAGATATATAAGGAATGTTAGTTGCGGGGATAATTGGAATACTTTCTTCTTGCCCAGATGCAACGTATGTCCCGGTGTTAGCATAGGCTCTTGAATATGGACCTCCAAGATATGTAATACCACCCGGACTAATATACACAGCTCCAGCTGGGGGAGGGATAAAGAACACAGATGGCACAGTTGTATCTTCATAACCATCATAATTTACATCACCCAAATACCCAGGGTTATCCGCTTGACTTGTATAATTTTCAAATCCAATATAACTAACTCTTGGAAGACTTTGAATATATGTTGGACCAATGATACCGGATGGCGCGGCATATCCAACAGTTGATAAATTATACGCACCACCAGGTCCAGAATAACTAGGTAAATTTAAAGGGCTAGTATAATATGAAACATATCCAGCAAAAGCTTCTTCATAATTTGCTATAGTGGGATCTGGAAATTGAATTTCTGCAGCGTTTCCATATAATACGAAGCTATCATTATCATAACTATTATTGCCAATGGTTGCACCTATATACTGTGTACCCGCAAGATATACACTATCTGTGAACCCATCTGCATCAGCAGCAATATAGCCATGTTGATAAGTTTCATAAACTGTACTATAAACTTGTTCATTTGTATAACGTGGCATACCTCCCTTATCATAGATTCTTTCATAAACTGTCGTTGTTCCGTCAGGGGGCCCAACGTAGCCTTTTGTATACAGATCGGTGCCATACTGACTAAAGTTAGGAGTGCCACCATACCTTCTATCGCCATACCCTCCATACCTTTGACCTACATAAGTTGGTCCATCAAGACCACCTTGATACTCTTGGGGGACATAGGTACCTCGTTTTATAATTTCTCCAACACCATCGTATGCAGTTCCTTGATATATTGTGCCTCCTCTAGCATAATCTCCATACCCTTGATCAGATTCAAAGGTTGGTGTATAACGTAACCCTCCATAAGCATCATTAGATGCATCAGTATATTGTACACCAAATATTAGCAAATCAGGTTGATGGCCAAAATAGACATAATTGTTATAGTCAGTTACTCTTGCCCCTAAGTATGAATTATAATCAGCTTGATAAATGTGAGTAGTATAATAAGCATCATAATCACCAGAATCACTATAGGTTCCTATACCTTCTTTTACATATGTTCTTAAATATGGAAAAACGTCACCAACATAAGCACGTGAACCTTGACTATAACCTGTTTGCCTTTGATCTTGTGGATCGTAACCAGATTGTTCATAACCAATGGTGTATGTGGTCATGCCAGGACCTTCATAAAGACTTTCATATTGTAAAACATATAGAGAAGGAGGACCAGCATAATCTGCATAGATTTCAAAGATAGGACCAGAATAATCAGCAAAGTCACTAGTGTATCTTGGAGTACTAGCATAACTTGGACCAGCAAAGTAAATTAATCTTTGATAAATTCTGGCGTAATAACCAAGAGTTCCCCCAAAACCATTAAATGAACCAGCGTTTCTTGTGTAATTTCTTTGATAGTTTCTAGTACCCAAATAACTTTGAGCAAATCCTATTTCAATGTGTGAGTAAATAGTAGGATCACTATTATAGGTAGATTGATACTGTTCAACATCACTCTCATAATCTGTAATTAATTCATACTGTTCAGTATACAATCTTTGATAAGCTCCAGTATATCCACCTTCATAATATTCTATACCGGTAAATACTTCTGAGGACCTTCTATCATAAGAGTCAGTATAGGTTCCTGTGTATTCAGTTATACCTTGATAACCAGCTTGAGTTGTATACCCCGAGGATCCATATAAATCATTGATATCAACATAGCTATCATAATTATTGACAGCTCTAGAGTAGAATGTAGTGGTAAGACCTTGATACTGTAATTCTGTTCCTGGTGCATAATTTTGCGGTGCATATGTTGGAGCTTCATATTCTACATTGAAAAACCCTTCAGATCCTAAATAACTACGTTGATATGATAATGGACCTACATAATAGATAAGATTATTTGTATATCCACCAGAGTAAGTTGGGCCCACATAATTCCTAAGCATAAAATTTGAAAGTCCTATATCGTTGCCCACACCTAATAAGTAGACAGGCTCATCATTAGATAGATCTAAACCTGCTCCGGGTGCAACAAAGAATTGAGAATTTACATTAGTAGATGCTCTCGAACCTTCTTGATAAAACATTGTTGGCGCGGTTCGATCATAAAAACGAAAACCTACATATTCAGGGCCCCCAAAACCTTGATAATTGCCGGGGAACGCTTCAGCTTGATAATTTCTATCATCCATAAACCCTTGGCCATATGAAATCTCAACTAGCCTTTCATCACCTTCACCAGCCCATTTATTAGTTTCTCCTACTCCAGTAACTGATCTAAGATAAGCATTTGTTCCTTCTTCGTATTGAAGATAACTTTCAGGAGGAACCAAGTTAGTGTAAGGTAATGTATCCAGTGCATCATAACCAACTTCGTACCCATCATAGTTTTCATCTGACCCTGCAAATACTCGTGTGTATGGAACAAGTTGTTCTCCAAGTTCTAGTGGAGTTTGACCAACGTATTCTCCTGTGTAATTTTTAGGGTTATAAGTTGGAACATAACCCACCGCTTGCAAACCAGTAGGTCCACCTGAAGGATTGTATTGATTTGTTGTTACAACACCTACATTTGCATTGTAATCTCTTTCATAGTCATCAGCAAATAGACCTCCCAAACGATCGTAGACTTGTTGATACTGTGCTTCATAGTCAGCTGTTTGGCCAGTGTAGTAATTATCGCTTACATACGATTGACCTGTGTTACGAAAGACGGTTTCATAATCTCCGGTATAGTAAATTTCTCTGTTGTACTGTCCATATATTATATCTGGATAAGTTGTATTTTCATTACCAACAACATAGACTCCAGTGTATGATATTCCTGGTATACCTGTTCCAGTATATCGAGTTAGGCCAAAACCCACTTGGTGGCCACCTTGTGTTCCACCAGTATAATTTGTAAAGTTTCCTCCAAGATATTGTTGGCCTAAACGTGCACCAACGTATTGACCTCCTGGTCCTGTATATCCACGTACGTATAAATTATCTGTCTCATATGTAACATCATAAAAACTTGGACCACCTTGTTGCTGAGATAAACTATCAAAGGTATTTTCGTATCCTATATTATAATTATTTGGACCAGTATATACTTTTATATTAGCAATATAGTTTCCGTATTGAGGAGTTGTACCTCCTTGATATTGAATTATACCTTCATCATAAAATGCAGTGTAACCACCAAATTCTCTTTTTTCAAATACAAGAGGAGCAGTGTAAAACGCTCCACCAGATGGTGCTCCTTGATAATCTACTGCATCACGCCCAAACAGTTCAACTATTCCTCCACCTTGATAAGATTGAGAGCCTGGACCTATTGGAGCTCCTTCATACGCACCTGGTCCAACATAATTAATTCCACCATATTGCGCACCTAGTATTCCGCCTTCATCGAAATTTGGTTCATATATTATATCAGGTCCAAGCGGTGTATAATACAAAGGCCCTTCATAAGGATATGCAGAATATTCATTTGTATATTGAATATTGTATACTTGTGTGTAAGCTTCTTGATAAAAATTAATGTATCCAGCTGAACCTTGATATACAACATCATATGGATCTATACCCAAATATCTTTCGCTATCAGGGATAGGACCATCATAGCTGCTAATATAAGGTGCTATATTGTTGTACCCCTCATAAGCCGCAGGAAATGAATATCCTTCTAATCTTGAATACTGTTTAACATAACCTTTAGTGTAGGTAGGTTGATAATGTTTAGTATAACCTACAACGTATTGTCTATCATAAGGGTAATCATACGGCTCGGTATAAGCAGTTGCATAACTTGCTGCATATTGTGTTTCGTATACACTTATATAAGAAGATGAATACTGTCGTGTGAAATTTGTTGTATATGAGTCACCGTATGTTAAAACATAATTTCCTTGATAATATGCACTCTTGGCATATCCACTATTATATTCTAAAAATGGTACTTGATAATTAGTACCAGTATATAATTCAAAATCTATTCCAAAACCTTCATAGCCTGTGCCGTATTGACCACCGTATCCTATTGTTCCGGAACCATATGAAGCCTGATAACTTATGCTTAAATCGTCATAATCAGCAGTGATGGCTTGATTCTCATATTCATTGGAATAATGTGTGGCATATTGTCTTTCGTACGATTCGTTTACATAGTAAGTAAGATATTGTTGGGTATAAAATCTTTCATATGAATTGTATGAAGTAGTATATAAATTAACATAACCTAACGTAGGCCCAGCCAGATAATTAGCAGGACCTGTGTAATATCTTAGATATAAACGATCATATTCTGTTGGTCCAACATAACTAGGTGATGGTAATCCTGTGTAGGTAGTACCAGAAACACCCTCACCAGAGGTATATGTATCTCTTGCTGCAGCATAGTTAGGACCTAAATAATTTACTGGGCCTTCATACTTAGCTCCACCATAAGTAGTAAAAAGTGCATAGGCGGATTCATAAACTTCTCTATTATATCCTGCATAAATTCTGGTAAAATCACGAGTATAATCTACAAGATAACCTTTTGCAAATCCTTTAGTGTAATTTGCTCCATCATACTCAGTACTGTAATCTATATTGTATGTACCTGAATACGTAGTAGTATAAGTCTCTCCATACTCATTTGCATATATTAGTTCTAGACCAAGTTGTTCATCTACATATCCCCTTTCATAAACTGTTGGATCATTATATTTTTGGAGTATGTATCCTCCGTATTCAATTTCTGCATCTCCAGTATAGATCTGGGCGTATTGTCCTAAAGTATAAGCATTTTCACCACCATAAGTTGCAGGAACAGTTGTATTAACATAATTACCAGTATAAGTTTTAGAATATGTGCGATCATAAAAATCATTAGGTGTGTAGATACTTACATACTCTGAACCATAAGATCCATATTCTAATGTGTAGATACTGGTGTAGATCTTAGACTGATCATATTCATTTGCATAATTTGTTGTGTATGGAGTTGGTGTTTCATACAATGTAGTGTAGCTAGTTGTGTAGTCTAAGCTTTCTTCGTAAGAAGTAGTATAAGCTTCAAAGTTACCATAAGATAAAACATATTGCGATGGAAAAATTGGTGATGGTGCGGTGAAAATTGCTACACCATACTCACTTGAATATTCTTCATTATAAAAGTTTGCTCCAGTATAAGCGTCAGAAAACGTGCCTACTGCTATTCTTAAATAACCTCTAGAATAGTTTGCTATACTTTCGTAACTGGCTGCAGCAAATGGTTCAAGATTAGGTCCTTCATAGAAACCTCCATAAGCACGTGCGGGGCCATTATAAAGTAGGTCATTATAACCTCCATAATCATTTATATTATAAAGGTTTCCAGTGTAATTAGCAGCAGTAAGAATATATTTTGTATCATAGTTATTAATTAAATTATAAGCAGCTGTAAATTCATTTGTATATGGTATTGTCGCTGAATAAAACGGGGGACCTGCATATGCATCAAGTAGGTAGCCAGCGTCTGGTGTTGAAGTTTCGTCAAATGTAGCATATGTTGTTACATATCCTGGTCCTGCATAATATGGCATTGGGAACCCTTCATATGGACTCTCTACACCAGTATAAATTCCTTCTTGTGAATATTGTTCAGTAAAACTATTTGCATACTGCAAACGAGTATATCGAGTACCCTCATAACCAAGAGTATAATTTTGTTGATATCCCTTGAGGTATTGTGCTGCACCCTCATACTGATCAGAACCGTCAGCTCCAACAGCAGTGTAATAACTCAGAGTACCTGTGTAATTAGTTAACACATATTGAGCATCAGCTGTATAGTTTACTGGGGTTTCGTCTTGAAACTCGCGCTGGTATCCTGCATCATAAAGTGGTCCAGTATATCCTCCTTGAACAGCTCCTGGAGGGTCATAAACTGGTCTTGTATAAACAATTCCAATTGGACTAATATAGTCGTTATAATTTCCAGGACCTGCATAAGCTTGGCCATATATTCTACTAAGCACTCCACCCACATACGCCCCACCATACAATGCATCTCTGTCATAATCACCCGAGTAATCCATTCCATAAGCTCTGGAATACGTTCTGTCTCCATATATGTTTGTAATAGGAGCTCCTTCATATACTTCAGGTGTATAAAAACCAGGTCCTGAACCAGTCGCATAACGTGCCCCACCTATGAACTGTTGAGCTGAACCATAAAAGATTGAATAATCTCTAGGCGCTTGTTCATAAGTTGGAATGTAGTTAGGAATGTAAGTAGGAGAATAAGAATTTGCATAATTCTCATCATAATTTTCTATATATTGTTCAGCATATTGTCGTTGATATTGATCAGTAGTATATGAATTAGTTATATAAAATGAACTATAACTTGGATCAGATCCTTGACCTGCATATCCAGCATATCCACCATAACCCTTAGAGTATTGTTCATTATATGATACTGATTGTGTATAAGGAGTTGCATATGATTCATTATACAAAGCACTATATGTGTTAGTATACTGTTCTGTATATGTACCAGTATATGTTACTTCAAATGGAACAGTACTATCAACTGTATAAACAATATCAGCTGTAGATTGTTTAGTATCTGTTGCAGTTCCTTTTGCAACCCAAGTACCTGGATCAGTTGGAGCTCCTTGTGTACCACTACGAAGTTGATATGTACCAATCTTGGTACTATTCATTCTATTTCTAGCTCGTCTACCAAAAGAAAACTTAATCTGACGATCTAACATTTCAGTTAGTTTTATACCAGCACCACCTGCACTATCTTCTACATACAAAGGTCTAGAAGCTGATGGAGGAGTAGACATCTGAGTTCTTCTGTAAACATTATATGGATCTGAATGACCATCAGTTCTTGTGTCTGTAAACACAGCACTACGATGAACAGAATAATCACTATCATAATTAAGAGAAGCTAGTTTAAACGCACCAGGATAATCATTTGTAAAGATCTTTGAGAGGTTTCTATCTATTAGAACATTTAAATCTGAATCAGGGAATTGTTTGAATCCTGCAGGACCATCAGCTGATGAATCAACCCACTTAATAGGCAATAGTACATCAGAGTCAGCTAGTGACAATGTACTGTTAAGATTCTGAGTTAGGATAGAAGTTGTAGAACCAGATGTGATAGAAGTTGAAGGATGAGTTCCTACTGGTTCGTTGAAAAATGTGTTTGTGAATGTACCAACTGAAGTATGGTTACTGTCTACTGTTATACTACCGAGAGCATTAGCACTATCAGCAACAAATTCAAGACCCATTTGATATGCAAGATAGTTCTCATCTGTAGATGTCATCTCTTGGACATCAACACCATAACTATCTGTGTCTTGTACTTTTAAAGCAATGGCCATGCTATCTTCTTACCTATTCATCAAACTACTTAGTGCTATTTATAAGAAGAAAAATTAATGTTTTCCCAACGGGCAAGTGTTTTCAGCAAGTCTTGCTTTAAAGGTCATTATACATTTACACACATTACAAGTCCTTAAAGTCTTGTTAAACTTTTCACAAGAATTACAAATTTCTATTCTATTTAGGTAGGTTTGGTTGGACGCTAAGAAACTCAACTGAACTCGTGAACTGAAGTTCCTCCTGAAATCGTATCAAAATTTATTTTTCCTTCCAACCACTCATTAATCATGTTTTCTAAATTAGTAGTAGTTGTCATACTTCCTAGAGCTTCCCAAAGACGAGATCCATTATGCAAAGCTAAAATTGATGGTAAGACAGGAGGAGCAAATAAAGGAATGTCATTATTATTGACCTCAAGCTTTGAAAAAGTAATAGTAGAATAGTTGTCTTTAATACCATCAACTAATGTTTCCCAATCAGCACAGGCTCCACAATCTGGATGGGTTAACATTACTATATCCCATGAGTTTTCATCGTTTCTTTTATTTAACAATTGTTCTTGAGTAATTACTGATAGTGTCATTATGTGTATCCTAATGCATCTGCAGTTTTAGTGCAATATCTGATTGAGTATTTAGCAAAGAAACCAGATGGACAACCATAAGCATTATCAAAGTAAAACATCCATTGAATATCACCATGATTGACACCAGTCTGAAAATTTGCATTTATAGCATTTAAATTATTTCCATTTACTACACCTTCATCCGTATAACCACTTGGACAACCTCCAGGTGTTGTGTAAGATGCACTGTTGCTATTAGGTTTCCAGCAAGGGCCAGTGCCATGTCCTGTTGTATTAGCATATAACTTTTTTGATGAAGTTACACCATAACTAGGACCAGATCTATGCTTGTATGGAAAGTTATTATAAACAGCAGTACGCTCTGCTTGAGTTTTTTCAGGAATAAACATAGTCTTACCTGAATCATTATATAGAATAGTCCATCTATCTCTCTCAGGCAAACCTGCACTTGATCCAGGACCATATCTTCCTAATATTGAAGATCCGTTAGATAAACTACGACTGCTCATTCTTCAACGTTTCTATTTCTGCTTTTAGTTCTTTAACAGCTTCTACTAAGTGTGCTATGATAGGTATTGGATTTATAGTTTTCTGATCATCTAATTCGTCAGTTGATCTTTCACTAACTGCTTCTGGAATTAACTCTTCAATTTCTTGAGCTATAAAACCAACATCATGTTTGTTATCAGCTTTCCAATCAAATTCTACACCTTTTAACCCTTGAATTACTTCTAAGCTAGTGTTAAGTGATTTGACATTTTCTTTTAATCTCTTATCAGAATTATAGTAGAATGCATCAGCATACATATCACCACTAGAAGTTATATCTCCTGTTGCATCTACAGTTGTAAATTTACCAGTACTTCTACTACTAGAACCAATTGCGGTTCCATCAATCGAGCCACCATTTATATCAAAACTACCTGCTCCTACTGCACTTGCAGAAATAT
>Ga0160423_10004685_pt1 | contig 11210 bp, 12 predicted proteins | sample CRUFie14St8metaG_FD_108191 | JGI IMG/M metagenome (GOLD analysis project Ga0160423, IMG submission 108191) | Marine microbial communities from the Costa Rica Dome - CRUD Field 142mm St8 metaG | ecosystem: Environmental > Aquatic > Marine > Oceanic > Photic zone | place: Costa Rica: the Eastern... | reverse complement strand
TACTGATCCGGTGTTTCATCATCATTTGGATCAATCGCAGGGTCAGGTAAATTAGCTGTGTTTAATGCCACGTGGCCTGATGCGGCTGTGGGATGGGCGAATGACTGCTGACCAAAGTTGACGGTATAAGTTACGTTGTGAGTATTGCTTCCGTCACTAAGCGCTAAAACAAATTCGTCTGTCAAACCGGTAACAGCAGTTCCTTGTGTAGTGCCGTTTTTAAAAAATGTAAGTGTTCCGCTATCAGAATCAAATGCGACAGTAATTACATCCCCCACAGTAAATGTAGCACCGTATGCCGAGTTTGAACCGTTGTGGTACAAATTACCGTTAGAGGCAAAATATGCGTAACCACCCCCGGTTTGATGTATGAAAGTGTCCGTTGAATCAGTAACAGGCACTATTCCAATCATCGCGGTGTCTACTGAAGATTTTGCACTGAAAGTTACTTCAACAAACCACTTTCCTGATGATGGGAAGGGAATTGTAGCAAGCGCTTTGCCCGCATTATTTGGAGTTACTACTTTTAGGTTTCCATCTGAAAGGGTACAGTTTGTCTGAGCTAATGGGTTCATGGTGGCATGATTATTTGTTGGGCTATCATTGACCACATCGTCTGTTTGAAAACCACTTGGCGTAAGGTCATGGTTTTCGCCAGAAGAATCGTTTCCTATATCAGAAGAATCAGCATAAGTTAATTGAAAGCCGTCATTTCCGTATGATCCGCTATAAACTTTAGGAACCCAAATGTCGTTTTTAGTTTCACCAAAAGAAGTTGGGGTCAAAGCTGATCCTGTCACAAGATGAGTTTCTGCTAAGTATCCATCTAAATAGAAATTGCCATCCCCAAATCTTCCTATGCGGGTCAGTCCTGATCCGGTAGATAAAGACGCTACACTAATACCTGTTTTTACAGATTCACCATTTATGTAGAGTACACCCGTTCCAGAATTTGCAGAAAGCACTACGTGATACCAAGAACTAGGATCACGTATTAGTGGATCAGCTTCTTGATTAGATGAACCATCGTGTACATAAAATCTATCTTCCAGCACCCCACCAGAGGACTTCCCAATTGCTAACCCAGAAGCTCCGCTCGAAAAAATATATTGATACTCTCCAGCAGAAATATTCCCACGCTTTAACCAAGTCGAAAAAGTAAACGTGTTAGTAGCACTACCTGTTGTACGGCTTAAAAAAGCTGAATCACCTGAATTAAATATCAACGATTGATTTATGCTGAACGGATAAAACCCCGCCGATACTTCGTCTGACCCTACACCTTGAATAATGCTCATAGCTTATCCCTACGTTAATGCGCCAGAAACACCAACCAGTACAGAATTAGCGCCACTAGATGCCGTGACAAAATATGTAAGGAAGTACGTCCCCGTAACAGCTAGTGCGGCAAATCCCGTCGCGCTCATGCCCACAATGTTATCGAGGTTGACACCATGACCTCCACTCTGAATAAACTTGATACAACCTGACTGCCCGACCGACACGTTTGAGAAGTTCATTGTCACAGTTGCCGCTGTCGTAGTCGTAAAATTATTTCCTACAGACAAATCATAAACAGCATTATTAGCGGCGGTGAGGGTGCTACCGACTGCCCGCCCTACAACTGTTACATCCTGCGGGAACGTGCAAGCTCCGCCGTCAGCAATCGTCATAGCATTGTCGCCATCAGAAAACGCAATTCCCCTGCATTGAATCTCCGTGATCGCGTCATTTGATTGATCCAGCAAGGCTATAGGAATAAATGCATCATTGTCTTCATTGCGAATCGACAAAATATTAGTCGATGTATTGTAGAACAATTGGTTTGCAAAAGTAGTGGATGGCGCAGATGTGCCGCTTGAGGTACTTGCTAACGCTTGTAAGGCACTATTAAGGTCTGATCTAAAACTAGGAAAATCCTGATTTGCAATCGTAAAGTCATTTTGGCTCATGTGATAACCCTCCCAAAGCCCTTTGCCATGATATCAAAGTTTCGATTTGCGGCACTACCTCCAGAATCAAATGTGTTTACAGTGCAACCTGTGGCGCTTTCGTTTGTGATCGTATAGAAATCACCTGTCTGCTGATTGTTGATATTGACGATAATTGCAGGAGTTTCTTTGAAAGCATGATTGAAGGTGACAGCATTTGCACCTGATCCTCCCGTATCGAGATTTCGTTTCGTGTCAATTCTATCGGGCATATCTATAGTTACAGAAACAGCAGAAAGGACAGGCGTTGCGGAGCTTTCTTTTGATGTTAAAACTGCTCTGAAATCAAATGATCTAGCAGAATAATCTCCTACAATAAAACGCTGGAAATCACTCCAATCTGAAGGGCTAGATGAAGGGTCGTTTCCCGTATCAGATGTGCGAATCTCTAGCTGAACATCCGTAGTATCAAAAGCGACCGCTTCTCCATCAAACTTTCCTTGCCGACTGTCAAACAGTCCTGACGCAAAATCGAATTGATTTGCATAGTCTTGACGTGTCGTCGCAAAATCAGCAATTACTCTGCTGGTATATTTCGCTCCAAGGTCAACAAAACTAGCAAAATTATAAGTGCCTGAACTGACTACAGAACCGAGCCCTGCGTCAAAGGTTCCAACTGCATCGTCAAAATTACCTGTTGCCGAATCAAATAATAAACTTGTGGACAAAATGACCGTATTATCCACAACTGACGTGTTTGTCGTAGCACCAGAAAATGACGGATTTTCTGTAGCCGTGGACACAACATTGAGGGCGTCAAAAGCTAACATATCTGTCGTTACAATGACGCTCGTCGGGTTAGCAGATGGTATTCCTAACTTGTCTATCGCCCGTACAAAATAGGTTCCAGACCTTGCTTCCGTGGTTAATGTGTTGGCGGGTCTGGCCACCTTTTCTGCTATTGTATTCGCATTCTGATACGAAGCTCCTGTTGTGACATTTTGATACCTTACCAAATAATGGGAGAGGTCTAAGTCTGTAACCGGAGTCCAACTTAATTGAATCTGTCCATTGATGACATTTGCACTGAGATTTGTCACATCGGCTGGTGGTGCAGTTTTACCGACGACATCGTGAATCACGGTTGCGAAAGGAGACTTTACTCCCAGCGTGTTGATTACTCTAGCCCTGACAGTATATTGTACACCATCTTGAATATTAACCTGTTCGAATCTCCCTGCGCTTGCTTGCCCCATCGTCACGAACTCTGTCGTGCCAGCTTTTTGACTTTGTACTTCTATTCTTTCCGCGAACTGGTCGGAGCTCGATACATCAGCGATTAAAAAACTTACAGCCTCTTCATTTAGGGTTCTTAATTCATCTGATACAGCAAGAACAGGCGCGGCAACAGTCAATGGATCAGGTAAATTTGAACTGGCTGTGGCTGGTTGGGTCTTGTCGTTGACCCAAGGATAGATTGTTGCGTTATGTTCAGCTAAAGAAACATTGACAGTCGCATCGTAATTAATTGATAAACCTGTCACCCTAAACTTTTTATTAGTGAAGGCAGGGGTACTATGGGTGACCGTCACAATATCGCCTACAGCGCATTTAAGAGCTTCTGGAGTAGCAACAAATGACATTTGTAGACCAGCTAATCGACTTTGCTTCAAAAGCGTTTTAGCTATATTCCTAGCTTGGTAGTAACTCGTGATTGTGTTGAGATTGATTTCTGTTTCTAATGGCTTGTTATTGTCTTCAGCGAGGAACGTCGTATAGTCTGCTGAATCAGCATCAGGAAAGATCACTGCATCAGCCTGATAATTAGTTTCAGGGTTGACAAACTTAGCTGTCACTCTGTTGAATTTTTTGTTTTTCTGTGACCCTTGAATCTTGAAACCAGAGATAATGTTAGATTCTGTAAAAGCAAACGTAGATGTGTAATCATCTTCAACAAACACTCTGTAAGTACCATTTTGGAATGGCATCATTCCTTGGAACCCTGCAAGGAGGACTTTCGTGTTATTGAACAAGGTCTGATTTGTGTTGATCACGGCATTACATTGGAATCTCTTAATCTGAACACCTGACCCACTGAAGGTTTCGTTCGTGCTGTCACAGGCATTTGCCGCCGCACTGAATGTCGTGTCGTCCAACAAGCTAGTATCGAGCCCTTTACCGTATCTTGTATTAGTAAGGTAATCCCTGAGACAAAGGACAGGATTATCCGAAAAGGCAGTTGATGAATCCCTAGGGTCAAATACTTTCCTACCTTGTACTATTGCGTTGATAGTAGGAATAGAACTAAATACATCACTGTTGAACTGTATTTTGATTCCTAAATACGCAATACCTGATAGTTTGTCATTAGTTGTCCAGCTAGGTGAATCAAGCAGAGTTGTCGAAGCCTCTTGCGTGTCTGTCCCGACTTTTTTATCGATCGTGACATATGGCTCATATTTAGAGCCTGATAGATTTTCATCATTGATAAATATATCGCCTATTTGATGTACTTCTCCCTCACACAACACAAGACAAATGAATAAACTTTGATTTTCTGACCCGGAGGTTTCAATGAATACCCTAGTCCCACCAACTTTTCGTTCTCCGTATATCACGGGGATAGGAGCTATATTGCTATTTTTGTTAAGTAGAACGCTTGACGCATCCTGATCGATGTCGGGCAACTCAGGAATATCTACAAACCATGAAATGACATCGCCAACTAGGTCTACAGTCGCATCTATCACGTCTTCGACGAGATCGAGCGTGTCAGTGACGAGGTCTTTCGTGCCTTGTATCGGGTTCCTTATAAAGTCACTAAGCCATCCCATTAAGCCTTACCCCACTGAATATCCTTTACTGACTCAGCGGCAAATCTCATACCCGTATCTGTCGGGAATAAATACTGCTGACTATTATTATTAGTAAATCTCCCAGCCTTACGTTCAAAGTCTGACCAATGGCTTGCTAGTTTCATGTTGATGACTGCCGAATCTTTGCTGTTCTGCAAGTCATATCCCACAATCTCCCCGTCGAATGTTTTGATGGGCTCACCTGATATTGCCCCTCCACTCGTGAGGATGGCTAAAAATATTCTGACTTGTCGATTGACATATTGCTGGTTGAGAAAGATCGATACATACTCTTGGTTCACTGCCGATATTGTTATGTTGACAGTTCCCACCCGTAACTCATTCGTTTCTTGCGTTGATGAAATCGACAACAAATGTCCTGCGGCTAAATATTCGTTTGATTCATAAGTAATAGGAAAAAAGTTATCAGTGAGGAATAACTCACTTGAGAACCCAATCCTTACCAAATGAGCCAGCCTTACCCCATCTTGCTCTAGTGCTGTCTGGGTAGTCGCATTGATCGTGCGTGTCACGTAATGACCTCAATCATATCAATCTCATACGAATATTGCTCATTAGCGTTGAGGTCGTATGTCTGAATATCGTTTCTAAGCCTCATGGTGAAAGGTATATTATCGAAACTGACTGCCTCGTCGTCAGCTACATTCGATACTAATGCTGGCTCAATTAGTACACTGCCAGCCCCCGTCCTATCTGCTGTTACCATATAGACTTTCGTGTGTCCGGCAAACTTTATAAAGTCTCCAGCTTTAAGTGTTCCAGATATACCATCGATTGGCACAGAAACAGCCCCAGCACTCGTCGCACCATTGACAAGCACTGTCCCAGACACATCACCACTGGCATTTCCGATAACTGGTGGAACTATGGTGAACGTACCTAATCGACCCTGCTGACTCGCGACGAATGCAAATACAGGCATAAATTCTGCTCTAGTCATCACATTGTATTGCGCCGTGAAACAGTATCTTTGACCGCCAATCGTTCTGACTTGTTGACGACCAGATATAGTTTCAGAGACTAAATTATTGTGCTTAGACTCCACATTGATTGCGCGGAACTCTGGTGTCGTTGGAAAGGTTCCCGCCATTACACTACTCCTCTAGCTCCGCGATCATTCATCGCTTGATTTACTATGGTGACAATCTGACCCCTACGGCTCTGTAACAACTGATCAAAACCTCTGGCGTCTACTGTTGAAATTTGGAACGTGATATTAGCTGTCTTATTGACGACTTGTTGTGCAGAAGTTATTTTTTCATTTGGGATCACTCTGCCACTTGCCCCCATCGTTAATATTTCAGGGCCGCGCTCACCAACGACATAGGACTCCCCACCACGTACCTGACCGCCCAAAGCTCTGCCCGCAAACGACTGTGACTTGATTTGCTGAACTTGCGCCAATCCTGACGCAACGACTGCGGCGGCGGCAACAAAATTAAGGGGAAATGGCAGTTTTAAGGCTTCCGATGCTCCTGTATAGGTGTTCATTAAAGCGACACCAATGTTATATGCTTTTGCCGCCTTAAAAGCCTTCTGATTGATTTGACCCAAGCTGTCCAGAGCATTTCCGGCATTCTTAATTAGAAAATTATTTTTTTCCCGCTCTATGTTTTCTTCTGCTTCTTTCCGTTGTTTTTCACTTAATAATCGACTACGTGCAAATTTTTCTTGTTCTTTCAAACGTCTTGCAAAACTTTCTATTTCACTTTGTTCGACATCAATCAGTCCAAGTCGTCTAGCCTCGTCTTCTGCGTCTCGTATTAGTTTCCGACTCTCTGCCGCCTCTCGTTCCCTGCCTTCTTCTTCTGCCCGTATCCTCGCTTGGTTTCTAGCTTGCTCTTTTGCTAACGCCCGTTCGCGTTCGATCTGATCTTTTTTTGCTATCTTATCTAATTCATTTGCATCTTTAATTAGTTGTTTTTCATCTTCAATCTGCTGAAGCCTTTGCGCCGCAACGATAATTCGATTTAACTCTTCCTGTGTTAATTCCTTACCGGCCTTAGTCGCTAGATTAGTTGCCTGTGTGAGCAACCGCATTGCGATGCTCATATTTTTTTGTTGAGAAACTTGTTCTTGTCGTTCTATAAATCTGTCGAGTGCGTCTTGTGCTTGTTCCTGAGCTTTAGCTTGCTCTTCGAGGCTTCTAACTCTTGCTTTATCTGCCTCAATTGCCTCTAATTGTCTCCGTAGATTTTCTACCAGTGTTTTGCCAGCGTTGTTCCTAGCGGCCTCTAATAGCTTTAATTGAATGGCTGTCTTACCGATAGCATTGAATTCATCATCGATGGCATTTACCAACGCCAATAAATTCTCACGCTTTTCTCGAACTTCTTTAGTTTCCTCTGCGCGTTTCCCTGTAAGAACCTCAAGTTGTGTCTGTAATTTTTGAGCCTTTTTTTGCTCGTTTTCTAAAGCTAAAGCAGTATCTGTGACAGCTTTCCCAGCGGCTTTTTGAGCCTCTTCAAGACTAACATTGCCTTTGATAATTTCTTTTGTAGCTTCTAAGAGTCCAGTTTCACCGTCTTTCAAATCCTCTAATCTTTGTTTAGCATCTTGAAATTCTGCTTTTAAACTTGTTAGCGTCTTTTGAGTTTGTACAAATTCATTTGTAAGATTGACGATTTGCGATCGTTTCGCCGTATCAGATAGATCAGAAAGATCGCCACTAAACTCTTTGAGTTTCTTTTGCGATTCTGAAATGGCATCATTTGCCGCAAATATTTGACGAATGAATGGCCCACCGATTAGCGCGCCGACCGCGAGGATTGCACCAAACGCCGCACCACTTGGCCCAAAGATTGCCGCGATTTGCGGGCCTTGCTGTGCAAATACGCGAACCGCATCTGTTCCAGATTCGAGTTGGACTGCAACGTCTTGAATCTGAACGGAAAGCTGACCAGTTGTATTAGTTAAGGCAGATGTCGCCCCACGGAATCCTTTGAATACTCTTGTAGACTTTGCCGTTTGCTTCTGGAGACCTTCAACCTGCTTTCCAGCGCTATCAGCCGCTTTACCTATATCCTTAAATGCGCCTTCCGCTTTTTCTACGCCTTGAGTGCCAAAGGCTACAAGAAACTGTTCTATCTGTGTCGCCATAACTAAACCTTGTGCCTTGCAAGCTCCATGATTGCCTCAACCTCCCACCAATCTAAAACTGAACCAGTGAGCCTCATATAACTCTCTAACTCAGGATATGTATGATCCCTGAGAGAAGTATACGCTACCCAGCAGTCATCGTGATGCCAAGATAGCTTTGGGGCATTGAGAAGCTCTGGCGGCGTGACTCCACGGCTTTTCTCAACTTGTTTTAGCGATTCTAGCCGACTAATTTTTGAACCTTCGGGACACTGATTTATGTAAAAACACCATTTCCCAAAAGTCACGAACTCATCAATCAGTCTGCGATAAAATTGTCTCGATCAACAATAAACGAAAATAGTTGATTAACAACGTACGGAGAGTTTTCGCAAAGCCATTCTGCATTCTCTTTTGAATACGGAAAATTTTTCCCTGCTTTTTCCAAGTTTTGCCAACCTATAATCGAACTCGCAATTATGGGCCAGATGTACTCGTGATCAAAAAAATCTATTTCCTCTTGATCTTGAAACTTTCGTCGTTGTTCTTTTTGCGCCTTTCGCCATGCTTTCGAGTCAGTCCCTTGGACTTTGAATATCGCGTCTTCTTTCTCTCCAGTTGCAGGATTGAGAAGCTGGAACTCTGCCCCAGCCTCATGCCTTTCAACTGTTGCCAGTTGATCTAGTTCCATAAAACCCCCTAGGTTTTACACTTTACGGTTGTCTAGTAATCACTAATTGTGACGCATCACTTGCGTTAAATAATGCAACGAACTCTAATGATATTTGTATTGCTCCTTCACCCGAAACATCTGGCTGACCAGTGTTGTATTTCACTTTAGGAAGGTCTATCAGATAATCCTTACCGGCAACATCTGTCAAAGTAAGCACTATTTCAGAGTTCGTCTCGTTTAAGAACTTGTCAAGTAATGCCTTACTATCAAAGTATGTCCCTAATGTTCCGGTGACTCTCGACTTGCCAATAGATGGTTGATTTGTTGTCGCTGACCCGACTGAGAACAGCGGCTCGATACCATTTTCAAGGGTAAGATCAAACGATGTCACTGTACCTATAGTCGAACCACCTTCAGTAATTGACCCAGTGAAACTATCAAATGGTGTGTTTCCAACGTCAGCATTATCAGAAGCTCCAGAAACCGCACTTGTATTCAGGGTCATATCTTTTCCGACAATACCGAGAGTCATGGTCACCATCGAATTTGGTGCGACACTCAAAGACATGGTGTTGAACTCAACCCCCGTAAATCTATGAAACTCAGGAGTTGCTAAATCGGCAAATCTACGTTCAATGGTGAAAGACCTTCTCGTGGTTCCCGTTTTCAACACGTTTGTGCTGAATGAGCTACACATCACAGCCTCAAGGAGCTCATCAAAAGCCCCATATTCAAGCTCTGATGTGATGTCGCCACTGATGGTTTTATTTCCGTGACGGAAATCCTCTATTTGCCTATCACCTCTCAACTTTTCGCTCTCTATAGCGTCCTTACTCATACCTATATTTGTCGCGGTATGAGGAATCGGTGTAAACGTTGGATTATTTGGTGTTGTTCCATAAGCACTTTCTGCAACGTAAAACATTGAGTGCTGTGCGCCGTTTGCAATAGCCATTGCTGTTACCTCGCGTCAGTGTATGTTTGAAAATTAACAGATACAGGAACAAAGTGAAATGCCCCTTCTGTTACAGCTTGTGCGATTGAAACCGAACGCACTCGGATATTCACCCCATTATACGATAAAACAATACCTCGCTTAAATTGATCAGCGACGATATCTGGAACTAATGATCTGCCCGACCCTGCCGGATACACAACGTCTATCTGATAGATTCCGTTGGTTTCATCTTGCCCAGCGGCCCCTAGCCCTGATTGCAATGTTTCTTCTGGAATGAAATTAGGTGTTAAGAAAGTTGAACCAGCCTGTGGCTCAAAAGGAATATTTGTCCAAGCGATGGAATAGCTCCCAGAAAGACCGTTCAGGCGATTGTCGAGTGCGGCTTGTATATCGTTAAAAACCGTAGCCATCTAAACAGCCCTTTCCTTGAGTCGCCTTCTCATTTTTTGCATATTTATTCTGACCATTCCTTTTGGTGCTTGACGAGAAAATCCGTTAATAGTTTTTCCTGTTGGATTTTTAGGTGGATTTGGATAACGGCCAAACTCAACAACATTTACGTAAGGCAGATTATTCACGAAATAAAAAATTTGCTTCAATGTGAACTTAGCCAAAACCTTGTCTAATCTTGCTATTGATATTTTACCCGTAGGATCAGTTGCTTTGGTCGTTCTGTTGATTGGCTGTCTGTTGCTGGAATACCAATTATTTTTTAGTCGTCCGGTATCGACCGGCGTGTCATTAATAATATCAACACAAGTTTTTCTAATCGATCTTCTGACTCTTTTTTGGCTCTCGTTTAAAAGCCTAACTCCAGCAAGCTCTACTCTTTTTGAAAACGATTTAAGTTGCGTCACTTTCTCACCTGTAAATCGACAGACAGCAAAATCGTGGACGGCTTATTTTCCAATACATTAATGATTCTGAACACTTCACTATCGATTGACACTGTGTCGTTTACTTCATACGCGAATGGCTCCGATAACAACCTCCTATCACCCTGCTGAATAGTCGTACCATTAGTTTCTGCATCACTGTAGTCAAAGACACAGCAAAACTTGCTGAACGTTGAGGAAGAATCAGTTGTCGTACCCGTATTGGGGTTGTATGTCCCCTTTGACGTTCTCGTAAAGGTAAGCTCTCTACCGAAATTTTTAATCAAAGAAGTCGCTTTGGTAGCCAGACTTCCATACGAAAAACTCATGCCCTCGTGACCTCGAACGCCGGACGTATTATTTTTCTAAGAGCAAACGTCAATGCCGGTGTGCTGATACGGTTCTCACTATTGTTGGCATAGGTAACCTCAATATCCCCAATCTTCTCTCTGAGGGTTTTTCGTTCTTCAGTGTTTAATTGGCTGTTTCCAGACTCTTGAACGAATATTGCTTCATACAGAGCTATTTTCACATCTTCGGGTATTTCAGTTGCGTCGGCGTAATATCCGTCAATCATCGCTTCTGTGCGCGGCCATTGTAAGGGTTGGTTTTCATTTGCTTTACGTCCAATGAATATCTGTCGTTCGAAGAAATCCATGGCTCTATAAATAGATTGAGTAATCGCCGCATCTGTACCAAGAGTCAATCCGCGAAGGTTAGCAAACGCCTTATACGCATCTAAGGAGACGTAAGTATTTGCGCCACTAACTACTGACCCGTCTTCAACTACTAACGACATTACGCTTCCTCATATCCACT
>Ga0160423_10004684_pt1 | contig 11211 bp, 15 predicted proteins | sample CRUFie14St8metaG_FD_108191 | JGI IMG/M metagenome (GOLD analysis project Ga0160423, IMG submission 108191) | Marine microbial communities from the Costa Rica Dome - CRUD Field 142mm St8 metaG | ecosystem: Environmental > Aquatic > Marine > Oceanic > Photic zone | place: Costa Rica: the Eastern... | reverse complement strand
GTGCGTTCGCAACAACTTCAACCCCAGCAGCAATATATTTAAAAGCTTCGTCAGAGATTTCACCCTCTCCTGTACCTTTAACTATAGCCATTACCTCTTCTCTTAATTCCGCTGGAATGTCAAGAGATAGTTGAATGCCTTTATTTTTAATATATACCATGTTTTTCTCCTTAACTAGTTGGTAATGTTTCATAGCTAGAGGTATTAAATAAAACTTGAGTTCCAAATAATAGATCTCCTCTTGCGGTTAATTGTCCGTAACTTGTACCCACGTATTCTACATCATAACATGTGCCTTCCATATCAGGATAAGCCATAATGACCTGTCTACATTTATTAGCTAAATCAATATTACGGTCTAATGATTTAGATCTTGATTTTACTTTTGTAAGAACGTTTATACTAACGGTTCTATCAACACTATCTTGACCCGCAAATTTATGGTCTCTTCTTTCTTCTTCAATAGCAACAAACACAACCGGGTACACTGGCTGTGGCGGTAAAGTAAAACTTTTTAAACTTCTAACACTACTTAAAATAGCAGAACTTAATTTTGCAGTTTTTAAAACTCCAGTAACTTTATCAACTAACGTTTTAGTATCAGTTTCTGAAACCATTAAACTCCTAGAAGTACTAGGAGCATCACTATCAGTAATTACTGGATCATAACTATGGGCTTCTATTTCTATTGCCCCTGTTTGTAAAAATCCATTTCTAAAAGTAGTAGCTTGACCGCTTGTTTCTACATCAACTATTACTAGGTCAGCTAATGTATTAACGGATAAATCATCTCTAGAAGGTACTAAGTAATCTGCAGCATTTACTTTAAAGACATCTTTTAATTGTTCAACAATCCCTAAGTTTTGCCTTAAAGCTGATTTACCATCTCTTTTTTGAGTTAATACTTCAATACGAATCCTTCTAATATTATAAAGCTTATTTCCACGGTAACCTTGTGGGTTCTCAGCAATTGGTATAACTGTAATAATAGGGAATATTGCTGGATTGGGTACAGGTTCAGTAGCTACCTTTTTAATGCTAGGTAGTTTACCTGTTGATTTGACCTCATCCTTGATATGCTGCGCTATATCTGCGATAAGCTCTTTTGTCGTTGTTGACTGAAAAGTCGCCATTTTTATTTCCTATGTTACAGTATTTTCAAATAATACTTAATAGCCAGTACGAGGATTGTAATCCTTGTCAGCGTAATTTGTGGCATCTGTGCCGTATTCATCGATTTCATAATCGAGTTGTATGGGATTAATATCCCTTGTGCTAAGACCTTTTTCAAGAAAGGCTTCTCCGCGTTGTAGAGCTCTCATCTGTCTAAGATATTGCTCCATATATTTTTCTGCTGAAGCGGAAGCATCTGGTACTTCCTCAGTATAAATTGTATTTAGCACTTGGTTTGCAGCTAGCAAAGCACTTAATTGAACCAAGGCTGATTCATGAGTGTATACCCTAATATAGTGTACGTCCCCATTAAAAAAACTTCCATTCCATAATTCAGTAGGAATAGTTAAAAATGTATCAGTAGTTGTAAAATCACTGGCTGTTGAGCCTGTACCATTTGCCCCTGTTAAATCACTGCTTACTGAAAATGCTGTAGCACTTGTAAAAGTAACAGTATAAACCTGGGTATTACTCAATGATGAAGAAACGGTTAAAGTTTCTGTCCCTGCAGCATTTTGTAATAATAAATTACCCGTTTGGGTATTACCAAATCTTGGAACTGGTGTTGTTGCATACGGAGCTGAAGTAGTTAAAGTACTTCCATAATAAGGTTTCAACTCTGATTTTAATCTAGCATCAGTTCTTGTAATTATACTTCTTAACTCAATTTCTGATAAGACATTAAATGAACTCTCTTCTGCATCATATAGTTGAGGTATTAAATCAACTATGTCTAAAAAATTTGCTATATTGTCTGTAGTAACTGCCATAAGTGCACCTGTAATGTCCCTTTAATTTAAATAATTATTCTATATCTCTTGTATAGTTTTCTAGGATAAACACGGAGAAACCAATTATAATAATTGGTTTCCCTTAAAAGTTATTTCTTTTTGTCTTTTTTCGCTGGAGCAGATTTCTTAGCTTTTTTAACAACTTCAACCTTTTTACCATTACCGTAAAGGCCCCTACGATCTGACTTAAGTTCTAATAGTCTTTTAATTTTCATAGTAAGTTTTCTCCTCCTCTGAAATAGGGACCGGAATATCAGGCCCCTATTTAAGAGTTATGTTCTAGATCAGTATTATTAAGCAGTACACTTAGTAATGTATCTCCAATCAGTGTGGCCTACGCCAGCATGATAAGAGAATCTGAATCTTGATACAATCTGGTTAGTGAACGCTAATTCGCTGTTAGCACCTTGTGATTCAGTTGCTGGAGCATAAACGTTTAACCATTTAATTTGCTTAGCAAAATCACCCATGTACCAGTCAGATGAACTTGACAAGAATACAGATGAAGCAATGTTCAATCCGCCTTGTGCAAGATCATTTACCGGGTTATAGGTAGGTGACACAACGTCCTGTTGTCCACCACCAAGCATTTGGCTGTTCATGATTTGGAAAGCTTTTGCTTTCAATGCAGCAGGAACAAGTAGAGTATTAGGAACAATATCTATTTTGTTTCCAGCTTCATCAACCATAGCAGCAAATCCTTGGTAGACTGCGTCAATATCAGTAAAGTCTGCTAATGCATTAGAAGCAATCAAGTTATCGTTAACTTGACCATCTAAAGCACTGTGATCGTTCGAATACATCGTAGCAGCGTTTCTTGCTGTGCCTTTGTAGATAGCAGCTGAAGAAGCAGCTTCTTCAAATGCTGATCTAGCAGCAACTTCGACAGTTTCGATAATCATCTTTTGTTTATGATGACCAGCGGCTCTACCGATGTCTCTAGCTCTTGCAAGAACTTCGCCTGTACGATCTTCAAAGATAACTTCTCTTGTTAGAGAAATCATTCTACCAAAATCTGCCATCTTGATAGTCCAGTTTTTCTCTCCCATTGAAGTTTCTTCGTATGCCATCCCCTGTCTTCTTAACAACGGTGTAGTATCGCCAGCTGTGAAACCAACAACTAATTCCTCATCAGTTCTTGAAGCTTGTGCTTCAGTAATAAGGTTTTGTGCTGATCCAACTGCCAATTCATATTCATTGATAATATCGGAGTGGATGATTTTTTGTGCAACGTTTGGAAACGCTGATGAATTTAAAGCTTCAGAAACTCTAGCTGCTGATTCTGAAATCGGGCAGTCAACTAATTCTTCATAAACTTGTCTTAAAGAAATATCTTTAGTATTTAGTTTACCTTCATTAATTAAATCGCCGATTTGGTCAGCTGCTGCGTTAGCACCTTCATAAAGGTTACCGCCGTGTTCTTGTACTTTAGACTCAACAAGGTTTTTAATTAATCCATTTTTCATGATTTATTTTCTCCTTATGTTATTAAGCTGCAACGCTAAATAGTTTCTGTAAACTTACTACATCGACCAAAACCTTCAAAGAGGTTGCAGAAGTTTTATATTCTAATGAATGCGCAATTGTGTTTGCGTCCGGTGAAGCTGTTTCTAGAGTGCCGTTTGAAGCATTCATAGAAAGACTTTGACCAGGTATATATGTAGCAGATTCGGTTGGTACCTCAACAATAGCTTTAAGGTAAACCATAATCTGATCTGGTCCGTCTGCGTCTTCGGATAAAGTTCCACAAACACCAATGAAAGTCGCATCATCAGTAGCAGCGTTCATCTTCTCTACACCAGTGGAAGCAAAATTTAAAAAGTCTCCAATTTGTAGATCATCGCCCGCTGTTTTCTTTGCAAGAACAAGTCTTCCAAAGATAGGATCGCCATATTGTAATATAGCACTAGCTTTTAAGTCAGCCATGTTAATCTCCTTTTACAGTTTGATTTTTCTTTCATTAATTATGCCAGAATCTACCCTAATTATCTAATTGGGGTATATGATTTCATGGACTTGACCAGATCATCTAAGTTAACTTCAGGGGTAGCTGGTGCTTCCTCTTCTTCTTTAACTTCTGCTTCTGGTTGTACTTCTTCGTTTTCACCTTCTTCAAGTCTTGCCCCATTTTCTGTGACATCACCTGAAACTGATTCAACAAGTTGCTTACGATCTGCGATACGTTTTGCAACTTCTTCTTCGCTGTCAACCTTCATAAGATCTTCAACAAAGACTTCTGAAACGTATGAGTTTTCCAAACCGCTATCCTCGATAGCCTTTTGGACTTCTCTACGTTTGCTAGCCACTTGCTCCTTAAGTTCGAATTCATCGACTTTAGCGCGGAGTTCGTCAGCTTCTTTTGAAGCCTCTTCTAGCTTAGTCTCTAAGCTTTTTACTTTTGCTTCTTCTTCAGCAACCTTAGCTGCTTGTTTTTCGGCATTAGCTTTTTGCTCTTCAATCTCTTTTTGAGCTTCTAAACGAATCTCTTCAAAAAGATTTGGATACTGTGCTGAAAAGGATTCTTTTGTAAACTCAACAGTTTTGCTGTTATCGCTCATTTCAGAGTCCTCCGTAGTTAAATCTGAAGATTCTTCTTCAGATTGGTTAGTAACGAGTTTAGCGACCCCGGAACCCCAATTTTCCAGAATTTGGTCTAGTTCTTGATAAGCTTTTTGAATTTCTTCACTAGCTTGTATTTCAACAACTCCACCGCCTGCTGATGGGTAAGTAACGAAGTCTACGGAATTAAGGAAAACAATTTCCTCAACTACGTATTTCTGGCGTCTTTCTGTTTCTTCATCTTCTTGTGCTTCATAAGGCTTAATCTTAGCCCTAGCATCAATAGATGCTCCAACTTGACCCGGAAATTTTTTGGCCATCTCGTATAGCCAGTTTGTAGCAGGATTATCTACCATCTCTACTACAGCATAAGCAGCGCCATCTTTTTTATAAGAATCTACAGCTACTGCTACTAAATCTTTGAATGATCTACCCTGTCTCATGCCAGCAGCATGATCCATGTACATTTGAGGTCTTTTGGTTATATGATCTGCAACAGATTCTGCTACATCTTTTGAATAGTAGTATCCGTTTTTAGACCAACCTTCTCTGATTAACTTAACGGCCATCTTTTTGTTTTTACCCTTTTCTGCTTCAAGCGCTCTAACTTCAAGATTCTCAGTTACTTGAATTTCATTAGGTAAGACATTGTTAATGTCAGGTTGAGTTTGCCCTAAGTTTGGAATATTTTCGTTGTTCATAATATATTTGTCCAATAATTACTTTTAATTTACAGTTACCGCTGCACGGTGGTAAATGTTCCCTATTAATATAATTCTCTTTTTCTAGGATAAACAAGGATATTTTGGGATTCCTGCCTAAAAAAATTTACTCAGGCTCTGTATATGTTTCTAAAAGCTTATGAGTTCTTTCTTTTTCTTTTACATCGTTTGCTGATGTTCCTAATATCTTTAATTCTAAACTACCGTAATAGTTCCCTTTATTAAAACGTTCTAGGATAAAAAGTAAACTCATCCAAAACGGAGTACCTTTACCAAATTTATTAACATCAAAAGATTTATCTAAAGCTTCCATTACACGATCTTTAATCATATCTCTTTGCTCTTTAGTATAATCTGCTATTTTCATTTTAGTTCCTTTCCATCCCAAAGGAAAGCCACTATTCTATCGAGTCTTCTTACGTCTTCTTCTCTTTTTCTTACGATGGTCTCCTCCTTTTTCTGGATGAAGTTTATTATGTTTAGCTGGTGTCACTAGAACAAGATTCTTTTTGCTAGAATTCTTTTTATTATGATCTTTGTGATGAACGATTTTACCATCATTCTTTTTAGCACCTGCCTTCTTTCTATAATAGGTCTTACTAATACCGCCTTTCCAGCGACCATTAGCTTTACCCACTCTTGCCATTGGCGATTTCTTTTTACGAGCCATTATTTCTTTTTACTTTTTCTCTTTTTTGCTTTCTTCTTTTTAGGCTTTTTTGTTTCAAAGTCAAATACATTTGTCTTCCAAATGTAAGCCCATATTAAAGCTGCGCAAAGTAGTAATATAAATATTAATAAGTTGTTCATGTTATCTCCAGTCCCATAGTTTAATTAAATTATATGAAACCCCTATACCAATAATAGGTTCTGTTAACCCTGTAGTAGTATTATAGGCAACACCTAAGAAAGGACCTAAACTAAATTGATTTCTTGGAGGCTCAATCTTTTGAGGTTCTCCTTGTCCTCTTATAGTTATACCACCTAAATAAGTTTCATCAATATAAGAAACAAATGTATCTTTATCTAGTTTCTCTATTTTTGGTGATACAACAATTTCACCTGTTGTAATCACATCAACTTTTTTAGTGGTTAGGTATTGATTTTCCCAGGCTACTAATACTTGCCCTTTAGTTTCATACTGTCCCACCCTATTAACTTGTTTATCTTCAAATTCAAAACGTTTGTTCCCATTAATAGAAAGCATAGGCTTTAAATTCAGAGTATCAATCCTTTCTTCAAGGATTCTTATTTTAGCTAATAGTGTAGCATTTTCTTTTCCGCGAGTCTTATCATGCTCTTCTAAACTAGATAATAATCGCTCTTTTTCGTCTATTAATAAATTAACCTTATTTTTTAAATCTTCTATCTGACTTTCTTGGGATGTTACGATTGAAGTTAATTCACCAACCTTATCTTCGTTAATTCCATGAACCCAGTAAATAAAAGCTAGCGATATTAAAAGAGGTATTAAGTCTTTAAAGTATTTGACTAACTGCATTATAGATTGCTTCTTTTAAAGCTCCACCTATTTCAGATCTATCAAAAGGTAAGTCTTCCTCAATTTGAAACCCTCGGGCATTAATCTTTTTATCAACAGTTCCTGTTCCGTTGCCCGTAACTATTTTACCAGTCTTATTATTTTTTAATTCAACTACAACTCTAACTTCAGTAGTTTGACTTTGTGTTCTAAATAAACCTAATACGGTAGCAGACTTTCTTGGGCTTCCTAAATATACAACTCTAGCAGTCATTTCAAAATCTGAATCGTTTTCAACCAATTCATATCTAGAGTCCATAACGTTTTCTTCTAAGATATTTGTAATACCTAAAAATACTCTAGTATCTTCAAGGCCTTGAACTTCAGCTTGATTAACAAAATTGTTAATACTTAGAGTTGGTACTTTTAAATCGTCTTGCCCAATTATAGTTGGCTGCGGTAATTGAGCTTGTGCAAACCCAATAAGTAATATTATTAATAATCTTTTCATTATGTCTCCTTAAAAATTTGCCCCAAATACTATGGAGTAATTTATGTTTCTTTCGCCTAAATCATTTACTAAAGTGTTATACCCAACATTAAAACCTAAATTAATTTTAAACGTTTCAGTAAATTTAAAATCAATATTGAAGCCCGGATATAATAATATCGGACTTTCCAGTATCAAATATTTCTTATCAACTTTAAATCCTTCATAATACCTAAATAAAGTGTAACTCATAAATGCTTGTAAGTTTAAAGTATTATTATTCTTTAACTCAATAGGGTAACGATATCCATACATTGTATTGATATTAAAAAAGCTTTCATCAGTTATTCTACCAATACTAGAGCTTATTAATCCTATTTGAAGTAAATCACCTTTAATTAATTTACCGTAGTTTCCTGTAATTAACCAGTCACTACCTTCAAAAGTTTGGTAATACAATAATCCCGCATTCCAAAAAACACTTTGATTTTTGCCTTTAAATTTATGACTTCTCCCATGTAAACCCAAGATTTTCTTTAGGTCTAGGGTAACATTGAGTGTATAGTTCATTTCTTGAGTTAAATCAAAATTCTCTTCAGTATATACAGAATTTAAAGAAGTGACTATACCGTAATCATAAAAAGTATTTACAATGTCTCCCCCTACAAAGCTAGGTTCTCCTACACCTATGTCTTCTTCATCTTCAGATTCTAATTCATTTTCTAGGTTTATTGATATTGCAGAAGCCAATACTTCTTCTGCTACATTTACAGCACAAGGAAAAAGGGCTTCATATTCACGGTAAACTTGTTGGGTCCAATTTTCTAATGTTCCGTCTATTACTTGAGCAAAAGTAAAATACCTACGTTTATTATAATAAGTTACCCAGAATCCACCCTGTGCGGGTTCAGTAGTATATGTAAGATTTATAACTTGTTGATTACAAGGGTCTATATAATTGTAGCCAAAAGATTGAGGATAGGCTAAACTAATTAGCAGAATAAATAAAAAGACTTTCATTCATTTTACCAACCACGTTTTTCCATCCTTCTTAATACATTAGCCACAGCTGTTATAACAGCGCCTGTAGTTGCAAATGATACAGTTGATTGGTCGAATGACATATCCATATTTTTTAGAAATCCTTCACCTTCTTGAGTTGATGTTCCTAACCCACTTCCAGTAATATATCTTCCGGTTTCTACGCTTACTAAACGAACTTGAATACCAACCATAGTCTTGTTAGATATTTTAGCTTTTCTTCTGTTTACTCTTTCTTCTTTAGATACTGCAAAATCATAGAGTTCTGCGTATACAAAATATTTTGTTTGAGCAAATTTACCTACACTATCTAATTCTTTGTCTAGTAAACCGTTAACACTTCTTTCCCATTCTTTCACCATTCTATTTACGACTTCTTGTTTTTCCTCAACAAAATAAAATCTACCCGCTTCTTCTAGCACTTCGATGATACGCTGGGTAACTCCAAATCCAACTCTCTTATCTTGTAATTCAGGGTATTGATTAATAATGTTTTGAGGAATACTAATCTGTATTAATTGAACACCTTCTGGTTCTCCGTCGTACCATTTAATATCGTCTAATGTTTTTTCTGCTTCATAGCTAGCAATCTTTGATTGGACTTTAACACTGCCACTTTGAGTATAACAAGCACTTAATAAAAATGGCAAAACAAGTAATGTATATAGCTTATTCATTAGTTATTAAACCTTTTCAATGGATCATCATTAAGTTTCTCAAGTTCTTTTGATAAACCTTTAACATCTCTTTTTAATCCATTTATATCAGTTTTAATATCAGATAAATCAACGCCTTCATATCCATCAATCTTTTCAGTTAGATAGTCAATACGTTTTTCAAAATCCTCTAATTTTTGGCCAACTAGTTCAATATCAGATGCATCTGCAAATCCCTGAACTACTGCCTCTAGTGAATCTATTCTACCAGTAAAAGTATACCACCCAGCTATTAAACTTGATAGTACAGTTACTAATGCTATAATGTTTTGAATTGATAATCCAAATTTTGCGTTCTTTAAATTATCTAATGCTTTTTCGGCGTCTACTTGTTTTGCCATCTTTTACTCCTTATTTGCCTTTGTATTTAAACCATTTACTTTTGCATTCGTCCAAGTCTGCATAATTATATAATGCATAATGGATTGCAAATCCTAGTAATAGTCCTATGATTAATTCAGTCATTGTTATTCTCCTTATATTTCAAACCCTAATGATAGCATAAAGGTTTTGTTGTGAAAACTATCTGGATTAAATAAAAATCCTATATCTAATCCTAAGCCTTTGGCTTCAACTCCCGCTCCCACAGTAAAGTAATCTACTTCGTATTCAGGTTCCGTGTAATATCCAATTCGAATATCAAATAAATCTTGATAAGCATATTCAGTACCAAATCCTAATGAATAATGCTCTTGGTAAAGTTTAGTATCAACCGCAGCAGTAAAACCATTAGCGGTTGTGTATTTAAAGCCCACTCCTAAAGAGGTGGGTAATTCTAATTCAGTATCAACAAAACTATTTTTAGTTCCTAAGTCTTTTAATACTAATGCTAATGCAATATAATTATCCCCAAGCATCCATTCTTTATATGACCCTAAATCAAAGCCATAACTATTTCCAATATCAACTGAGTCTAAAAAATCATGGCTATAAATATTAAATCTACCGCCTAATTGCCACTCTTTAAAGTATCCTCCATAAGTAACTCCCAATCGATAAGATGAAGAATCAAAAGTACCTAATACAATACCTGAAGCATCAGCTTCAACTTGACTACCATAATTAAAATAAAATAATTCAACACCAAAGCCTTTTGAACTTGTGTACATTATATTTTGATAACTCATGTCATTTGTAAGATCAGGAAGCCAAGTTACATTAGTTAGTTCTGCATAATCTTTATCTAATGTAATAAGGGCTGGGTTATGGTAAAGGTTTTGAATATTACCATGTGCCATACCTGTGTTACCCATACCAGAACTGTAAACACTTGGATTAATTGTAAAAACTTGATTTGCTTGAGCAAATAAACTGGTTGATAATAATAGTGTGATTAAATATCTCATTTGATTACCGTAAATTTCTTTGATTTAATTCTGTTATCTGTTTCTAATACAAATAGGTAAATACCTGGTTTTAAAGTTTCATAGCCTAAAAATACTGATACTTCTGGTAGCCAAACGTTAGGACTGTTTGTAAAATCAAAAGTATGAATACCTTCTGATACTTGTTCGTTTAATACAACCCCTATCAATTGGCCAACAGGGTTATATATACTAATTTTAGCGTTACCTGTTTCTTCCATAAAGAATTGAAAATTAGCTGATTGAGCAAACGGATTTGGATAGATATACGTTATATCATCTTCTTCTGGTTTACCGCCACCAAACGCCCAATACTTGTTCCAAACCATTATTGTACCATCTTGTCTTTGCATTAGTAAATCATCACCGTTTGGGTTACCAGCATTTGCTTTACCTACAAAGGTTAAATCAGCTTCGGTCCATTCAGCATCAGGGAAATCTGCGGTGAATACTAACTCTAGCCCAACCATCTCTTCTGTTATATAATATGATTGTGGAGCATTGTTAGGTGAGTTGTCTAGTCCACCAAAACTAATTGTTTTATATCCTAATTCGTCAACTTCACTTTCATTTAAGTAAGTTAACCAAGGGCCTGGTAATAAACCTGTTTGAGCATCTATAAAAGTTAATTCATTTGTGTTATATTTAAATTCAAATTCAAATCCCGCAATATTAATTGGTTCGCCCTGTTCATCTAATTGTGGAGATATAGTTAGAGGGACTACAACTTGATTACCTGATTGAACTTTAACAGTAGAATCAGCTGGTAATGATAAAAGTACATCTGGATTTGTTAATGTTGATTTTAAACTTCTTTCCATTGTTCTAGACCAACCATCCGGTGCAGTACCACTACCCCAACGATAATAAGTAGT
>Ga0160423_10004680_pt1 | contig 11214 bp, 2 predicted proteins | sample CRUFie14St8metaG_FD_108191 | JGI IMG/M metagenome (GOLD analysis project Ga0160423, IMG submission 108191) | Marine microbial communities from the Costa Rica Dome - CRUD Field 142mm St8 metaG | ecosystem: Environmental > Aquatic > Marine > Oceanic > Photic zone | place: Costa Rica: the Eastern... | reverse complement strand
GGTGATGCAAATTCTTATCTCGCTTTTAGAGACAATGCTACAACTTCAGACACTGCTGTTTACTTGGGTGCAGAAGGAAATGATCTAAAATTTATTACTTCTGGTACAGAAAGATTTCGTATAACTTCTGCTGGTTTATTAGATGTTAGTGGTGGTATTCATGTTACCGAGAATGTCACACCAACATCTGGAAGAGGCGTTGAAATATTTGAGGCATCAACAGGTGTAGGATTAATTCAATCATATAATAGAGATTCTACTTCTTTTGATGAATTAAGATTAAGGGGATCTGAAGTTAGACTTTATTCTAATACTGCACTTAGATTAGATGTCCAGAGTGCTCAAACTTTTTTGTATGGAACTAGTGATGGTATATTTAATCTTGATACCACAGATGGTCGTGGCCCATTTATAAGATTCAAAGAAAACGGAACAACAAAAGCATGGGTTGGTTCTGCTGAAGGAATGGGTGGTGGTCTTAGTGGAGATCAGGATGATTTAGGATTGAGAGCAGTTGGTAATATTTTATTCAGTGCTAACGGAGCAGAAAGAGTTCGTATAACTTCTGATGGTAAGGTTGGCATTAATGAATCAAATCCAGTAGCAACCCTTTCAATAACTGGTGCAAATGGATCCTCAATGGAGTTACAACCAGATATTGTTAGTGGCACTAACAGAATTACAAACTTCAATCGATCAACATCTACATACAAGAATTTTAGACTTGATGCGTTACAACATGAGTTTTTGACTAGTGGCACAGAAAGACTTCGTATAGTTTCTAATGGAGATATGAGACTGGGTGCTTCTTCATACGGAGACCCTAAAACTAAACTTGATATTATAGAAGACCAAACTATTCCATTTAGTGTCACTGCTAACACTGGTACATTCGTAGGAGTAATGGTCAGAACACGTTATTATCTTGAATTTTCAATAGAATTTCCTAACGACTCAACAAACACGTCAATACAATTGAAATTTTCTAGATCTCAAAATGCTCCTTCAATAAGCATTGATTATTTTAGTGGTGGTGGATACCAAGTGGACCATGGAGTTTCCGGTGTTGCATACATATCATTCTTAGCAGCAAGCGGAAATACATTATATACTGGCACTAATCATCAAGCAGCGTATGGTGCCGCAACTCCTAGTTGGTCTCATGGCGGCGGAACTAGTGACGTTCTGTTCAAGTTATCTAATATTGCATATTCTAATGGATCTATGTGCCACTTTAGAATAAATATGCCAAGAGGTGGTATTAATGGCGTTACTGTAGACAGAACTACACCTTAATTAATAGGAGAATTAAAATGACAGAGGAAGAACTACAAGCAGAAATCGAAGCACAAAAAGATCTGGTTCCACATAATATAGCACGATTCAGCGATATAACTGTTGAATGGTCATATGATGATGAAAAACCAATGGCATGGTTGAGAGCGGTTAGAGACAAAAAGTTAGTAGAAACTGATTGGACTCAGAATCCTGATGTCCCCGAGGCAACTAGAGAAAAATGGCGGGAATATCGTCAATCATTAAGAGATGCTCCACAAAACAATCCTAATCCGACTTGGGATACAGCAAATGGTTTGGGCAATGTAACTTGGCCAACTAAACCATCATAAATAATTAAAATCCTAGTAAGTATTAAATATAATAACTAGTAAAAAATGACTCTTAAAAAATATACCATAAAAGTTACAGATTCTACTGATTGGGAAGAGTTTCAACATTTACTGTGCAATAATTCAGCAGAAGAAAATATTCCTGATAGAAATATCACTTGTTCAGATGATAAATTGCATAGTCCAACAAGAGGAACTTTTCTTCTTCATGCATCTGAAGTTAAAAAGTTAAAAAATCATCCTAAAATAGAGTGGGTAGAATTATCTCCACAGGATAATCCAGAAAGTTATCCAAAACCATCACCTGCAACTTATAGATGGGGAAAAGAAGTAAAAGTTTACAGAGATTTAGATTTTAATGGACCACCTGTTTCAAATCCAACTGCTGCAGAATTGGATAGAACTAATTGGGGAACAAAAAGAGTTGCTATTTCAACAAATGGAGATTTTTGGACGACTAGTACCTCTAACTATGCACCATTAAATTCAGATCTTACATATGATATGGATGGTAAGCATGTAGATATTATTATTCATGATTCAGGTGTATTACAGTATCATCCAGAATTTTTAGATGAAAATGGACAATCGAGGGTAAGGGATATTGTTCTTGATGGTCCGTATTATATTGATCCTACTTATTTTGACAATAATGGGTACACCTATACTAAAGCAGATGGAAGAATTGGAATACATACAGTAAATGCACATAATTGGTGGAATAATCCAGCTTTTAGATCTGTTGAATTCAGTGCAGTTGGAACGGTAAGTGTAAGTTCTGGTTACACAGAAGTTAGAGCTCTTGGTGATAAACTCGACGGTTCTAGTAGTTTAACCAGTGGTCATGGTACAGCTTGTGCTGGATTATCTGCTGGTAAAAACTTTGGCAATGCTTTTAAAGCAAATATCTGGAACATGTCTGGAATTTCTGAACCTTCAGGAATGAATATATCAATTGAACAAAATTATGATTTAATGAAAATTTTTCATAAGCATAAAAAAATAAATCCAATTACTGGTAAAAAAAATCCAACTATTGTTAATGGTAGTTGGGGATATCAGGCTGCATTTGAAGCGTCTGACACTGTAAATTATAAATTTAGAGGATCAACTGGTTCATTTACTGGTAATGATTCAGTTACTGATCAAGTAACTGCAATGAAAGAAGGTTTAAGTAATCAAGTACAAGGTGCTTATAAATCTTGGTCATCTTCTTCTAGATCAAGTTCTACAGATACTGCCGCAAAAGAAATGATGGATGAAGGAGTAATTTATGTTGCGGCAGCAGGAAATAATAATCAAAGATTGGGTATTGGTACTGCTGATCCAGATAGATTAAATTATATGGAAGATGACTATTTTAATGCTGGAGATCCTAGAGCAGAATTTCCAGGAAATGCTACTCCATGCAATCATAGAGATTGGATGAATCCTCAGGGAATTGGATTTGATGCTACTACAGATCCAAATTTTCATCCAGTTATCTGTACAGGTGCTATGGATGATAGTCTATATTCAATTATCAATAGGTTGGAATCAAAAGCATCATATTCAAATAATGGTCCTGGAATTGATGTTTGGGCACCTGCAGATGAAACATTATCTGCTGGAACAAATGGAGTTACTGCTTATGAAGATTTTCAAAGATATGATGATAATAGATTTTATGATTGCCGTTTCAATGGAACTAGTGCTGCTGCCCCAGTAGCAACAGGAGTAATTGCACTATATTTACAATCTAATCCAACTGCAACTTCTAGACAAGTTAAAGATTGGTTGAGAAATCATGGGTCAAAAGTAATAATAAATTATCAAGATAGTCAAACAGATGATACTCAAACTAATTATTGGACTTTCTCATATTCTCTAAGAGGAGCAGAAAAAAGAATATTATTTAATCCATTCACAAATAATACTACCCCATCTATAGAAGGTCTAAATATGGTAGGGGTAACTTTTAGTCAAATATAGTTATTAACTACTTACCTATAAATAAATTTACGGATATTTTTGCAAGATGGCAGTAAATAGAGATCTATCTAAATTTGCATTACACATATTTAATCATGAAAATGGAAGTATTGGTCTCGCTACTGACGCGAGCACATTTATTGGTATAGGTATAGATAATCCTGGCGCAAAATTACATGTTGATGGCGATTTTAGAGTAGAACAATTAGCAAGAATACAAAGATTAGAATTAGTAGGTGTAGGAACATTTCTGGCTGACGTAGAAATTCAAAGAAATTTTTCTGTTACAGGAATTACTACTTTTAATGGAACTGCAATATTTAATGGAAGTAGTGAGTTTACTGGTGTAAGTACTTTTTCGGATATTAATCTTGATACTCTTACTTCCAAATCTATTGAGATAACTGAATCTTTAAGTAGTCCTGTTATAGCTGTAAATAAAGAATCTTATAGTTATAATGGAAATCTTATTGGAATAGCGACAAATATAATTCAAGATACTGTTGTAACTAATTTAAGATTAGGATTATTAGTAAGTGGAGAAAATATATCCGCTGGATCAACAATTATTGGTATTGGAACTGTTAATGTTGGAATTGGATCTACAGCAACTCCAGTAGATGCAATTACTTTATCCCAGAATAGTACTAATGGTATTGTAAATTTATCACTTCCTGGTATATTTTATAGTGCTGGTGGAAATGCAGTCACAGGAATTGTAACTGATAATATTTTAGTTGGTTATGGAATTACAAATGCTTACATTGGTGGTGGTACAACTGTTACCAATATAGGTGTTGGATCTATTACAATGTCGCAAAATGCGACAAATACAAATTATTTAATACAAACTTCTGGAACTTTATCTGGTATTAACACAGATATTATGACCGGTATTGATACTACTGGTATACAAATTGGACAAATTGTAAGTGGTGATTTTCTTTCAGTGGGAATTACTACTGTAACTGAAATTAGAGCAGGAGAAATATCTTTTGCTCCACAATCATTTGTAACTGGTGGACCAATTACCGCATCATATGAAATTTATTTTGTAGATACATTTGACTTCTACTCAACAGAAACAAATCCAATAACTTCGGCAATTTTTACATATGAAAGAGAAGTATCTGGTATAGGAACAATATATGAGATTGAAGGTCAACACTTAGAGTATAACACTGGATATATTAGTAGTGTAAGAGGAACGTCTTTAGACTACTCTACAGGCGATATTGATATCTTAACAGTAACTGATGGTACAATTACAAATTTAGATGTAATTACTTTAAGTGTAGGAACTGGAGATACTACTAGTACATTTACTCCAACTTCTGGTAGAATTGATAATCTAGATGGTATTAATTTAAACTATACAGGATTCTCTACAATTGCTACAATTTTATCAAATAATATTAAGAGTGTTGGTATAATTACTGCAAATGAAGTTGAGATGGACTCATTGACTTCAAATAATATTAATATAACAGGAGTTTCATCTTTTGTAGAGTTTGGAGCACAAAGAGCACAAGTTGGTATATTAACTGCCACTACATTAGAGGGTACAAATCTTGATTATAATGTTGGAATTATTTCAGAGTTTACCGTTAGAAATGTTGAGGTAACTGATAATGTATCCATTAATGGTATTACTACAGCGCCAACTTTAGATACTACAGTCGCTACTGTCGATCATATTACATCAATAAATCAAACAGTAAGTGGAATATCAACTCTCAACGAAATTGTAGGAGTAACAACATTAATTGCAGGATATGTTAATGCAACTACTGGAATCGTAACAAATATTTCTGGAGAAACTCTTGAATATAATACTAGTGGTAGAATTTCAAACGTAAAAATAGGTATTGGAGAAACTGCAGAATTAATTGTTTCTGGAGATGCTTATATTTCAGATAATGCAAGAATTACTGGTATTTTAACAGTAGGTCAAAGTTCTGTTACTATAGATGGAATACAAAATTCAATTAGTGGAATTTCTTCTATTGAAGCTTCAGTTGGTACATTTACAACCATAAGTGGAACTAGAGCAACTTATACCAATGTTGATGTAGGTAATATCAACTTCTCTGGAATTAATACTGCTAATAGTTTAGAGTATGATGTTAATATCAAACCATCAGAGTCTGGATTCTCAACTTCATATAATCTAACCTTACCACCATACTTAGGAATTCCTGGGCAGGTATTACAACTACAGGAAGATGGTCAATTAGGATTTAGTACTTCTGGTCTATATGAAAATAGAATTTATGTATCTCCAGAAAACGGAGATGATAGTAATGATGGTAAGGCACTACCTGTAAAATCAATTAAGAAAGCAGCACAGTTAGCTTCGTTTGAGTCATTTGTTCTTCCTGGTAGTAGATTTGCAGATGCGGGAGATTTATTATTAAATAACAAAACATTTATTCAAAATGAAGTTGTTGGATTTGTAACATATACTCATCCTGGAATTACAACTAATCCTGATTATGATGCCACAAAATGTGCGAGAGATGTTGGTTTAATTGTAGATGCATTATATTATGATTTAACATATGGAGGAAACTCAAAGACTATAGAGGCTGGTTTAAAATATTGGGCAGGTACAACTAATTATGTTGCTGGGGAAACTACAGAAACTATTGATGCATATAACCATATTATTACAATATCACAATATGTAATTAATAATGTTGCATTACCAGATAGTATTAATAGATTTAATGATGGATCAAATTTATTAATTTTAAATAAAGAATTTATTAAAGAAGAAGTAGTTGGATTTGTAACTGCTACATATCCAGGATTACTTACAAATCCAGATTATGATGAGACTAAATGTAAGAGAGATGTTGGTCTAATTGTAGATGCAGTTACTTACGACTTAGCCTATGGAGGAAATAGGAAGTCTGTTGAAACTGGATTATCTTACTGGAGTGGAGCAACTAATTACGTTGCCGGTGAAACTACAGAAACAATTGCTGCATACAATCATATTGTAGGAATTTCTTCCTTCATTATTAATAATACTGCAATCCCAACAAGTTATCAGGGATCTGGAGCGGTAAGTCAAGTATTTGATACCTCAATATCTTATGATGATTCTTGTAGCAGTAGTGCATATAATTCAACATGTTGTGCAAATGTGCAGAGTGCTATTTCTAACTATGTTGGAATTATCACCAGTATTATTGGAGTTGGAACAGCTGCGGCACCAACACTAAGTCAACCAACAGGATCATTCCAACCAGAAAATGGTCGGACATTCCAATCTTTCGATTTATCAATTTCTTACGATGCTCAATGTGGAGCTGGAAATTCTTACAGTGAAGATTGTTGTGCTGATGTATTCTCTTCCATTTCAAACTACGTTGGTATTGTAACAACAATTATTGGAATTGGAACAACTGCTGCACCAACATTAGATCAACCAACTTCAAAATCAACTCCAGTTGCTGTATTTGTAGAAGCAGGAGAATATCTTGAGGATAATCCTATTCTCATGTATGAAGACGTAGCAATTATTGGTGACAACCTTAGGAATACTATCATTAGACCTTTAAATGCAGGTAAAGATTTATTCCGTGTTAGAAATGGTTGCTATCTAACTGGATTTGCAATGAAGGATTTCACCGACGCTGCAGGTGTTCCACAATTTACATTTGACAATGCGGTTGCATATGATGATCCTTCAGATACAACTACCCCAAGAACTGGATACGCAGTTAAAGTTGATAAACCAATTATTACAAGATCTCCATACATTCAAAATTGCTCTATCCTATCTTTCTTAGGTGCAAATGGTATTCTTGTTGACGGATCAAAAGTAGATACTCTAAACACTGCAGTCATTCCACAAGAAGCAGAGAACCCAGTAGAAGGACCTCAACCAGAGTTTGGTAAATCCATGGTTGCTGCGGCATTCACCATGGTTTCCTTCGGTGGTATTGGTTGGCGTGTTATCAACGATGGTTATTCTCAGGTTGTTTCCTGTTTCCAAATCTTCTGTAGATATGGTTCACTTGCACAGTCTGGTGGATACCTATCCATTACTAACTCAGCAACTAACTTTGGTCTATATGCTCTAAGATCTACTGGATTTAATTCAAGATCTTACGCTTTTGATAGAGGTGTCGTTGCTGCTACTGGTACTAGCGGTGGATTACAAACTCTAAAAGTAGTTGGATTGGGTAGATCAGATCAGGATTTATATGTTCTTAGATTCTTCAGCCATGCTGGAGTTGACTTAACTTCTAACTTTAAACCATCTTCAGTTGTAAGAGAAGTTGATATCTCTGTTGGTGTTAGTACAAGTACTGATATTATTGGAATTACCAGTCACACATTTAACACTGGAGATAGTGTAATTTATCTGGGTGATGAAAGTACAATTCCAAAACAAATTATTGGTGGATTGGTCAATTTAAATGAATATTTTGTTGAGTATGTTAGTGATGATGAGTTCAAACTATATGAAGATGATAGTCTAACAAGGTTAGTTGATTTAACTTCAGTAACTACTGGTATTAATACGTTTATTAAGGGTAATCAAGAATTCTTTAATTTTGAAAAGATGGATTCCCATCAATCATATCAAAGAATTAGTTTTGCGTCAACTACTTCAAATCTAACATTCATCACTGGAAGAGAAATTACTCAGCAAACTAATGGTGGTAATGCAGTTGGTATTGCTGTTACTTATAATTCTACAGAAAATGAATTATTAGTTTCTGTAGAATCTTCTGGTGGAGTAAGAAATAATTTCGGAGAAACTGGTTTTGGTGTAAACGCATTTATTCAAGATCACTCAGCATCACCAGTTTCCGCAGCAGCTACTGCTGTTGCAGGTGTTGGAACATTCTTTACAGTAGAATTTAAAGTAGATTCAACTCAAACTGGCGGAAGTATTGCTGGTATTTCTCAGTTACCTGAGCAATTTAGAATCCACTTCCACAGACCATCGATTGTTAACTCATCTTCTCATACTTGGGAATTCTCAGGATCTGGAACAGATTATAATGCACTACCACAGAACGGAGGTAAAACTGATACTGCAACAGAGCAAGTATTTACTCAAGGTGGACGTGTTTATTCATCAGGTACTAACGAACTAGGTGACTTTAAGATTGGTAACTTTATTACTGCATTTAACAGAACTGGTAATATTGTATTCAACAACAAAGTTAGTATCGGTCAGTTAGATAGTTTAAGATTAAGTCTATCTGGCGGTGTTTCTATTGAAGAATTCTCTACCGATATCGGTCTCGGTGATAATGAAATTGGTGGTGCTAAAGACTTCAGGGTATCAACTCAGAAAGCAGTTAGAACATTTTTAAACAATAGACTTGGAAACTTTATCGATAAAGAAGTTTCAACAAATGCAGTTCCTAGTGCTATCGTTCAGTTAAACGCATTTGGACAAATTAATGCTGACTTGATTCCACCAAAAGTTGTTAACTATTATACTAGTGATGTTGGTGGTGGTAGAACAACGTTAGTTGACAGAATTCCAGCAGTTGATCTTAAAAATGGAGATACTGTTTTAGAACCAGGACAAGGATTTGTTCTAATTTCTGATGTTTACAGTCAGTTCTTAATTTTAGATGATAATACTAGAAATTATAACTTTGATAATGGAGATATTGTAGTAAGTGCAGTTTCTGATGGTGGTGCAATTGGTATTGTTACATATCCAACATCTGCTGGATATGGATATACTGGATTAGTTAAGGGTGTTGCACTAACTGCATCTATTATCAGTGGAGGATCAGGATATAGTAATCCTGGAATTTATACTTCAATTCTCTTAGACAACTCAGTTACTGGAGCTGGAGTTAGCGCAAATGCAACGATTACTGTTGGTGCATCTGGAACAGTTACTCAATGTAGCATTGTTTATGGTGGAAGATATTACGCTCAAGGAGACACTGTAAATATTTCAAACCCAACTGTTATTGGGGGAAGAAGTGGAGGTTCTGAATTCCAAGCGAAAATTGACTCGGTAGAAACAAGACTGTATCTTGAATTAACGAATAATCAGAAGTTTACAGGTTCTTCTCTCCTAACTGATTACATTGCTGACGGTGATGCTGTTGGAGTATCAACTTCAATGACAGCACAATATGTTGTGTCATTTATCCCAAATTCTTCTGCAACTGGGGGAGACATTGATTTTAGTAATGACCGAATTGAAATTGGGGCAAATGAATTTGCAGATGGTGATCCTATCATATATTCTGCTAATGGTGGAAATGTTCTAGAATCTTTAATTAGTGGAAATACTTACTACGTTAAGAGAATTGGTACTACTGCTGTTGAACTTTACGGAAAATATAATTTAACAAATAAAATTGATTTCCTTTCTAATGGTACGGGAACTCATTCTTTAACCAGAAAAACTGTTAACACAACAACTGATCAGATTACTTTTGTTGGACATCCATTTGTATCTGGTGATGCTGTAAGGATAGGTAGTAATGTTCCTGTAGGACTTACTACTGCAGCATTCTACTTTGTTGGATCAGTAACAACAAACTCATTTAGTTTACATGCATCACAATCAATATCTCTAAGTTCTGTAAATGGATTGATCTTCAATCCAATTAATATTACACAAAATGGGACTGGAAATATAACATTTACGAAACAAAATGTAGAGTACTCTGCTACTGTAAATACATCTTCTAGTCTACTCGATAACTGGACTGTACTTGCTTCTGGAACTGTTGATGCTGCAAATATTACTTCTGGTACAATTTCTCCATCAAGATTAGGTGGTGGTGCTGCTAATTCAGATACATTCTTGGGTGGTGATTCTGTTTATAGAAAGGCAGTTAAGTCTGTTGGAATTGGAACAACTGCTCCACTATCAATTATTGCAGATTCATTTGAACTTGATGGTGATGTAACCAAGTATTTTGGAGATATAAAATTATCAGTATTGAGAGTACAAGCATCCTTAGATAACTTCTCATCTACAGGTGTATCTAAATTTAAGACATCAACATTTGAGATAGGAGATGATGGTGCAGTATCACTTAAAAACTCTCAGTTTGGTGATGTTGACGCAGCATCTCTTGGTGGATTTGCTCCAGCATATTACTTAGATTTAAACAACAGTACAGGAACTATTCCTATTCCCCGTGGTGGTACTGGACTATCAGCACTACCTTCAAATGGTGCAATTTTAATTGGAAATGGTAGTGCATATACTCTAACTGGAGCACCAACATTATCTGGAAGAGTAACAGCAGAATTTGGTGTTAAAGCAAATGGTGATATTACTTTAGCAAGTGGAACTTGGACAGGTGAAAAAGCCTCTAAGATTCAACATCATAGCAATAATCTATATCTACAATTCACTAGTAATTTAATTGCTAGAAACTCTGCTGGAACAAATAGATTAACCTTAACTTCTGGTGGTAATCTTGATGTTACTGGAGAAGTTCGAGGAAGTGTACTTAGATCTGATGTAGGGACTGGTACTGCACCCCTAATTGTAGGTTCAACTACAAAGGTTTCAAACTTAAATGTAGACCTATTAGATGGATTATCATCTGGTTCATTTGTAAGATCAGATGCCGATGATACAATGACAGGCAACTTGACT
>Ga0160423_10004679_pt1 | contig 11215 bp, 7 predicted proteins | sample CRUFie14St8metaG_FD_108191 | JGI IMG/M metagenome (GOLD analysis project Ga0160423, IMG submission 108191) | Marine microbial communities from the Costa Rica Dome - CRUD Field 142mm St8 metaG | ecosystem: Environmental > Aquatic > Marine > Oceanic > Photic zone | place: Costa Rica: the Eastern... | reverse complement strand
GGGCCGGTGGACCTCGTCCGGTGGTCGGACGGTTCCGCTCGACGGACCACCACCTATGCTATCGATCCGCCGACCATCGGGACGGCCACGCTCGATGGATTGCGCTCCGATGGGTACCCCTATGCCTTCAATCCCGAGATGACGGGCTGGGCGGACACGTTGACATCCGAGCCGATTGACCTGGCAGGAAGAACGCCAGAGGACAACATCCACCTCGTCTTTTTCTACCAAGGCGGAGGGCGTGGCAATGCCCCTGATGAGAACGACAGTTTGGTCGTGGAATTCCTGGCTCCCGATGGGGGTGATGCGCTTGGATGGTCGCAGGTGTGGTCGGCCATTGGAGCGGAGATGGACACGTTTGCCCTCGCTTCCATTCCCGTGGACCAGCTCGTGCACCTGCAGGACGGTTTCCGATTCCGTTTCCGCAACCATGGTGCAATGGGTGGCAACGTCGACCTCTGGCACATTGACTATGTGCTCCTCGACGACAATATCGATCCTGACAACCTCGGCTTCTTCGAGGTGGCATTTGTGAATCCCCGCCACACCCTGATGGAACCGTATTCCATCATGCCGTGGTCGCATTTCCTGTCCGATCCGATAACGTTCATGCTGGACAGCCTCGAGACAGACCACCGCAACATGAGTGCGTTTCAGGCGGACAATGTCACGTGTGGACTCAAAGTCCGCAACACCGAGACCGGGGCGACCGAGGATTACCTGAACCCCTTCTCGCTCACGTCGGTGGCACCGAGCAGCACTTTCAACGAGCAGTACTACATCCAAGAGCCGCTCGTGGAGAACGGTGTGGTGCTTGTGGAGCCAAGTGAATTCGCATTCTCGGATCCGGGCAATGACACTGCGGCCACGTTCGAAGTGAGCCTCTATGAAGACGCCATCGGCATTCTGGAGCAGGAGCGGGTTGGGGTCCCAGACAACGACAGCATCGTGTTCGTACAGGCTTTCCGCAACGAGTACGCCTACGACGACGGTACCGCTGAGAAGGCCTATGGTTTGACCACTGGCGGTGGTAAGCTCGCGGTGCGCTATGATTTGGCCATCCCCGACACCTTGCACGGCCTGGCCATCCATTTCACGCCATACTACGACCAGCAGACCAACCTCAACTTCCTGCTTCGTGTCTGGGCCGACGACAATGGGATTCCTGGAGAGGAGTTGGGCGAGAACTTTCTGTTCCACCAGCCAGCCTACTTCACCGACGGCCACGACGTCTATGCTTACTACGAGTACGATGATCCGATTCCCGTGGAGGGCACGGTTCATGTGGGCATGGTCCAAGAGTCGGACTTCTCGCTCAACATCGGCCTCGACAAGAACACCGAGTACAATTTCACGCGGGTCCATTACCAATTGGGCCTCGGTGCCGAATGGGTCCTGTCAACCATCCAGGGTTCGGTCATGGTCCGTCCGGTCCTCCAAGCTGGATTGGACGATGTGTTCGTGGCGGTCAATGAAGACGCTGTGCCAGCGATGGAGATGGTCACGGTGTGGCCGAATCCCGCCCATTCACAGTTGACGGTGGACTGGTCCGGTGCAGATTTGCCCGAGCGCTGGAGTGTGGTGGACCTGTCCGGCCGCGTGTTGGACGCCGGCATGTGGCCGCCGGGTGCCGACCGGATGGTGCTGGCCATCGGTGACTTGCCTCGGGGCATGGCGCTCGTCGTGATTGAGGGCGCCGACGGCCGGCGCACCACCCGAAGGATCGCCCTGCACTGATGGCCGAGGAGCTTCCCGAGGAGGCCCTGCAGGACGGGGACGAGCTGTTCGAGCACCACCGGATTGTGGCCGACAAGGGCCAAAGCCTGCTGCGCGTCGACAAATTCCTGTTCAACCTCCTGCCCAACACTTCGCGCAACCGGCTGCAGATGGCGGCCAAGAGCGGCTACGTCCGCGTCAACGGCAAAGCGGTCAAGTCCAACTACAAAGTCCGCCCCCACGACATCGTGACGCTCGAGCTGCCGCAGCCTGTGCGCGAGTTCGAGCTCATCGCCGAGGACATTCCCCTCGACATCCGGTATGAGGACGTCGATGTGGCGGTGCTGCACAAGCCCGCCGGATTGGTGGTCCACCCCGGATTCGGCAACTTTTCCGGGACGCTGGTCAACGGCCTGCTGCACCATTTCGAGCAGCTGCCGACTGCCGAGGGCCAGCCCGCCCCCCGGCCCGGTCTGGTCCACCGCCTCGACAAGGACACGACGGGCCTGATGGTCATCGGCAAGACCGAGCACGCCATGGTCTCGCTCAGCGAGCAGTTCTTCGAGCGGACGACCGAGCGGCGCTACCACGCCCTCGTCTGGGGCGATGTCGCCGAGGACGGTACGGTGGAGGGCCACATCGGCCGCTCCTACAAGGACCGCAAGGTCCAGGCGGTCTTTCCCGAGGGCAACGAGGGCAAGCACGCCGTGACGCATTACCGCGTGCTGGAGCGGCTGGGTCCGGTCACCCTGGTGGAGTGCAAGTTGGAAACGGGACGAACGCACCAGATCCGGGTGCACATGCAGCACATCGGTCACCCGCTGTTTGGGGACAAGACCTACGGCGGTGCCCAGATCGTCAAGGGCTTGCCGAGCGGCAAGTACAATCAGTTCATTGCCAACAACTTCGAGATTCTGCCGCGCCAGGCGTTGCACGCGAAGTCGCTCGGTTTCACCCACCCGGGGACGGGCGAGTTCAAGCAGTTCGAGAGTGACCTGCCGGAGGACATGACGACGGTGCTCGACCGCTGGCGCCGCTACCTGGGCGCCACGACTGCTCCCTGATCAGTTTCCGGATTCGAGGGTCTCCAGCTCGTTGGTGGTGGACTCCCAATCGTTGAGCGCTTCCTGCAGCGCAGTCTGTACCTTCTCGAATTCATAGGCCTTCTCGACGGTGGCCATCCGGTCGTCCGGATCGAGTGCGGCCATCTCCTCGTTGAGCTGCTTTTCCTGGTTTTCGAGGTCGGCGATCTGCTTTTCGAGTTTGCTGATGCGGTTCTTCAGTTTGCGGATGGCCTTCTGGTCGGCGTAGGCCTGCTTTCCTTGCTCCTTGGATTCGGTCTTGGCAGCGGCCTTGGTCTTTCCCTTCGTGTCCTTGCCGCCGGGGTTGCCACCTGGGCCGTCGCTGCGGCCCGCCTCGTAGGCGGCGATGGTGTCGGACCGCTTCTCGACGAGGAACTGCTGGATGTCGCCGATGTATTGGCGCAGTCCGGTCGGGGTGACCTCGTAGACGAGTTCGGTCAATTCGGTCAGGAAGTCCCGGTCGTGGCTGACGACGATGAGTGTGCCGTCGTAATGCATCAGTGCCTGCTTCAGCACGTCCTTGGCCTTCATGTCGAGGTGGTTGGTGGGCTCGTCGAGGACCAGCAGGTTGTAGGGGTGGAGCAGGAGTTTGCAGAGGGCCAATCGGGCCTTCTCTCCTCCGGACAGGACCTTGACCTTCTTGTCCACGTCCTCCCCGCTGAACAGGAACGCACCGAGCAGGGCGCGGACCTTTTTGCGGACCTCGCCCTCGGCTTCGTTGTCGATGGTCTCGAAGACGGTCAGGTCGCCGTCTAGCTCGTCGCTCTGGTTCTGGGCGTAGTACCCGACGTCCACGTTGTGTCCGAGGCCACATTCGCCTTCGCCTTCCAGCTCGCCGAGCAGGATGCGGGTGAGGGTGGTCTTGCCTGCGCCGTTCTTGCCGACGAGGGCGACCTTGTCCTGGCGGGCGATCATGAGGTCCACATCGCGGAAGACCTCGAGGTCATCGAACCGCTTGCGGAGACCCTTGGCCTCCACGACCACCTTCCCTGCACGGGGGGCAGGGGGGAAGCGGAATCGCATTTCGGCGTTCTCGAATTGGTCGACCTCGATGCGCTCCATTTTGTCGAGCTTCTTGATGAGGCTCTGGGCAAAGGCGGCCTTGTTCTTTTTCGCGCGGAACTTGTTGATGAGCTCCTCGGTGTGGGCGATGTCCTTCTGCTGCTGCTTGGCGGCCTGTTCCTGCCGGGCGGCCTCCTCCTCGCGCCACGCCATGTACTTGCTGTACGAGGCTTTGTAGTCGTGGACACGGTAGGAGGTGATCTCCACGGTGCGGTCGGTCACGTTGTCGAGAAAGGTCCGGTCGTGGGAGATGAGGATCATCGCTCCCGGGTAATGCTTTAGGAAGCCCTCGAGCCATTCGATGGACTCGATGTCGAGGTGGTTGGTGGGCTCGTCGAGGAGCAGGAGGTCCGGGGCGACCAGCAGGAGTTTGCCCAATTCGACGCGCATCTTCCAGCCGCCGCTGAATTCGCCCATTTTCCGGTTCATGTCCGCCGGCCGGAAGCCGAGGCCCTGGAGCACGCGCTGGGTTTGCTCCTCCTTGGCGCCGGTGCCCATCAGGGCGAGCTGGTCGTTGGCTTCGCTCAGGCGATCGATGAGCCGGGAATAGGCTTCGCTCTCGTAATCGGTGCGCTCGGCGATTTCGGCGGAAATGCGGGCGACCTGCGCCTCGATCTCCTGGTAGATGGCGAAGGCACTTTGGGCCTCCTCGAGGACGGTGGCCTCCTCGTTGTGGTCCATCTCCTGGGGGAGGTATCCGATGCGGTACTCCTTGGGGGTGGCCACGTTGCCTTCGCTCGGATTCTGGACCCCGGCGATGATCTTGAGGAGGGTCGATTTGCCGGCGCCGTTGCGTCCGACCAGGCCTACGCGGTCCTTGTTGCCGACGGCCAACGAGATGTTCTCGAAGAGGGTGCGCTCTCCGAAGTGGACGCCAATCTGGTTGAGGTTGAGCATGGGGGGACCGGGGGCAATGAAAAACGCCCACAAAGGTGGGCGTTTCTCGGGGTTCCTTCAGCAGTTGATCAGTAGTGCCAGAGGTCGTGCTCGATGGTGAAGAGCTCGTCCTTGATGCGCTCGGATTCGAGGAGGGCGTCGAGGCCCTGCGCGTAGTCGGCGATGGACCGGTCGAAGACGTTGGTCTCCTTCACGATGTAGCTCGAGAAGTAGCGCTTCTGGAAGATCTCCTCGAACGTCCGGCGCTGGGCGTCGTTCTCGTAGTTGTAGCACTCCGCGTTGGCGAAGACGTAGCGGCACTCCGGGTAGTAGAGCCAGAAGAGCGGGGCGAGGCCTTGGGAGTTGCCTTCGTCGTCCTTTTTCTCGATGATGGGCGCCATGCCGATGATGCGCACGTGGCGCTGGCTGCGCTGGCGGTCCCATACCCAATCCTCCTTGAGGCGGTAGCGCACGATGTCCTGGCTGTTGAGGGTGGTCTGGGCCTCCATGGAGCCGATCACCTCACCGGTCACAGGGTCGAACTGGGGGATGATGACCGTTGGATTCAGGACGGAATCGACCTGCGTGCCCGTGTAGGGGTAGCGGAATTCATCGTCGTCACCCGCAGGGCCCGTTCCGTAGGCGGTCAGGGAGCCTTCCACTTCGAGGGCGTAGCGAATCACATCGAAGAGGTTCTTCCGGTCCTCGATCGGGTCGACCGGGAAGTAGAACATCTGGTTGATCTTCTGACGAAGGTCAATGTCCTGCCAGATGCGGCGCACGTACATCACGTCCGCCTCGCGAAGGGCTGGGTAGGGGACGACCCGCTTCGTGAGGTTGGTTTCCTTCACGTAGGCACCGTCGAGGACGGTTTGCGTCTGGGCCTCGGCCGAGAGGGCCACGGCGAGAACGCAGAGGAGGGTCACGAGATGGCGTGCTGCTTTCATCATCAGATCACTTTGAGTTTCATGGTGGGCAACGCGCGTTCCGTGCCGTCGGGCATGGACACGACGATGTCCTCAATGTACACGACGGAACCCCGCCCGATGGAACGGAAGAGCTCTTTCATGTTGGAGGTCACCATGTTGGAGTTGCTGCTTTGCTCGACGAAGGTGCCGCCCTTGGTGACGGTCACGTTGAACCGCTTCACCTTGACTTCCACGTCGAAGTCGAAGTTCTCCATGAGGGCACCCACCGAGGGGGCGTTTTCGAGTAGGACCTTCGTGATGGTCTTGTCCGAGGGCTTCTTGCCGGCGAAACGGGGGGAGGGGTCGGGAATCCGCTTCACACGGAATTCGCGGCCGGGCAGGCTTTTCTTGCTGCCGTCCGGCAACGTGGCCGTCACGACGATCTCTGCACTTTCTCCGGCACCGGGATCGACCACGAACGTTTCGCCATCGGCCTTGATGCGGTGACCGCCCGTGATGCGGACGTCCAGCTTGTCACTGCTGACGCCGGGCACGGAAATCTCCACGGGGTTCGGAACACCGCGGTAGAACACGTTCATTTTGGTCGGGCTGACCACGAGGGCGGGCTCGGCCACGGTGAACTCCGGTGTGTAGAAGGGGTAGTCACCGACGTTTCCGTCCGGTCCCTGGAACCGGATCAGGCCCTTGTAGTTCCGCTCGCCGAGGGGCATGCCCTTGGTGGAGATGCGGAGCTGACCGAGGCCCCCTTGGATGTCGAGGGCGTCCTTGCCGGTGTAGTCGAGGTTGGTCGAATCCCGGCCGTCGAAGGCGCGGTCATCGACGTAGATGTCGGGGCTGTTCGTCGCGTCGAAGGCGGCGAGCAGTACGCTGGCCCGGAAGCTGTCGCCGCGCAGGATGTAGTTGCTCTCGGGAACGACGAGCGGCATCAGGTTGGTGAACTTGTAGCTCTTGCCCTCGATGCCGGCGATCAGCTCGGTCATCATGTTGGACTTGGCGTTTTCCACGTCGATCTGCAGCTTGGACAGGATTGGGATGACGGCTGCAATCGGCACGTCAAAGAAGTTGGCCGCTTCCCAGAGCACCTCCTTGCCGTCCTCCATTTCGCGCTCGTAGACGAACGTTTTGTCGAAGGAGGCCTGCAGTCCCGGGGAGACGTCAAACTCGTTGCCCACGAAGTCCGTGAAGGACACGGCTTTGAGTTCATCGCGGAAGGTTTCGAGCTTGGCCTTGAGGTTGCTGGCCGAGAACTCACCATCCTTCGGAGATCCGGGGTCGCTGCCCACGAGGTAGGCGGTGATTTCCTGGTACTCGTCCTTCTTTTCGAGGTACTTGATGTTGAGCACCGTGTCGCGGCGAAGGACGTTGTCCCTGGCGATGTACTTGGAGAGGTCACCACCTCCGTCGACCACTGCGCGCTCACCACTGGCCACGGCCATGATGTTGGCCTTGAGCTGGGTGATGTGGTTGTAGAGGTCGTCGGCCTTCTTTTCGATGTCCTTGGCCGCGTCGTAGTACGGCTTCACTTTCTGTTGGTCCTGGAGGTACTTGGCCTCGAAGTCCAACATGGTTTCCCGGGCCTTGCCCTGGACGGTCTGGTCGGTCTTGCGCAGACCGTTCTCCACCTTGACGAATCCGTTGAGGATTTCCTTGGAGATGTTGAGAGCCAGAAGGGCCGTCAGGACGAGGTACATCATCCCGATCATCTTCTGACGCGGCGTTTCCTTGGCTCCTGCCATGATCTAGTGCGTGTGGAAAAGGAGGAATATCAGCCGCGGGAGTTGCCCATGGCGTTGAGCATGTTGGAGTACACCGTGTTGAGGGCCTCCAGGTTGTTGGAGAGTTCGGCGATGTTGTCCTTGTATTTTTTCGTGTCCTCGACGCTGTCGTTGAGGTTCTGGACGAGTTCACCCATGCCGGCGAAGAGCTGGCGGCTGGTCTCCATCTGTTGGAGCTGGGCCTCGTACATGCCATTCAGGCTGCCGAGGTTCTCGTTCATCTTTTGGAGCTGCTCACCGGCAGCTGCGCCCATTTCCTTGTTGTCGGAAAGCCCTGTGAGGGACTCGCTGACCTGCGCGTAGGTGTCGGTCAGGCCGTGCACCTTTTCAGTGGCGCTGCGGAGGGCACCGCCGTACTCGCTGGTGGCTGCGGCCGCATCGGTTACCTCACTGAGCTGCATGGCCTGGTCGCCGAGGTGGCGCATGCCATCTCCCAAACGGGAGAGGACCGCATTGTCGACACCGGCATCCTTGAGCATGTCGTCGAGCTGGTCGACGGGCTTCTTCGGTGCGGGCTCACCGTCTTCGACGGCCAGTTCCGGGTAGACGAGTTCCCACTTCGGGTCGGCGTGCGGCTTTTCGAACGCGGACATGAGGAAGATGAAGGCCTCGGTACCGAGTCCGATGATCAGCATTTCGGAGGCGCCCTCCCAGTGCTCAATCTTGAACAGGGCCCCGATGATCACGATGGATGCACCGATTCCGTACAGTTTGGCCATGCCTGATTTCCAGGCCTTGCTCTCGTTGAACGGCTTCTTCTTCTTGCCTCCGACTGCGGGGCTCTTCTTGTTCTTTGCCATGGTGCTTGCAGGTTCTGGTGGGTCACCCCCGGCGGGTTTCATGCGCTGGTGAGGGGGAGTGCCCAGGATGGGGTTGGGGATTAATTGAAGTCTTCCGGATCCACGTTCTTGCCGCGGCCGAGGTAGCTCATGGCGCTGCGGAATCCGATGTACGATTTGGCCGTGTCCTGGTACTCGAAGGAACGCGTACCGGTCTGGCAATAGTATCCGATGTCTTTCCAGCTGCCACCGCGGATCACCTTGCGCTTGAGGCTCGGGGGATCGTCCGCTTTGGCATTGTACTCATACTCGGGACTCATGTCGTGGCTGAAGTCGTAGACGGTCTCGTCGAAAGCGGTGTTGGTCCACTCGGCGACGTTGCCGGCCATCTGGTACAGACCGTAGTCGTTGGGGCTGTAGCTCTCCACGGGCACGGTGTGGCAACCTGCGTCCTCCACGTAGTCGCCGCGCATCGGCTTGAAGTTGGCCAACGGGCAGCCGTAGATGTTCCGGATGTAGGGCCCGCCCCACGGGAAGGGAGCGAGGTCCAGACCACCGCGGGCGGCGAATTCCCACTCTGCCTCGCTGGGCAGGCGGAACTTCTGTACCATGGTCTCGCCGTTGGCGCGCTTCCAGGTGGCGAGCAGTTGGGTCCTCCAGGCGTTGAAGGCCCGGGCTTGGCCCCAGGTCACACCGACCACGGGGTAGTCGTCGTAGGCGGGGTGCCAGAAGTAGGTCTCCGTGAGCGGCTCGTTGAAGCCGTAGGTGAAGTCCCGAATCCAGCACAGTGTGTCGGGGTAGACGTTGGTGTTCTCCTCGATGATGAACTGTGCGCGGTCGCTGTGGCCGCGAACGCTGTTGAGCTGTCCGAGTTGGTTGGGCTCGTTGATCTCGTAGTCGAGGCCGCTCTTGAGAGCAGCCGCTTGGAGGTTGATCCAGAAGTACTTGAAGTTGAGCTTCCGGGTGTCGACTTCCCGGGAATCATAGAAGCGATCGGAGCCTTGGAAATAGAACTCGTCGTACAGGGCGTCGAAGATGTCCTCGTTTTCCCAATCGATGGGCTCGTCCCAGTTGAGGACGTAGCCCTTGTTGATGAAGCGGTCGAGTTCGCGGCCCTGCTCATCCTCGGTCCGGAAGTACTCTTCGAAGTCGTTCTCCTGGAGGACGTCACGGAACAGGCTGTCCCGGACCCAGTACACGAATTGACGGTACTCGTTGTTCGAGATTTCGTGGATGTCGATGTAGAAGGCGGGGACGGTGACGGTCTTGGAGCGGGACGTCAGGGCGTAAGGCACGTCCTGGTCGCTCGGACCCATCGTGTAGGAGCCGTAGTGGATGTAGTTCATCCCGTAGGGGTTCACTTGCACCCAGTCCTCCCGCGGGTACACGCCAACCACCTCTCCGGCAGGGCCGCCGTAGCAGCTCGCCAGCGTGATGGCGCACAAGGCGATGATCGCAGCGTTTCTCATGGTTTCTATCCTTTGTCGAACGGTATCCGTCCGGTAGCGGGGCTTGCAGAACTCCCCTCTACGCGGAAATCAACGTGCAGGTTTCGTCAATTGTTGCCCAGTCCTTAGAGGAAACGGGGGTTTGCGTGACGGGACTGCATGGGAATCCGTTCGAAGTTGAACATGTACGAGACGAAAATTTCGTGGGAACCGGAGCTGTAGTTCGCCACCTCGCTGAGCGTGGCGTCATAGCTGTAGCCGAAGCGGAAGATCTGCTCCGAGCGGCTGAGCTTCTCGGACTTGGTCTTGCCGTACTCGAAGCCGATGACCGGGGCAATGGCATCGCCGGGGCGGATGGAGAGACCGCCGTAGAGGAGCTCGTTCCAGAGCACGTTGGCGTGAAGGTCCACGGTGGTGGCGTTGAGGTCGGTCTTAGCGAGCAGGTGGGAGCGGAGGCGGAGGGAGCCGTCGCCGAGTGCCTGCTCGTAGCCAGCCTGCACGTAAAGGTGACGGACGCTGGACACGTTGAGGTCCTGCAGGTCGGTGGCGGCGAGGCGGGTGGTGCTGAGACCAGCGTAGAAGCTGCCGGGAACGCGGTACATCACACCGAGGTCGGCGTCGATGGTGGTTCCACTCTTGGAGCTTTGGGGGATGACGGCATCGTTGTCATCGATGTAGATCCAGTCGTTGCCGAGGGTCTTGCCCATGTAGTTGGCCGCAACTCCCACGCTGAGGATGCCACCGTTGGCATCGGGGTCCATGTGGTAGGCGTAGGCCAGTTTGACGACGGTGTTCTGCTCCTGGCCGAGCTCGTCCTGGAAGAAGCTCAGTCCGATGCCGCCAGGGATGAACCCGGGCTTTCCGCTGTACTGGACGAGGGCGGTCGACGGGTTCAGGTCGAGGCCTCCCCACTGATCGCGGTAGAACGCGTTGACGTACTGCAGGCGCTCCGCACCGGCGAAGGCCGGGTTGAAGGACAAGCGGTCCTGGTAAAACTGCGTGAGCTGGGGGTCCTGTTGAGCCGTGGCGACGGCGCTGACGAGGAGGGCAGACAGTACGAGCAGAAGGCGGTTCATTCCAAACAGCTGATTTTCAAACGGTTCCTTGCTTAGGTCACCCAAGGGTGAGCCGCTAATATACCCAAAATACTGCAGGTTGCGCCTGCAAACTCGATTATCCAACCTTCATCGTTGATTTCGTGTGAATAGGTTGAAAACCAATGTTCTCGCGGGTTGCCGCGGAAAAGGCCCCTCCGGGAGCCCCATGGACTCAGCCGGTCAGGCCAATTTCTGCTGGGTCCGCCACCAGCGGTCGGGCAAGCTGCCTGCTGCGGCCGTCTGGTAGTCCTCGTAGGAGCACGGCACGAGCAGGAGCCGTCCCTTGCGGTTGCCGGCACCGGGCGTGGGGATGTCCATCCACCAGCGGTCGCTCCGCGGGCTTTTGTAGAAGACGACCTCGTGGTCGGTGTCGTCGAGGACGACGCGGTACTGCAGGTAGTCCTCGGTGGAGCCTCGCGGGTGGTCACCAATGCGATGCATCAAGCCTTCG
>Ga0160423_10004678_pt1 | contig 11216 bp, 17 predicted proteins | sample CRUFie14St8metaG_FD_108191 | JGI IMG/M metagenome (GOLD analysis project Ga0160423, IMG submission 108191) | Marine microbial communities from the Costa Rica Dome - CRUD Field 142mm St8 metaG | ecosystem: Environmental > Aquatic > Marine > Oceanic > Photic zone | place: Costa Rica: the Eastern... | reverse complement strand
GAGGCATATCATAGATAACTACGATAAGACAAAGAACATTAAGGAATTGTTCGAACCTATTTGGCATGCTTCCACTAAGATTCTGCCTCATCTAGAAGTTCAAGTTGTTATTGACGCTAATAGAGATATTCATGTTTCAACTGGAACAGCAGGGTATGTAGACTTTCAAATAAATCCTATTGGCATGAAACTACCTGTTGAATGTTGGATTCATACTCATCCTTTCGGTGTTGCTTATTTTAGTGGAACAGATATAGGAACTGTTAGAGTTTGGCAACCTATTATGAAAGAGGCCTATGTGTTAGGTGGAGTGGAACATTATGGTCATTGGACTCAAGATAGACCTAATGCACTAGATATTTTCCATAACAACGAATATGAAGAAACACAAGTTTGGAATAGAAGAGGTGAAGAAGAATGAAAGCATACGGAGATTGGGTTGTCTTGGAAAGAACAACAAAGAAACTAAAAAGTGGATTAATGATTGATGCAGGTAATGTTGGATTAGTAGTAGATTCAGCAGATAAAAAAATTATAGGAAGGCGTGTTTTGTTTTCACAAAAGCATGAACAACATACCTATGGTGATTATTTCATGGTTCACAAAAATGCGGTAATGGCAATAATACAGGAGAAGGATGACGAATGATAATTAAAGGAGCAGAAGTAAAAGAAAAACTATTGAAAGGAATAGATATAGTAGCAGAAACAGTAAAGCCTACACTTGGCCCACAAGCAAAAACTGTTATTCTAGAAGGTAAGCCTCCTGTAATAATTAATGATGGAGTTACTATTACTAAATACATTAGTGATGATGACCCTTATATTAACATGGGAATACAACTAGTGCAGAACTTAGCAAGTCAAGCACAGGATGAGTCGGGAGATGGAACTACAACTGCTTGTGTTTTGGCTCAAGCAATATGTCATAAGATGCTAGAAGCAGATGTAAAGGATGTTCATTCCTTCAACAAGACCCTTAATGGTCTAAAGGACAGTATAATTATGAATTTGATGGCTAATGCTCAAGAGGTAAAAGACACAGATGTTCTAGATGTAGCCACCATAGCCGCTAATAATGATAGTGAAATGGGTTCTCTAATTAATGAAGCAGTAGGTATGGTTGGAAGAAGTGGAATAATAACAGTAGAGGAATCTAATTCGTATAAAACTGAATTAGTATTGAGAGAGGGAATGGAAATCAATGAAGGATATCTAAGTCATTTGATGTGCAATACAGATGGTGGAAAGGTGGTTTATGAGAACCCTATAATTTTCCTATCTAATCTATCCTTTAACGCCTTCAAAGACCTAATACCTATGTTAGAGTATGCTAGTCAAGCAGGTAGACCGCTACTAATCCTATGCAAAGGACTAGAAAGTTCAGCCATGAATAACCTACTTATGAATATCATAAATAATACAGTTCAATGTTCAGCAATACTAGCACCTAACTTTGGTGATGAACAGTTAGATGAACTTCTAGACTTACAAACAGTAGTCGGAGGAAAGGTATTTGCTTCAGAGGTAAAGGATGACCCGACTATATTTGTTGATGAGTCTTTTGGGACTTGTGATAGAGTAGTAATAACAAAAGAAAGAACTACCTTTATTGGAACTACTGGAACAGAAGAAGCAGTAGAAAATAGAATAAAGGAACTAGCCAAAACTCTAGAGGAAATAAAAGGACATAGAGCCGCTAGACTAAAAAGTAGAATTGCTAGACTAAAGGGAGGTATTGCTACCATCAAAGTCGGTGCATCTTCAACTATAGAAATGAGAGAGAAGAAAGAACGATTAGATGATGCTCTTAATGCTACTAAGGCCGCTTTAGAAGAGGGAATCGTTGTTGGTGGAGGTCTAACACTAATGCAAGCCTCTCAATCAATACCGGATAAGCATAAATGGTTTAAGGAAGCCCTACAAGCACCTTATCTAACTCTGCTTGAAAATAGCGGAAGGCAAGACTTAGTAGCAATCATCAATGACAAGAAGGTTAGAAAAGATATTATCAAAGGTAATGGATTCAATGCTCTAACTAATAAAATAGAAAACCTATCTAAAGCAGGAGTATTTGACCCCGTTAAAGTAACTAAGAGTAGTTTCTTAGCGGCCATGTCTATTGCTCAGTTATTCTTTTCTACTGATGTAGCCGTATTATTACCGGAGGCCTAAGCGTGGATGAAGAGATAGTTTTTACTAAGAAAGATGTTTTTAAAATACAAAGAAAGTTCTTTTCTAAAGATTATATATTGTGGGCTTCGGATATTAGAATTAAAGTTAGTGAGACAAACCTATGGCTCATGTTTATAGCAAACCCCAATAAAAAATACACCGCCTTTAAGAAAGGTAAAATGTATATCTTGGAGGACTAACATGAAATGTCCGAATTGTTGGAGAAAAATGCAGGGGTATTATGCTAGGAGATTTGGAATGTGTAAATATTGTTTGGAGAGTAAAAAGAAATGAAGAAGAAAGCAATAACAGTAACATTACCTGCGCCACACAAATCGCAAATCAAGTGTCCTATTTGTAAAGGAAACAAATGTATTGTCTGTAATATGACAGGAACTCTAAAGATAGATGTTGCGCCAAAGATACCAATACAAAGAGCGCACATCATAAAGTATGTCGTTGAGAACATACATGATATTGCAGGAGAAATTACAAAGAAGTATGGTTTAGTCCCTGAAATAAATACGAAAGAAGTAATACAGGTAAATAACGGTCAATACGAAATAGTCCAAATATCTTCTTTGGGCGGGGCTTGTTGGGTAGTAAATAGACTAGATGAACTAGATACACCTAGATACTTTACTTCTAGAAAGGAACTAGATACATTCAAACAGGGGTGGTTAAGTGAGTGAAATGCCAATAGTGGGAAGAGTAATTAGAGACGCAACACAAGAAGTCTTAGTAAAAAGAGGGGTCTATTGGAACATAGAAGTTATGGATATTCGTTGGTTTAAAAATGATAAACCAACTAACAAAGGCATTAGGCTAAACATGGAAGAGGCTAAAACTCTTCTAAATATATTAAGGAGTGAATTAGATGACGGGAACTAAAGGAATAAGTAAGAAGTTTGCGAAGAGAAGTTTAGAGAAAGCAAATCAACTTAGGCAACACACGCCTAAAGCATTAGAGGAATACTCTAAGAAGGCACATGAAATATTGGATTTGTTTTCTTGTTATTTAGAAAATAACATGAAAGTGCCACCAAACTCCGGCAGGGGTTGTCGAATGACAGAAGAACATATCGAATTACATTTTGGTAAGTTCTATTTAACAATGAGAAAAGCGATGGATAGTGAGAACAATGGATTTTAATAAATTATATTTAATATGCAATAACAATAAGAAATTTGATAACTGGACTTTAAAGTTCAAGAAGAAACTAACTGGTCTAGCATTAGACCATTTCAGTCAAGGATGGATTGATGTAAGAAAGGGCAACTACTTAGCAAGAGCAACATTTGTTTGCTACTGGGAAATTTACGCTAATAACAATTTAGCACAAGTAAGTCCTCCTGTTACACAAGCAACTCTAATACATTTGATGCACCGTTTCTTAGAAAAAGAGAGATACCAAGAGGTTGAGTTAATTCAAAACATGATGTCTAATTTCCTTAGACTACTTTCGGTAGTAGACACATTGGGGGAAGAAGAGTGACTGACAAATGGATATCAGTTTGCAGATTACTAGAGCAAACAGAAAAAATAATTCCTTCTACTCAAGTAGTGTTAGTGTCAAATCAATTGTGTCACTTTGAGAATAAGTCAAACCTATTCAAGTTATTTTCACTAGACCTAGAAGAAAATAACATAGGCAAGGCTAAGGTAGAAAAGTGGGTGGCTAAAATCTTCAAACTTTTTGATGAAGAAGTAACAAGAGCAGTATCTAACTATGGTGACATAGGTAGTGCTGTTTATTTCCTAGAAATTTCTAAGAAAGCATCGGACTTTACTGTAAAACAAATTCTAGATGCGCTTCAATTAGATTGTGCCAAATCTTCCGGTTCTTCTTTTGATACTATTCGACAATTGGTTCTTAGAATGTCTGACATTGAGAGAAAATGGTTCTTTAGATTCCTAGTTAGAAAGACTAGAAATAATATGGGAGAAGGGCAATTGAAAAAGATATTGGCAAGACATTACAAACTAAAGGCAAAAGATGTAAAATCTCATCTAAACTTTAACTCGTTCTCTGATGTTGTAAAGTATTATGAAATGAATGAGAAACCCCCAATGAACTTATCACATGGTTCTTTTGTAAAACCAATGCTAGCAAAGGATGTTCCTATGAATAAATGGCCGGAGAATAAGATTGTGGATTATAAGTATGATGGCAACAGATATCAAATACACAAAGAAGGAGATAATGTAATTATCTTTAATCGTAAAGGCTCTATTGTCACACCACAGTTTCAAGATGTTGTAGAGCAAGTTAGAGAATATGACTCTCTTGCAGAAACAGAAGTGAATTGTATTCTTGATGGTGAAATATATCCAATTAAAGATGATGGTTCACCTGCTGAACATAAACTAATGGGAACAAGAGTTCATTCCAAAGACCATGCGGAAGCAAGAGAGAAAGTTAAAGTCAAGTGGGTTATATTTGATTGTCTTAAGATTGGTGATGAAACTATAATGGATTATCCATATAGTCGTAGATTAGAGTGTTTAGAAGCAGACGGTAGCCCCTATGGTATAACTATGCCCGACCAAGCACATAGAATGAAAGAGGGCGGTGATGTTCTAGCATTCTATAACAGAGCGATTAACGATGGTTTTGAAGGAATTATTGTTAAGGATGCTTCTTTACCATATGAAGCAGGTAAAAGAAGCATAGGATGGGCTAAATACAAACCTCCCCGCATTGAATTAGATGTGGCTATCATAGCGGCTAAATACGGTCAAGGCAATAAATCTAATGTATTTGCTTCGTTCAATATAGGTGTTAAAACTGATACTGGCTTTCACCCTGTTGGGTGGGTTGGAACTGGATTTTCGGATGATGAACTTTACGAATTGACCAATTCTTTACGAAGAAATGTTGAGGATTTTTCTGGTGGAATTTACAAATTGCTTCCAAGAACAGTTTTAGAAGTTTCAGCAGATTTAGTGTCAATGGATGAAAAAGGAAACTATGGCCTTAGATTCCCTAGATGTAAAAGAATTAGGGAAGATAAATTCGTAGCAGATACAAATACTATAGATGACTTAATTAAATTATATTCCGAATGACGGTAAAGGTGAATATTTAATGACAACGATAAACATACCACAAGCCCCTGAAATTCCTGAATGGATTGAAAAATATGGATATGTTGATATTTTTTCTTTCTTTGCTCACGGTGAATTGACACAAGAAGATGTTGATTTACTAATTAAGGGGCTGATGATAACTGCCGACTACAACACATTTGATAAAGTAGCAATTGTCTTTGATTATATTACCGAAAAAGAAGCGAGAGCCTTGATGAAATATAGAGGAACAAGTATCAAATTTATCTTTGCCGGAGGCTATGCTGTAGTAGAAGATATACTCAAGACTATAATTTTAGATGGTATAGACTACTTAAGATACAAAGGAGAATATAACGGACACACTAAGGGGGAGTCTAATGTATAGTAAAGAAACTTTAGCGGGAATAATACTATCCAACGCAACTTTACAAATACAGGCAAGCAAAGACTTGTCCTATAAATTAGGGTATTCCCTAAAAATTAAAGTGGTGTTGCGAGGCAGACCGGAATATCTAGAAGCAATACATAGAAGCCTATTACAACAACAGATTGATTCTACTATTAGGGTAGTTGAAAGTAAAAACAGACCAAAGCCAATACTGTTCATTAGTAGAATAAGCGATTTAATTAAACTTCAATTGCTCATTCCTAGAAATATACCTTGTAATAAATTCGATAGAAGTGTATTTGAAAGATTAATAGAAATGCTATATAACAAAGAACATCTAACGCTAAAAGGATTAGATGAAATAATAAAAATAAAAGAGGCCTTATAATGGGACTAATAAATATAAATAAAGAAAAACCAATAATCATAGTAGGAAAGGTTGGAACAGGTAAAACGACTCAAGCAAAGAAACAATTACCTAATGCCAAAATAGTTTATGCAAATGATTGTGATATAGATATATTTTCTCTGTCAAGGGATAATGGGCTAATAATAGAAGATGTGCATTACAAACCGGATAGTAAAAATATTCTAACTATAATTAGAAATTTTAGAGGAAAGTTAATTCTAACTTCAATTAATCAAAAGTCTATTCCTAAACAAATAAAGGCTATGTGTAAAATAAAAAGAGCAGGTAAAGAAAACTTCCTAAGAGAGACTATAAATACTCTAGCACCAAGAAGTGTAGAACCTAACTCATATGAAAGAGACACTTTCTCTTTAGTTCAAGACTATCTTCGAACAAAGAACAGAGAACTCGTCTGTGAACTACTAAAGTTCAACAAACCTAGTGACATACAATTACTATCATGGTTGGATAACAACATCCACCCAAACAAAATAATGTTTGTTGATAGGGTAGTAAAAAGAAGATGGAAATTAAACTACTTTTATGAACTGCTTAGTTACAGTCACGATGGTAATCACTTCGGCAGAACCGAAATGCCAAAAAGGGGTTCTTATTCTAAGATGCCCTACCTAGCAAGGAAAATGAAAATAAAAGACTTTAGAGTTTTCAAACAGTTACTAACAGATGATGAATTTAAAGCGTATGTCGGAACTAAAATGAGCAATTCAGATTATCGCAGTCTAGGCTTAGGTGAAAAGATAAAGATAAAAAAGCAAAAGAAACCGGAACAATATCAAAAGACATTAGGTGACTATCTATGAAACATACTATACATGGACATCAATGTGTTAATTGCGGTAGAGGAATGAGATTAACTAAAAAGAGTAGGCTATCCTCAACAACTAGGCTTTGTTTCTCTTGTATTAACAATAGAGACGAGTTACCGGAAGAATACTTTTGCGAAGGTATTTCTAAATCTACTGGAAAGAGGTGTAAAAAAATAACAATGGAGCAATATTGCGCTCAACATAAAAATGGAGATGAAAATAATGAAAAACAAATTAATGAAAAAGAGAATAACAGAAATGTTAGATAAAGAAAATCTAACTACAGGACAAATAAAAGACAAACTAAACAACGCAACTACCTCTAAGGGAACTAGGGCTAAGAAAGGTCTACCGACTAGTAATCAACTACAGATGATTTTAAGACAAGGCTATCGTAAAGTTAGTTTTTGTTCTAAATCAAAGCAAGTAGTATGGGGGAATAAATAATGTTATGGACAGAAAAATACAGACCAAGTAAATTAACTGAAATAAGAGGGCAGACTAATTTTACAACAGATGCGTATAATTGGATTGAAGAAAACAATATGCCTAATTTGTTAATCTATGGTCAATATGGAACAGGTAAAACTGCGGCAAGTATTGTTCTAGCAAAGTCTATTCTAAAAGATGATTTCAAAAACAACTACATTGAAATCAATGCTTCGGATGATAGGAAACTAGAAACCGTTAGAACAACAATTAAGAATGTAGCACAAAGCATGACTTTGGGTGATGCACCATTTAGAATAATTCACTTAGATGAAATGGATGGTATGACAAGTGATGCTCAAAATGCCTTGAAGAGAATCATGGAGAGGTATGCTGACAATGTTAGATTTATTATAACCTGTAATGATAGGAACAAAATCATATTTGCATTACAAAGCAGATGTGCGAACTACAACTTCAAGCCCATATCTAACGAATCCATGCTCGAAGTAGTCAAAGATATTCTGTCAAAAGAGAGAGTCACGACCTTTCAAGAAGAGGACTTGAAGGAGTTTATATATTCTATGAATGGTGATTTACGCAGGGCAATTACTGAATTACAGGCCGCCAAATCAAGCAAGACCACACTTAAGAAACAGGTAGAATCGGGTCTAGAAGAATATCAAAAAATACTAATAAAAATAACAGATAAAAATTCCAACACAATTATTGATATGCACAATTTAATTTACGAGGGTAGGTCTATGAAAGAAATTTGTAACGGATTACACGATGTTGTAATAGGTTCTACCGGATTAGATACAGCGCAGAAGTTCAAACTACTGCGTGTTATAGGAGAAGCCGAGTGGCGTTCTTCTACAATGACTCCAAAGATATTAGCGTCATGGATGGTGGGGCAATTACTTTAGAGAAAAAAACAGGAGGTAAAAAAAATGAATACTGAAATAAGTGAAGAAATGAGAAACGAAATAGTGAAAAGTTTGCCATACATAGGCATGAACGAGGAAGAGGCAACAGCCAAATTGTTAGAGATTTGCGCTGAAAATGGTATTGAGCCAACAAACCCTATTGCTAAGGGTCTTTGGCGAAACTATGTTGCCAATAAGAGAAGAATGGATAACTCCAATACTTCTAACAGTGGAGACAACGATTTGTTTAAAACCGCTACTGGCTTCTTTGTTACTCTAGAAGAACCTAGAGATATGATGGCATGGAACAGAATGAAGGCTAAAGAGGAATTTATGAGAGATTCCGACAATGCTCTAGAAAAGGGCTTTGTTGCTGTAGCAGAAGAAAAAGAAAATGGTTATCTAGTTTCTAGATATCATGATGGTGAATATAGAGAGGCAACCTTGTCTAAACTTCCCGAAGGTGCGGAAGAAAGTGATGATGGTCAAATCTTTATTCCACTTGATAATACTGCTGTCTATATGAATGGCGGTAAAAATGCTAACTACGGAAAGCCCCTACCCAAAGAACTTATGAGAAGAATAGGTATCTTCTACGGAACTGTTACAGGTCAGTTTGAAGATATGAAACCTTACTTCTTTTCCTATAAGAACAAAGGAGTAGACTTCAAACCAAAGACCTTTGATTGGGTTCAGTTTGTTTGTGTAGCAGGTTCTAATGGAACTGATATTTACGGAGCAACAGAAACAACTCTAAAGAGTCTAAGAAGATGTGAAGATGTTAATCCCGAAGATGACAAATATGTTAATGTCGGCATGTTAGATATGCAAGCCTTAGTTCAAAACAACTTTGATGATAACAAATGCGACTTAATAGACTTGGATAGAGTTCATATTCTAAACCAAAATCTACCAACTAGAGAGAGATATGTTATCACTCAAGGTTCAGTAGTAAGTCTTAACATGACTCCCACTTCTAATGGTAACAGAATATTGAACATTACTGATTTAACAGTAGAAATGGATTCATCTTCCTTTGAAGATGGTAGTCTATCTACTACTTGTTGGATTCCCGAAGGAATTGATATTGACTTTGGGATAGGTTCAGAGATTCTTGTTGCAGGAAGAACAAGCCAAAGAGTTATTGATGGAGAGGCAGACCCTGTAACAATCAATGTATCGGGACTACATTGTTTGTCTAAAGTTGGACTAGCACCGGAAATTAGCGAAAGGCTAACTGAGGAGAATTACGACGAATGGCTCTGATTTAAATTCCAACGGTTTTCCTCCGTGTGTTACAGGTGTAAGTGTGAGCCTGTGGAAGAAATTGATGCTCGACTAGGTGCGAAGCCTATCTTAAAGGAGAGATAAAAATGAGTTTAATACAAGATAAATTACTAATAAAACCAAACAGTTATGTTATTTCTTTGGAGGATGTTTCTTTTATTTCCTACAAGGAAAACGAATCAAAACATGAAGAATATTGGCTAAAGTTATACTTTGGCGATTTAGAATCTAGTAGATTCGTTAGATATGTAGCGAGAACAAAAGACGAACTAAAAGAAATAGTGTATCAATGGGCGGGTCTAAAGGACATTGATATGACAGAAGATGACTTAGACAAATTACAGAGGTGATAAAAATGATGAATATAAAAACAAATACAGAACAAGCGAAGCAAATGACAAATAACGCTAGAGTTATTGCATTTGCGGATAAACTAAAGGAACAAACAAGTAAGAGGTTGTCTAGGAATAATAGACTACTTTGCGGTATTTGGGGAGAACCTAAAACTGTTAAGAGTGGTCTAGCATTAGATTTTCCTAATAAGCAAGTTTATGTTTTAGATTGGGATAATGGTTGCGAACCAACATGGAGACAAAACCACCAAATGACTGAAAGAATTACTTTGTGGAATCCCGAAGTAAGAAATCAAAATGGAGAACTAGATATACAAAAGTCGGAAGCAAATTCAGAGGACTTTGTGTTATTTGTTAAGTCAAAGATAGAAGCAGGAGAAGATGTCTTGTTTGTTTTTGATGGAGTAGACAAATGGTTAGACTGTTGCACACTTCATGTAACAGGTTCTTCTAAAATAGGCAAACCACAAAAGATGAAGTTTGAATGGGGTAAAAGAAATGCACCATTTTATTCTTTATTGAAGATGTGCCTAAATCTAAATTGCGACCAAATCTACATTACTCATGCTAAAGCAGACTATGGAGCAACAGGCGAAGTTATTGGTTCTAAACCTAATTGGCATAATCTAGGAGATATGCTACACCAAATTATCTACACTAGAAGAACCAAAAGAAAGAACGATGTAGTCTACAAAGCAGAACTACAAAGCAGTAAGTCTAATACTAAACTAGTTGGGAAGGTTTGGGATTCTTTAGAGATTGCTAATGGTGAAGTAAAGTGGAATGGTCTTAAAGAACTAAAAGAGGGAAATATATGAAATTTCAAATACAAGCACAAGAACTTAAAAATTCTTTAGAGAAAATGGAAATGAAAGGTAAGTATGTTACAGTTGGTGGTTTCTCATCTTCTACTTTAGGTGAAAGTGTTTTGGCTTTCATAAGTGACAACGAACTTCATTTCATGAATGGTGATGCAACCACTATGGCACTTCTATCAGTAGAAATAAATAATCTAGAAGATGGAAGAGATACGCCATTTTGTTTCCAGTTTAAGGAACTAATGCCGTTTCTTAAGGCATTTAGCGGTAACTTGTTCTTAGATATAAGTGAGGCTCAAATGGAAATAGCAACCGAAGACGATACTAATATAGTAAAAATACCTTTAATACAAACTCCAGATAATTTACAAACAGTGTATAACATGAGAGCCATGCTAACTCAATTTACTAACTATAATAGAATAGTAGAATTTATTGATGGAGACGAACTACCAATGTTTAACAAAACAAAGTTAGAGTGTGCTTCCATATTCAATAATGAAGAATTAACAAAGGCTCTAAAAACTTG
>Ga0160423_10004675_pt1 | contig 11221 bp, 5 predicted proteins | sample CRUFie14St8metaG_FD_108191 | JGI IMG/M metagenome (GOLD analysis project Ga0160423, IMG submission 108191) | Marine microbial communities from the Costa Rica Dome - CRUD Field 142mm St8 metaG | ecosystem: Environmental > Aquatic > Marine > Oceanic > Photic zone | place: Costa Rica: the Eastern... | reverse complement strand
TTAACTGGATCTTTCCATGTGTCATACTGAACTGGACTTTGTAATGAATATGAGAATGTTTGATAATAATCATTATCTGCGAGTTTTTGTAATTCTGTGTTTAATTTTCCAGTCTCTCTACGGAAACCACTTCTAAATTCAGAATTTGAATCAATATTAAAAACAGAACTAAATTTAGTTGTTTGTTCAATTAGTGCGATTGATTTAGATGATTCACCATTGATTGATTCTCCAACGTTAAAAGTATCGTTTGAGAGAACTTTTAGATACTTGTTGTTTTCATTCCATGCAACAACAATTCCTTCTTTATCACCTGTGCTTACTTTTTCTCCAATACTAAATTGATTTGTATCTACGCTTATATCAAATGCAGCAATATTTACAAATGGTATCGCTTGTCCAGAAGATGAAGATCCACTAAAGATACCTGGCTGTGTAACTGACCTATCCAAATTGTATGATACAGTTGCATTTCCTCCGCCTGGGTTAGTGTTCACTCCAGTAATTACAAATGGTTCATAATTATAATCTGATGAATTAAATCCACTTCCTGTTGACCCAATACCTATGTTTTCAACATATAATTTTTCTCCTAATATAAACGGATATGTTGTGGAATCATACCCACCTTCAAGAGTTAGAGTTACTAAGTTAGTACCACTTGTAAATGATAGGTCTTTAACTTTTATTCCATTATTATTATTTGTAGCAACAATTCTTGGATTTGTATCATATAATGAATTTGTGTTTGTTAAAAGTTTAACTTTAGATACAGATGTTCCCTGTAATTCAACAGTTGTTATAACTTCATCTTTAACCAAACCAGTCACACGATCTATGACAACAATACTTGGTGGTTCAATATAGTTTTTACCTCCAGAACTGATACCAATACTTGATATCTTAGATAATCTATCTAATCTCAAAATTTGTGGTAACTGTACAGATGGTTGAATTGTTTTATCTGATGAGTAATCGAATCCTAAGTTTTTAATCGTATATCTTCTTAACTTACCAGTTTCATTACTGTTTAATCTAACTACTCCACCTACTCCAAGAGTCGAACCAATTGAAGTAACAACTGGAATATTTTCATAATTTCTACCGTTTGATATGATTCTTATTTTATCAATTGAACCAATAGCAGTTGTGGAAGATGTGGCATACTTTAAAGTTGTAGCTTCATCCTTTGTATAACCATCTTTCTCTGGTTGAAATGGTAACACAAATGAGAATGTGGTGCTTCCAATTCCTGTAATTACATAATCACCGTTGTAACCACTATCTGATATTTTTAAACTAGAATGATTAATAACGTCAGTGTCAACAATTGGATTTCTTTTAAATGGAGCATTAATACCTAAGTTAACAGGTGTTAATTTATAGAATAAATCTTCTGGAGTGTTTGATGTGACGGAGAGGTCAACTCTTGCACTTGTTGATACACCAACTGTTCCTACACCAACAACTTGGAATCCACCATCTTCTTTGTTATTAAAATATGGGTTTGTAAAGTTTACATCTCTGAATAACTCAAAATCAAATACTTGTCTTCTCTTTCCAGATATAACTTGAGTTAAGGATGTGTCTGATACAGCAAATCCAACTTTATAACCACGAGTCAATGACAATGATGGATTAATAAGAGCAATTGTGTGTCCTGACCCTGTGGATGTCAATGATATAACATCTGGTATAAGTTTTTTCGATTTAAATGCAGTTTCAGATAATCTAAATGAATTATTATCTATTCTAACAACAAAGTAATTAAAATTACTTTTCAGAGGGTTAATTGTATTTGCAGATTTATAAAGAACTTTATCACCAGTTTTAAATCCATGATTTACAAATGTGATTGTATTGGATGTCGTATCAACAGCAGATGCACCAAAATTAATTGGATTAACAAATGTTCTCCTTGTAACCTCATCAAATTGAATGTCAAAAGAAGTTGTAATGCCTGGTGTTACAGATAAAGAAACACGATCATCAGCTTGTAGTTTATGTGCCTCCTTACAAATCACAGTTCCAACTACTTTTTCTACAAAACCTGTAACTTCAGTGTTTGTAGTTTTAAAACTATGAACTTCTCCACTTCCAAAATCATCAAAGAATAAACGATAAGCTGTTGAACCAATACCTGTTACTGAACCAGTAGATCCAATTCCTAAAGGATTCGTTGATATTCCTAATAAATCTTTACTCTCTCTAATTGCAAATACTGGAGAATTATTAGTTAACCTAAAGTTAGGCACTGCATTTATTCCATTAGAGACTAAAAGAGGAGTTCCATCATCACTTGAGTAAATAAGTTTTTCACCAGTTACAAATCCATGATCTTGTAAGAAGATATTTTGAGTTGGAGTGAATATTTCTGTTGTTCCACCACCAACTACTCGATATGAATACCTGACTGTTGAACCAATACCAACACCAGTCGCTGTTCCTATCGCAACACTTTCACTAGGATTAAAATAATAAGGAACATTAACTACTGTTTGAATATCAGTCTTAATACCAATATTAAATGAAATAGTTCGATTTAAATTTGTAACTAAAGAAGAACTAGTATGTGCAGTCCCTAAAACACCATCAAACTGTCTCTTAACTCTAATCTTACTATTAACCTCATCAACATTAAGAACTAGAAACCTTTCTGTATTAATACCAAGAACATCATTTGCTGCAACTGAGTCTATAGATAAATTACCAGATACTGATATACTTGTGATAATTCCAGTTGCACCTGTTGTTCCAATACCTATGCCTAGTTTTAAAAATGAAGTATTGAATCCAATTTGATGTCTTCCATCAAGTGTTCTTAGAGTGTCTGTAGAAAGACCAGAAACAGTAACTTCATCACCAATAACTAAATCATGAGGTTGAGATGATAATCCAGTTACATTTCCACTTGACCTATCATATAGGAATACTACATTTTCAATTTTAACTACAGTTGACGCAATCGATATTATTTCCTTTCCTTCTACTGTTGATATTTCACCAGAAAATCCATTTCCCTTTCCTATATTTTTAATTCTAAGAGGATCCTTAACTTGATAACCAGATCCAGCACTTAGTATTTCATATTGATTGATTCTGCCAGGAGATGCATAATTCACCTCTATTTCTTGGTCAACTGATTTACGACTATCATGAATACCTTCATAATCAACACCAGATCCCTCAATTTTGTAAGGATTTGTATTTCTACGAAGATTCAATGTATTTAAATCTAAGTCTTGATTATTTGTTTCAATAAAGTTCCAATCATCTGGTTTTGCAGCATAGTTAGCACCAATTAGATATGGAAATACTGGAGCACGGAAATTTTTAAATGTTCCACTTGTTTCGTTTTCACTTGGGTTGATTGTTGCAAAATAAGCAAAAGTTCCGTTTGGATAATCTGGAGTAATACAATATCTACCGTTATTTTCATCTAAATCACCATCTCCAAGATACTCATAATCTTCAACAAAGAATCCAAGTGGGAATGTAGATATTGGAGGGCCATTTTCTCTTGTAGTTTTAAGAGAATAACCAGATCTCATGATTCTTACAACACCACCATCCTTTCGATCATATCCATATGGGCCGTAAATTGGATTACCATCATACGCCCATCCTATAATAGGTGAATGATTTAAAGATACTTGTTCTGCATTGTTTAAAATATTCAAGTCATTTGAAGTATAATCTACAGTTCCATCACTATTTTTTGATTTTAATACTTTTCTAAGACCTCTTGGTGCATAGAATGATGTAAACTTAATACCCTCATCATTATCACCTCTTGATAAGAAACCATCATCTCCATAGAATATATCTTCGTATCTTTTAACATTGTTAACCGCCCAAGATCTAATCTTAGGTAAGAATATCGCACCAGTGCCAGGAATAATTTCTTGAACAGAAACACTCGCAGTTGTATATCCAACACCACCATTATCAACAATAACTCTGTCAACTCTCTCATTACTAATAGATGATATAATTTTTGCACCAGCTCCATCACCCAGTATTTCTAAATCAGGTGTAGATGTATAATCTGTGCCAGAACGAGTTACAATAACAGACTGTATTTTTCCATTTGTTACAATCGCTTTATACTCAGAGGATGAACCAGAAGAAACACGAACTTGAGGTGGAATACTAAAGTTAAAGGTTGTATCGTTTCCATATCCAAGGCCAGATTTTTCAACATTAATCGATGTTATTGAACCTCTTACAATTGGATTAACTATTGCATGAAAGTTTTCTGATGTTGTATTAACTCCTATTTCTCCTTTTACATTAACGACAATTGGAGGATAATTAAATATATGATCTCCAGAACCAACCGAAGTCATTCCAACAAATTGTTTTGATAGGTAATTTGCATTTGATAGAGTTGTTCCAATACCAGCAGCTGCAAGTCTAAAACGATTATCACTTATTTTTAAAATATAATAATCTTGATCTGTATCTAAACCACCAATCTTAATTTCATTATTTGAATAACGAATTAATTCACCATCTTCAAATCCATGATTTTTATATTCAATAAAATCTGAGTATGTATTAATACCAGCAGTAGGAACTAACCTTCTTTTATTTTCATATCCTTCGCCAGGGTTTTCAATAATAATTTGACCTAAAACAAGTTTTTTATTTAAACTCTGAAATCTTTGTGTACCGTCAGCAAAACCAGTAAGGTTGATTAAGTTTGATTTAGTTAACGCATCATTTTCTTTATTTGCAAGTTTGATGGTCGTACTATTAACTTTAGATACAAAATAAACAGATTCATCAACGAGTCTTTGATCTGGTGTAAGTTGAATTGAGGATGTTGTATTTCCAGCACTTGCAATACCGATTGAACCAGTGTTAAATGTTTTATAGATTACAGCTTCGCCATCACGAAACTTATGGAATGTTCCAAAACCAATAGTGTCTTCTGAAATGTTAATTGCATTACCTGTTGATGATGCGTCAAAATCCATGAAATGATCAACTTGTTTTAATCTCCCTCTTGCAATTGCATTTTTACCATTACCACCACTAATCTCAATCTTAGGTGGTGCAGTATAATCAAAGCCTGGATCTATAATATCGATTCTTTCAAACTGACCTTTAATATTTGCTGTTGCACTTACACCAGCACCAGTTAAACTCTCAAGACTAACTTTTGGTGGATTAATGACATCGTATTGAGAACCACCCTCTAAAACATCGATAGTTTCAACACCACCAAAAAATATAACATCACCCGACTTATAGTTTGATATCTCCGTACCATTTACAAGCATGCCAGTGGTGCCTGGCGCTGTCTCACGCCTTGCCCCGTCAAACACTGGATTTAAAGAGAATCTCTTTAATAATTTTTGATGATCTAATTTTTTACCAGCCAAGTCAGGAACGGAGATTTTAAATGTACCATCTCCAGTTGCATCCACAAAATCACCGTTTACCAAGTCAGGTAAGGAGTTTGCAAGACGAATATTATTAGAATCAACACGACTCACATAATAATTTTTACCATCAATTAACTGACCTAGATTACCACTTACAACACTATATGTAACAACTTCTCCAGAATAGAATCCATGATCTGCTGCACCCTCTGTAACCTGTATTAACTGTATAACGTCTCCTCCAGTGGCGCCAGTCCATGTTACAGAACGGTCTGGTGCAACTATGGGTTCATTACCTAAACTTGGAATTGATGGTGAGGCAACGTATGCATGAGGATGTGGAGGTAATGCAAACGCATTGTCACTCTCATGATCATATACATTTTGAACATCAGTTGTATATTTTGTAATGTTATCATGAAGAGAACTATTTCCTCTTTTTAATCTTCTTCTTATAAACGCAAAATTGTTTACACCAACGTTAGGCAAATCACCTAAAACAATTGATGAACTACTAATAACACTTAAAACACGACCAACAGCAACTAAAGTAGATTGTCCGTCTAAAACTTCAATGGAATCCTCTTCTAAAAATCCATGATCAGAGAGGGTAGTAATGTTAAAACTACTACTTGACTGTCTTACGACTGTTTTTGGAGTAAATTTTACAGATGTATTATAAACAAAAGATCCAAAATTACTATCTTCTGAACTTTTGTAAGCTCCATATGTTCCAACTTTAACCTTATCACCCTTATTAAAGTAAAAAGTATTATCAGGTATTGGAAAATCTTTTAAAACACCAGTAATTAAAACTTCTATTTTCTTTGTATTATTTGCAAAAGAATATCCATATGCAACATTATTATATCTTACATCATCACCAATACTTAAAACATCACGAGCTGTGTCTACTCCGACAAATTGATTTGCGGTTTTACCTGTATAAGTCACAACACCAGCAACACTCGCTGTTGGCAGTGATAAAGAACCACTTGTGGGGAATCCAACTGTAGTATCAACTGTAATTACAGTACCACCAATTGATACAGGATCAGTTACACGAGTTCTGCCTGGAACTACAAAATTACCATCAATTGAATCTTTTGATACACTAATCTGATAATAATTTTCTCCACCATATAAAAATTCTTTTACATCTGATATCGCACCAGAAGCCCCACGAATATTACTATCATCTTCATCAATATCTTGAAAGAGAGTTGACCCTTTTAAATCACGAGGATCGCCTGCGATTGATTTTACAACAAAATCTTGTGCAAATCCATAATCTGCATCTGATGATTTAATTAAAAAATCTGATGGTTTAATAATATTAACTTCTTCACCATACAAGGCTCTGAATAAAATTTTATATGATTCCTCTGTTCCTTTTGTTCGATAAAAATCTTTGATTTGTCGAATAAATTTAACTTGATCTAAATCGCTGTCTAATTTACGATTCTCAAATCCACTCGCATAGGTTGTCTTAAGTTTATTAAAAAACTCACGAATGAAAAGATTAGATAGATTATGAACTTTTGTACCGCCAGTATGAGAGGCTCCGACACTAGTGTTAAATGACAATAAATCTGACCTTAAAGGTTGATCCATCGCATCAACACCACTGAAACCACGAACGCATCCAGTAAATGATGTTGTTCCAATACCAGTATATGTTATAATCTCATCATCAATTTTTAATAATCCGTATTTTTTTGGATAACCTTTTGTTGAATCTACAAAGATTGTGGAGGAAAAAGATTGTGTATCCGTTGATAATCCTGTATATTCTGTAAGTGCAGCGCCAACGTATGTTTGTAACTTAGTATATCTGTCAAGATTCTCGGCGATGTTAATTGATCCACCTTGATATTCTTGAGAAATATAATATTGTTTCATAAAATCCACAAAAAGTGGACTCTCAGCCTGAACAAACTCAGGTAACTGATTTTCAATTACCTGATTGATTTCAACTCTTTGTATTGAGGTATCTATCATTAATATCCGCCGCCAGAACTAGATCCACCACCGCCACCAGATGATGTGGTTGTAGTAGTGGGTGTACTTGATGTTGTTGATGTTGTGGTTGATGTTGCATATGTACCACTACTTGATGTCACCGTTCCAGTTGATGAAGCAGTAGATGGTAAAAGCGTAGAGCCTGTGGTCACTGGAGAATTTGATTTTCGGGTGAAAGTTGGAGTGTAATAACTATGAATATGAGGAAATCTTGATCCAGATGTATTTTCACCAGATGCTATTAAATCTTGAACCATATTAATTGTTGTATTTGACATGTCAAATTTTACATATAAATCTCGAAGACCAACAACATCATTTGAGTGAGGAATTGCTTGAATTTCAATGACATCATTTGCAATCACTGTTGATGTTATATTACAAGTATCTATAAGAACTTCACCAATCAAATATTTAACAGTTCCAGCATTTTTCTTCACAATACTTGGAGTTCCTCCCTCTGTATATGTGAAAAAGAACATACGACCTGTTTCACGATCAACCACCTCATCAGACATGTAAACAGTTCCCACAACGCCTTCAATTGTGAATCCTGTTGACACGACATTATATGCGGACTCTTGACTATGAATGTGATTACCAAAACAAACCTCGTATTGAGCAAATTGTCCTAAAACTGCTTTTAAATTACGTCTAATTGTAACAAGAGAAATATTTGAAGTAATTGCTGAGTCAACACTATCAATTAGTGATATGGCTTTACTATATTTGAATCTACCACCAAATTTATTTACATCAATTGAACGTGAATATTGAGTTAATGCGTTTGAGATGTTGGTTTTAAGAAGTTCTGGTTGATCATTTAAACTTGGATTATAATATGGATTAACTTGTAGTTCAACATAAAGATATTTTAAATCAATAAATTCTGGCACAATACCAGCAACTGCATAACTCTTTAATCTCTGTATTAACTCTCTTTTTGTTTCATCTGATAGAAAATCACCATTTCGAGGTTTAACTGAGATAAAAACTTTACCAAAACGAGGTGGACTCATCTCTTCACCACCAAAAGCGGTTACAGACTCTACATTAGGGTAAATATAACCTAAAACTGACTCATAATCAGATGAAGTCACTGCACGATACTGAGAAGAGTAAATTCGAGGTGCAAAATACTTAATTGATGATATTGATTCGATTTCGTCACCATCTCTTGACTTCTCATCGGTTGATACTAATGAGATTAGTGATGCATTTATCGTTGCACCATCTTGATTCGTAATATTTCCTACAAAACTAAATTCTGAAGCGCCATTTCCATCTTTTCCGTCTGTTACAATGTAAGAGGCTGTAATATAGTTGTTATTTAACAATTTTCGACCAATTACATTATCACCAAAGATAAGTTCATACCTTTCATCTTCAATTTCTTGTAATAAGTAAGAATTTGATGTTGAAGTAACTCCGACAATGTTATCAATCTGTTTATAAGTGACTGAAGAGGTCGATGTTGATGAACTTTTGACTTTAACTTTAATTGTTGATGTATCGATAAACGAATTATCAAGAATATATCTTTGATTGAACAAAGAAGTATCAACTGTGAAGTTTTCACTTACAAAAATACCTTCATATATTTCAATATTATTAAATTCTGCAAATCCGTTCGTAACAGGAACTGTAATGTTCTCTGGAATACAAAATATGTAATTTGTGTTCTCACCAGCACCATTACAGACAACACCAGAGTTTAATGTAAGTGTTGATGTCTCTGTCAGACCAGAAACATTGAAGGATACCTTCGCTCTTGCGGATCTACGAGATCTTGGAACATAACCAATGTTTCTAGCGAGTGAGACAACGTTTTCTCGAAGTGTTGCAGAATCAAGAAAACACTCATTCGCTGCCATGTTGGTATTATAGGCAGTTGTATATGTATTATATGCTAATGCGTCAATTATGATTGAGAGGTTCGACCCTTCAAAGTCATAATCTGTGAAATTAGTATTCGACCTCAGATAATCTTTAATAGATGTCTTTATCTGATCAAAATCTAAATTAACGTATTGTCCAAAGGCCATTATACTCTAGCTGGGAATAAAAGAACGTCCACTGATTGTGATGGGGAGGGAAGACCAACGATGCTATATTGAACTGTGCAATTCATTTCATTTCTATCTGCTGCAACGGTAACATTTACAATAATATTATCAATTCTTGGTTCAAAGTTAAGTAAAGATGATCTAATTTCGTCAGAGACTCGTATTTCACTCAATTCTGTGTTCAAATCAAACAAAGATTCATTAATAACTGACCCAAACTGAGGTACAAAGGGTTTTTCACCAAGAGTTGTAAAAACTATGTTCTTTACAGACCTTTTAATAGCGTCTTCATCACGAATTGCAACTACATCGTTCGTCACAGGATGACGTTTGAACGATAAATTGATATCTTTGAATGCCTTAGAAGCCACTATTCACACAATTAGTTTGCTGTTTTTATTTATACCGCTTTTTCTATCTTTTTACTACTCGAACTCGATAATCTTCTGAATATAAGTTGTCAATGATGTATTTAGCAGCTATTTTTGGATCTTTTCCACCACAAGTGTAAAAATCAGCACTCATACAACCTTTTTCTGGCCAAGTATGACAAGAAACATGACTTTCAGCAAGTGCAAAAATCAATGTAACACCACAAGGATTAAATTTATGTGTAAATGCGTTCAAAATTGTCATTTCTGACTTCAAAATCGCTTTTGTAAAGATTGAAAGAAGAAAATCACACGAATTCATCTGCTGAAAGGTGCAATCATACACCTCAAGAAGCAAATGTTGTCCCATTTCAAACTTTTTCATCCGAATGTATGTATATTATGATGTTTCCGAACTGGCGGATACTTTAATTTTGATGTTTTTCGTCTTACAGCTAGATAAATGCGTAATAATGTGTCAGTTTTCATCCTAATTCTGGTTCAATGTTAATTTCAACAGTTTTATAATCATCCTCTAAGACCTCTTTAAGATAATATTTATCCCAATATGAATAATAGTCTGTTTTTGCAAGTTTTTTTCTTGCTTCGGTCAATTCTTCTCGTGGTTGGCACAAAACAAGATTGTATTTTCCGTTACTTGTCGGTACGCCGTTGATTTTTGTGTTGGATTTTCGATAATCAGCTATAAATTTGTACTTTGAATAGGTTCGATTGTAGTCATCGACCATCGCATAGAGAAAATCCTCGTCATGATCATCTTCAACAACGTAAATAACCACATCCCAACCCGCTCGTGGTGTTACTTTTCGTAATTTTTCCTCTAAAATGATAAAATTTGCTGTTGATGCATAAGGACACACCGCAAAATTACCTAGTTCGGGTCGAATTTTGGATAAATTTCTTATCCAGTTCAAAATATGCTTATTTTTCTTCTCGTTCATCGGGTGTTGTCCAGAAATAATCATCACAATCTCCTAATCGACCCCACTTCACATCATTTTCAACTTCAAAAATGCGTGTTGATACCTTAAAGTCAGGAGTTTTGACCTTTTCAGGCGTCATAGAGGTGTCATAGATGCGACAACGATTATTTGGATACAGTGCAAACTGTCCATTTCTTAATGCAACCAGATTAAATGACTTATGTTCGTCTGGCATTTCACTTGTTGATGCATCAATCTGGTCAAAATCACCATGATAGTTATCAAGAGTACAAATGTATTGACCTTTTTGATTGCCAAAGTGTCTTGTACGCAGTTCCCATTCCATTGGTGCGACAAATTGTTTCACTATGACAGTAAAATCATAGTCCATACAGTTCCAAAACTGAAGATTGACCAAATCCATA
>Ga0160423_10004673_pt1 | contig 11224 bp, 12 predicted proteins | sample CRUFie14St8metaG_FD_108191 | JGI IMG/M metagenome (GOLD analysis project Ga0160423, IMG submission 108191) | Marine microbial communities from the Costa Rica Dome - CRUD Field 142mm St8 metaG | ecosystem: Environmental > Aquatic > Marine > Oceanic > Photic zone | place: Costa Rica: the Eastern... | reverse complement strand
TGCTAAAGGACGTGCCAAAGCAAAGCGTGAAACTGGCGCAAACCTCAAACCACCTGTGACAACAAAGCCGAGTAAACTCAAACCCGGTAGCAAGAAAGCCAAGCGTCGTAAATCATTCTGTGCGAGAATGGGTGGTATGAAAGGACCAACATCAAAGAAAGGCAAATTGACTCCGAAGGGTGCGGCTCTCAAGCGATGGAACTGTTGAGGTGGAGAAGTGTTTGAGAAAACATGGCGTTTCCTCAAGGCTACACGCCAAACGGAATTAGGTGAGTTCCATCCCGACTTTCCCAGTTCGTACGGTCCTGTGACCATGATACGTTATCATCCTACACAAAACTGGTATGATAATTTTGATGCCCATCGAGCAAACTATGGCGATACGTTTGATGAAACAATACCACAATCTCCTCAATCATTGATTACAGAAGGATTGAAAGCAACCCCTGCTTCTGAAGAAGCCCACACATGGGAAGCACTTAGTACGGAACTTGACCAAAATAAAGACAACTATCGAAAATTCAAACGATTTGATTTAAGCGGTAAAGGAACGTGGTTTCACCCCGCAGGTATGAACAGACATTCAGTGTTTCAAAGCAGTGGGACAGGTAGGACACCTACTCGCACTGCAATAGGTGTAAGGATGCCATTGAAAGACGTTCAGGGTCAATTTAGAAATTGGACAGACGAAGGACCGGAGGCTTGGGTACAGCAAGACATACCACCTGAACGACTTGTAAGATTGCCTCTTCACTGGAGAGCACAACGTCCTACAACATGGGGGAAGCGTGGAAAATGACACTCATACAGAACACCAGCACTGGGCGTTATGACACCGATGCCAACGAGGTTATGGACCACGTACGTAAGCCAGTCTTTGTTGATAACGCTGTTCATCATGGTCGTATAAGCGTGCAAACGTCAAACAAAGCAAAGATTACGGTCGAGAAGAACAACACCCGTAACCTGCAAGTCATGCCTCAAACCCGCTATCAGATTGTTGAGAGTGAGGGTGGTGTACAACTCACACACGTACAAAAATCAGGTCACGAATATACTGGCGTTCCATACTTTAACGGGGAAACTTTGTCTTCGGGTAACATACCTATCCTCCTCTACAACGCCGACAACCCATCCGAGCGCATTGTATTGAGCGATGTCGAAAACAGCACCATTGGTGTGTTTGGTAACCTACGTAACATGAAAGGCCGCACACTGCAAGACATTGGGTTTAGCAGTGACATTGTAAAACTCGGACAACCAGTGGACGTGGGGCTACGTACAACGGACTTGGCTATCAAGTTGGGTGAGTCAGTGGACAGTGGTGTAACGAGCGTCAATATCGCACGACCTGAAAGTACAGTCGCAACACACCGTCATCATAGCACACGTTTTATCGCTAAGGACTTCCAAAATACGAACCTCATGACATCACTGCGCTATCTTGCTCGTCATGATGGTCGTATGGTATTGCTCGATGCTTTTGGTAATCTACTGTACATTCCACTTACATTCTCCGAGAGCACAATCAACATTACCGATAAACTATCGAACACCACACAATCCAACCCTGTTGATAACACATTCAATCGTGTGACAGTACAAGGATTACCAATGGCTCTTAATGACCTTGTAATCGTCACAGTAGACGATACTGAATCACAAGTTACCGACGTACGTGAAGCACCTGCTCCTATCGTAGACCACACAGTGCGAAGTAAGATGAGTGCACGTAGAGTCGCACGTAAGATACTGCGTGGTCAATCACTGATGAAAGGCTCGCAAACCATCAACAACAACTACGATTCACTCAACGTACGCCCCGGTATGACTGTGGTACACGAAGGTCGAAACAAACTCATCACCGAGGTGCGACACTATCCTCTTCAAAACCGTAGCGATTTTGCTCTTATGAATGTCGAAGTTGGTCTTGAAGGTATACTGCAAGGCATCAACGAAGGCTCTACAATAGATGCTAATGAAACAAATCCCGCTACATATATGCAAGTGGTTGATACGAACTTGGCATTATTCGGTAAGGTGGAGTTGCGGTTTGAAACCAAAATTATCGAAAATGCTGTTTATTCGACCGCAATCTTGATTGGTGGCAACACGAGGGGTAAAATTGGTGGTGGTAACGAACCACTTGGTGGTAACAAGAGCCAGCACTCAACACAAACAAAGGAGGTATATTCATCCCAGTAAGTAACCACCTACGAAGATTGTTGCTTGAAACGATTAGTGACAACATCAATGAGGTTATTATTGGATTTGATGGCACACCTGCTACCAGTGATGATGGCGGGACTGGTCGCCCCGCAATGACTCTTACACCAACCATCACCATTGTAGACGATGCTACGCTATTGGTAGAGGCCATTGTCCCTCAAACTCAAGCATTCAACGAAGCAATCAAAGAAGTCTATCTACAACTACGAAACACCAATGACTTCATGCCCGTAGGTAGATTCACAGTTAAACCAATATCAAAAACGACGAGCAACGAAGTCAAAATTGAAATTACAATTGAGGTGGCATAATGACAGGAAACCCATTATCAGGACACACAAAAGGAAACATGACGCTTACGACCCACACCAGTTTGGCTACGCCTACTGCGGAAGATGGGTTGTTTGATGGTGAGCACATCATCAGTCCCACACTAACAAATCTGTACGAAGGAGTGCATGGTAACGGTATTCTTCTTGAAGAAGACACCGCATCAGGTGACAGTGACCGTAACAACCCACTTAATTTAGCAGGTAATGTAAACGGTAAAGCATCGTCCAATCACTACGAAGTTGTGGTGCGAGGAGGCTATGCTGTCATCGACGGTGTAGCATACGAATTTGGTGGTGGTACAACAGTCGATGTAGATATTCAAAATTCAAGCAACTACAAGTCTGTTAGTGGTACAGTATCAGCATTAACATCAGGTCAAGAAGCACTGGTTGTCATCTACGTATCTTCTGTCAATGACACTACAAACGCAAACAAGCGCATCTATTGGGAGATGGGTACTCCTGTGAGCACTGGTTACCCATTAGCCCCTCATTCATTTCTCAATGCACCTACGCAAAAGGGCGCATCTCAAAACGTCAAACAATCCGTAGTGCTTGCAGTTTTACGTTGTGTGTTTGAAAATGGTTCAGGTGATTTAAATCTGAAAGTAACTGAAATTAACGATAAGCGAGTATTCATCAAACCAAGTCCAATTTATTTTACACCCGTCACATCAGGTGCAGTAGGTGCTACGACTGCGGTTGATTCACATACCGACCTCGATAACTTACACGGTGGTGGTGAGGAGGCAGGTGCGTTAGCCAATAGCCGTATGGGTGCTATGTGGCAATCGTACGATAGCGAAGGTAACCAAGTCATGTTTTATTCAGGTAAGGATTCAGGTGGTAATCGGTTTACACGTCGTATCTTCAACTCGGTCTTGTCTTCCACGGCTACCAGTATTACTGTTACGTCGGCGGATGAAAACGTACTCATGCTCACACCCAGTGGTACGTGTACAGTGACACCAAGCGGTACGTTCCCCGATGGTCACGTCATTACCATCAAGAATCTACATGGTAGCAACACTGTCAATTTCAACTCATTGGGTGCGTTTGGTCAAACAGTAAAACAATACGTTTACGATAAAACTAACACATCTTGGAACAGTATCGAAGTGATTGGTACAGCGACAGGTACAGTGACTTCTATTGCGACTACTGCACCAATCACTGGTGGTACAATCACTACAACAGGTACAATCGGTATCAGTGCGGCTACAACAAGTGCAGCAGGTTCTATGTCGGGTGCTGACAAAACAAAGTTGGATGGAATAGCCACAGGTGCTACTGCAAACACAGGTACGGTGACAAGTGTAGCAACAGGAACGGGGCTAAGTGGGGGTACTATCACCACCACAGGAACGGTTTCTTTGGCTAACACAACCGTCACCGCAGGTTCTTACACCAGTGCAGATATTACTGTAGACGCTCAAGGAAGAATTACAGCCGCCGCAAATGGAAGCGGGGGAGGTGGTTCTTATACTGATGCGGATGCTATATCCGCAGTTGAAGGAGAGGCCACACTTGCTTTAACAGGTGATGTAACTATCGCCGCAGGTAAAGACCTAACAGTAGATACAGACACATTACACGTCGATTCAGCAAACGATAGAGTAGGTATAGGAACTACATCACCATCAGAAATATTTCATGTAAAAGGAAACGTGTTAATTGAAGATGCAACTGCAACTGGTTCCAGTGACCATCTGCTTGAACTTAAATCGGCTTCATCAGGCGATAATGCAAGATTGATTCTTTCTGCCGATACCGATATTAAATTACCAATGCTTCACTTAAGGGATATAGAAGCAAATTCAGGAACATTCTCTACACATTATTCCGCTTATATTGCTCTTGACCGAGCATCGGCAATTGTCACAGGTTCGGCTCAAAATGACTTGTTAATTGCTAACGGTAACTACAATAAAGACATTCATTTTTGCACCAATCCTACTTCAAATGGGTCACAAGTGCAAGCAAAAATGACGGTTCTTACAGGTGGTAATGTCGGCATTGGTACAACAACCCCTGCATCTGAACTCCATGTAAGCGGAACAATTCGACAAAGCAATGCTACATCAGCCGTTCTTGTTGCTAATGCAAACGGTGAACTCGTTGCGGCAAGTAACCTTATTGATGCAACGTTTCTTCAACCCGGTCAAGCGGAATTAGACCCGTATACCCCCGCAAGCACTTCAAACTGGCAAGGTGGTGCTCCAGTCGATATACAAGAAGCGATGAATAGAATGGAAGCGTTTCTTGTAGCCTTGAGTGGAGCACAAATTCCATGATAGCGTTAATGGCTCTATTGGCATTCATCGCAGGGTTTGTCCTGACATGGCTTGGTACTATTGACGATTGAACGCACTGTCAATCCAAAAGTGACCGCACTCTTTGCACTGCAACATATGTAGTCGCTTCTTATCACCATCTATGTAGCGAGCAGTGAGCCTTCTCGGTATGTGCCAGTGTGTGCATCTTCGGCACTTGACCTTCAAGCGGTCAAGCAAGCGTCCCATCACTCAACGCCTCGTCGTGCAATGATGTCATCAATGCGTAGGATAGCATTCGTGACTTCAGCCGCACTAAGCACTGCTTGACGTACGAGTTCGGCAGGTTCAAGCACACCCAACTTGAGCATGTCGCACACACCTCCGTTCTCAACATCAGGACCAACCGTGAGTTCACCCTCCATCAGACGATGACGTAGTTCAAGGATGGTATCGAGTGGGTCATGACCTGCATTCTCGGCAATGGTCGCAGGGATGGTTTCTAAGGCATCAGCAAACGCCTCAATAGCCATCTGTGCTCTACCCCCTACCTGTGCCGCATGTTGGCGTAGGTAGACGGCCATACGAGCGTAGGCGTTACCTCCACCCACGACGACCTTCTCATCACCAATCACCATTGATACAACACCAAGAGCATCATCAAACCCACGCTCGACTTCTTCCAGTGTGTGCGTAGTCGCACCACGCAAAACAAGCGTAGCCTCTTTGCTCTCTTTGTGATTTGAATGTACGAACAAATACCATACATCGTTGTGCATCTCACGTACGACCTTCGTCATTGTCAAGTCTTCGATGTCATCGACGGTTTGGTAGATGGTGCTGTTTGTAGCACGCTTCATAGCACGCATAGCGGATTCAGGCGTACGACGTACGACATAGATACCGTTCTTCTTGAGGTACGCACAAACGTGGTCATTGACTCCATCACGTACGAAAACAATACCTACTTTACCTTTGAAAGCATCAACAATGTCTTTCGCTCTTGCAAGTAAATCAGCCTTACCCGCCGATTTGTATGTGCTGTATGACTGTGCATCGAGTTGTACTTGTACGTTCTCTTCGTTCTTCTCAACGTCAAGACCCGTATTAATGAGCATCATGTGGTAGTACTCGCTTGCATCAGACTCGTCTTCAATCACGAAGTCTTTGCTCACGATTACACCATTGAACAAGGATGAGTCATTGACCGAGCCACCCGGAAACGATACCACACGTACAGACTTTGCATCACCCGCTTGTTCAACAGCCGATACACATAGTTCGGCTACTTGGTCAAGCGAGTGCTCAAGGGTCTTACCAGTAATTGCTGTCTTAGCAACAGACAGTGTTTCATCACGTCCTTCGGCAAGCATTGTAATTTCATCTTGCAAGTACTTGGTTGCCATTTGCGAAGCCTCGTGATACCCACGACAAATCACATTCGGGTGCAAGCCTTTAGCAAACAAGGACTCGGTATGTCCAAGCAATGCTCCTGAAAGTACAACTGTACTTGTTGTTCCATCGTAGCATAGATTCTCTTGTGTCTTTGCTACTTCGGCAATCATCTTACCACCCGGATGTGACACATCGACTTCACGGAGGATGGTAGCCCCGTCATTCGTTACGATGACGTTGCCGTGTCCATCGACCAACATCTTGTCCATACCCATCGGTCCAAGCGTAGACTTGACGGTTTCAGCAATCGTCCTTGCCGCCCGTATGTTCATCGCCTGTGCATTTGTTCTTGTTTGTTCTGTATCTTTCTTCAATTCCAGTTCACCTCAACTTCAATTATTTGTCCCGTATCAACAGCACGAGAACGTACATAGCCTTCGCTCTTGCCGAAACTATAGAGGTCGTAAGTAAGCCGAGCATCGCTCAAGCAGTACTTCGCCACCTCGTCGTATCGTCCGTTCCTCCAAGCCGTAGGCGCATCTTCGCTGTTCATTAACTTACTGTCGCCCAACGTGTGTTTGACAAGGGAATTTAAGTCGGTCATCACCTTCTGTTGCGACAGGGATGCCTTGTTCACGAGATTCTTTGTGTCGATGACACTATCGTTCTTGAGCATGTCACCTGCTGTCCAACAGTCCAGTGCATCTCGTAGCACTGGTAGGTCAAAGGATTTGATGTTATGGCCGATGATTGTACCGCCTTTCTCTACGTGGTCGGATAAATCGTCACCGAGTGTACGTGGGTGTAAGGCTTTGACTGTAGCATCAATCGAGAGGGACTTGTTGCAGTATACATTACCACTATCACCATTCCATGTAGCCACGACTGTAGGCTCAAACGAAGCCGTCTTGTCCCAACCACCTATCTCCCAAGAAAAGTTGCCAGTTTCAATATCAAGTGCCATTACGTTATCGCTCACCATTATCACCTTTACGTCGATAGTAGATTCGTCCGTTACTCTTTTTGCGGTTGAATAGTCTCGGTCCGTAATCTTTGAAGTGACGTTGAACAGTACTCTTGCTCACTCCTGTTTGCGCCATGTACTGATTCCATACGCTCGATTGCATCCGCCAACCGTCACCATGACCATCCAACTCATATCCCGCACATTCGCCATACGCCTTAAGCATATCATCTTGCAACTTGGCTTCCTTTGCCTTGTTGCCACCAATCTCGACAGAATCCTCAAGCCATGCAATGAGGTTTTGGAAGAGGTCGAAAAGAATCTCATGCGCCATGTCTACGTGTTGGGGCGTGACTTCCCACTTGTTGTCAAGCAAAGCCATGTGGACTGAAAAGATACCAAGATAGTTCTCAATCGCAGGTGTGAAGGATGCTACGATTTCAGACATTGCCGCATCCATGTTGCGTAGTAAATCGTATATCTCATCAGACGCTTGATACAGTGCAGTTTCATAATCACTTGAAGCAGTGAACATATCCCACATTTTTTCTTGAACGAGGTCTTCTTTCTCATCATTTGTCATCTCGTCCCATTGCGTGAATGTAATCTCACCCATGTTGAGAAGGCGGTCACGCATACGCTTCTCGGTTGTTGAAAAGTAATCGTAGATGTCGTCCTTTGTGTATTCAACCTGCTTTGGTTTGCGGAAGAATGTACCCAGTCGAGTGTTGCTCACTTCTTGACGCATGTCCATGTCCCAGTGCGCCCAGTACAGTAATACACGTTGAAAGATACCCTTCGTCAAGACATACTCCTTGACACCCTTTGGTGGGTATGTGGTAATCCATAGTGACACCAGTGAAGGACACTCAATCTTGTTACCCTTCATGTGCTTCACGAGCACGTTGTTGCCGCTACCTACAGGGTTACAGGCTGTCTGTAGATACAGTACAGTTTCTTGACTGTGTTTGTTTGGGGTAAGAAGAATAGAACCCTCATCAAAGTTGATTCCCTTGCGCCCTGCAAGAAGCCCTTCGACTGTTTCAACTTCACTTGTTGGCTTTCCGTTCTCATCCATGACTGTAATAGTTGAGCCTATCAGACCTGCATCTGTACCCGAAGCGAACAACTCGGTTGGCAAATCAATGTTATCCATGATGTCACCAATGTAGTTCCATGCAATCGACTTACCCGTTCTTGATGGTTGAATCCAAAAGACGTGTACACGAGGGTCAAGGTGTGTGTCACCTGTCGGTATACGAACATACGGTAGTGCCAGTTGTCCCTGTATGTAGAAAAAAGACAGTAGCCCCGGTATCTCATTGTTCATTGATGTTCTCGAAAAGTGATGCAAGTATGCATCAAGAATCGGGAACTTTTGTACTGCTTTGTAATTGCTTGCTTCTGTCATATTTTCACACCTTCTTTCTCTTTGCCAGTTTATAAATCAGCGACGGACTTTACGCTCTTGTCTTACTTCTTCTTCACTCGTTAGTACTTTCATCAATAATTTACGTCGTGCTTCGCCAAGCCCTTTCACCTGCTTCAATGATTCAGGGAAAGCCATCTCCTCGATACTACCGCACTTGTCAAGCAAGCGTTCAGCAATCTCTCGTCCTACGGAGGGTATAGCCATCAGCACGTCCATACGTATGTCGTTGGATGCTACACGACGCACTGCTTGAGCACCATGCTTACTCGCAGGTTTGTGCAACTTGTCGTGTAGTTTAACGACAAACATAGCCGCTTCACTAACGTGTGGAGTGTAAAATACTTGGCAGTTGAAATCAGACATAATGCGTGCGATAGTGCCAATCAATTCGCTTTGAACTCGTGAGTATGTGACATTCTTACTTCCCTTGCTCTTCATTATGCTTACGTGTTTTTCTATAGAACCGTGTACGAGAAGGAAGAACCTTTCGTAATTGGCATCCATGTTATCCAGTTGTCGCCATAAGTGACCGTTGTGCGATGACTGAAACAAATCGCTGATGCTCTTGGCCTCGACACACGCCCCGCCTAATTGGTAGTCACCGACCACCAGCACTTGACGTGCAACAGTCATACCTGCTTTCTCGGCACGTCGTTCTACGGACTCGCACAGTGTTCCTCGTTCATTGCTGTCAATAATTAAATCAGGTTTAGCCATCATTCTTCCTCCATAAGTGTGTGATAATTGATATGACTTTGACAAAAAATGCTGTGTTGTAAACGGAATTGTCTACATGGTTTTCCTTTAGCCGTTAAAGATTTACAATAGTATTCTTTCTGTACTTCGGGCTTACCTTTACACGATGAACATATTCTTACATAACCTTCAAAATATCGACTTGGTGGTACAGTTCCCCTATTACCACCGCAAATACGACAAGGTAAAGACGGCATCACAAACCACCCGTCCCATCATAGTAATTACATTTACCGACGCATAATCCTTCGTTGTATAGCGAAGCGCAGGTAGCATGAGTGTGACCTGCTTTGACGATGTGTGACACACGCATTGTCGTATATTCACGGTCAAAGTCTACCCAATTTTGTTGTGAGCATATGCTTACAATAGGCTCGACGTGCTTCATTCTGTCCTCCTCCTTGACCTTCCACGCAGGGAAGAACATACGGAAGCGGTCAGCAAGGTACGATACGAAATGGTATCTCGCTCGGTCGGTAGGGTTGCCCCCTCCCATAGCCGCCTGTGCCAAGCAGGGAAGAATGTGAATGTCATCATAAGATATAGTAGGTAAATCAACAGGCTTGATGTCGTTCATTGTCATCAGTTGATTCTCAACTATCTTGAACTCCAATGGTTCACCACCCATACTGATGTAGCCTTCGTGTGCATCCATTGCTTTGTCTTGTAGGTCATCGTATGAAAGGGTCATCAGGTCTTCGCTTGAGAGTGGTATTGACCAACAATCTCGTCGTGCATTGTACGAGTTGGGAATGCGTATCATACCACTGGTATCGAATGCTACTGTTGGGTCATTGCATCGCAGTCCACCGATGTCCTTCTCCCACTGGTTCAATAGCATTGCACCTGAATACTTTACTCTTGAAAGTTCAGAACCGCTTGTCGGATTTATTGATTCAGTAAATGGAACCCATACATGGAAACCACCACCACTAAACCATACGAAGTGTTCAATGTTTTTACCTTGCAAATATTGATGAAGGCGACGTACCTCTTCTTGAGGCACTTCAAAATGTACCTCAGTACCACGATTCTTGAAGTCTTTGCAATCGAAGTCCATCACGAAATGATGTATCTTCGGAGTATTGTAATCGACTCGGTGATGCTTTGGTCCTTGTGTTTCGCTGTAACCGTATGCTGTGAAGTATACATTGCCTGAACCGTTCTTCCCTTTCCAGTACTGTTGCAATTCATCAGCGTTGCGTACAATACGTCGCCAACCCTTCATGCCATTGGCAGGGAGTTCTAAGACCTCACGAGGAAAGTCTATCGGCACAAAAGGCATACAATCACCGCTTGAGATACATCAAACTTTCAAGGTGTTCAGCCAACATATTCATTGTGTCAATGATTTTTTCCGCTTGCATATATCGAGCATGAACAGTAAAGTGTACGTGATACGGGCCGACGTAATCAGGGTAGCCTGTTTCTTCATCCATGAACTTGTCAAGTGTTGTCTGCCTGTATACATTACATGTGAAAGGAACTCGGTTTGGCAAGTTGCCTGTCTTCTGTACAACGATGTGTACAACGTGTTCTTCATCTACTTTCTCCGATAGGTATTTTTCTATTGCTATTGCTGCTTCTTTCATTATACTTCCTCCATTATTTTATCCAAGTATTCATCTGTTACCGACCAAAACTCACAGTGGTCTTTGTAGTCGCACCAGTTACATTTGAGTTTCTGTTCTTCAAGGGGTACATCTTTTTTGAGCCTACCCAAGTATGGGTCAGGTGGGAACTCCATAGCAATGTGCGCTCGCACCATCTTCTCCAGTGTACGCTCGACGCTCTTGACTGCGTTGCTTCCTGTTTTGTTTGTCGCTGATTCATAGTGAATGGC
>Ga0160423_10004672_pt1 | contig 11225 bp, 17 predicted proteins | sample CRUFie14St8metaG_FD_108191 | JGI IMG/M metagenome (GOLD analysis project Ga0160423, IMG submission 108191) | Marine microbial communities from the Costa Rica Dome - CRUD Field 142mm St8 metaG | ecosystem: Environmental > Aquatic > Marine > Oceanic > Photic zone | place: Costa Rica: the Eastern... | reverse complement strand
GTCTTGCGGATGAGTACCAGCGAGCCCGTGCTGATATTCTTGACAATAATGTCGCCCACGATCTGCAACTCCAATGTCTGCCCCATTGCATTGGCAGTTGTGGCGTCCAGTTTCTCTAGACTTTGGTTGAACGACATCAGCACTTCTTCCACGACGACATTTATGATGGAGAACTCGACGCCTCCCAGCTTGGCCTGCCCGCTCTCCAACAGCACCGAGCGGACATTGTGCGCAAAGCTGTGCAGGTCAATACTGTGGTGATTGGGCGCCGTCCCTGCCAGAAATACATCGGCACAGTGCATCAGCACCTGGGGCGGTGTCAACGCCATGTCGTCTTTTCGCGGATGGAACGCACACCTAGTAAAGGGGCAGAGGAAAATGGTGTTTGTGAGAAAGGGGAGGGCGCGTATATCTATTGCGTCCTTGCTCGCGAATACTCTGTTTGTTAGCAGTCTCAGTATTCTTCTGTCTTCCGGGTTCCGCTTTGTCCTGCACGCGGACGACGACACGGACCCAAAGAAGAGGGCACAGCGCGTGATGCTGTCGATCCGCCTCTCTCTCGCCATGTTTCTGGTCGCGTATATGATAGTGAGGATAACCCACCTGAAGTGGGAGTTCAGTTTTCTGGGGATACACAACAGGGCCGAGCTTGTGGACGAGGACGAAGAGGAAGAGAAAGAGGTAGTTGAAGATACGAGTGTGAGTGTGAGTACGAATTAATTTATTATAAATAATATAAATGGACTCGACCGTGAATCCGTATGGTTCCATAGGAGGTGATCCTGTTCAGTCTGAGATGACCATGTTGAAAATCGTGATAGGGGTTGTCATAGGCTGCACTATAAGCCTGGTTCTGTACAACTTTGTGATTGCTCGTTGGATGTTGCGGAAACCGGCGGCGACGGCGGGCAAGCCGCCATTGCGGCTCAGCCCCATACCGGTTCCTGCCGCCCCTAGCCACGCCCCTAGCCACGCCCCTAGCCACGCCCCTAGCTATGCTCCTAGCTATGCTCCTAGCTATGCTTCGGGCCATGCTTCGGGCCATGCTTTGGGCCATGCTTCGGGTTCCGGTGATACTGGTGCCGGTGTCACAGACTATGTCTCGTGGGCTGAGCTGAAGCAGCGGTTTGAGTCGGCCTAGGTCTTGGTCTGGCTTTTGCTGAGCAGATGAAAGCAGCACATGGCTCCGATGCAAATGTCTGGCCCGACCAGGAAAAATGTTGATCGCGGGTTGGATTGCCTGATCAAATTAAAAATTCTTCTTTTGTGCTTGTGTGTGATGTTTTCGCTCTTTTTCTCCAGGTATGTGTAGTAGTCGTATATATGTTTGCGCTCATCGGACAATTGTTCGTTGCGCATTTAAATTTTTTAAAAAATCAAGTGATCACTACCGCATTTTCGCCCTTCTTCCTACCCATCCCCATTTTCTTCAAAGCCGAAAATACAAAATTCCCGCGTCTTGGCGTACTGGCAGTGGACGTATTTTCACGGCCGTAAATGCTGATTCTAGTCACGCCATCCGCAATGTCTGGCTGCGCGAGCCCATCGGCGGGCTTTATTTCGCCAAACTTCTCCTTGAAGGTCTTCATGACGCTCTTGAGAATGTGCGGCGACTGCTCGGACAGGGTATCAAACTCTGTGCATGCTTCCTTGAGAAACGTTGCCGCGTCCGTGCTGCGCAGTTCGGTTGGAATGGCGAGCGTGGTCTCGATGCGCCTGCTCAGCCTGCCCCACTGCACCGCGGCGGCCTTGTGCTCCGCGCTGAGCGGTCCTGGTCTCAGGAACTGCGCCACACTGGCAATGATACCTGTGATGAGGTTGACAAGACCAATGCCGCTCGATGCGTTTTTTTGTTGCTCTTCTGGAATCATCGAGTTGAGTGACAAAGAAAGTCCTCCCGTCAGCGACGAAAGTATGATGACCGGCAAGCTGTATTTCATACTCTCGCGTTGGTACACCAGTTGGCAGTGATAATGCATGTACCTGTAGCACGCACATTTCTCGGCAAATTTGGCGAGTACGTCCTCTACGGCTGTGCTCCATGCGACCGTGTCACCTGCGCTCTGCTTCTCGGTCGAGCTGATGATTTTTTCGGCATCCTTCACAGTCTTCTGCCATTCATCCTCATCCGACGACATATTTATTAGGTTACAAAAGTGGCATGGATGACAGATCCACGTGTTTTTTCTGGAGCGTGAACGAGGCCCCGCACTTTATGTCGCACTCCATTTCGCCCGCATTTTTCGTGAGCCCATGCAAGCACCGATCATCGACAACTTCGTCGAGCAAAAAGTCGTAGCCTATCAGCACACGTAGTCTTTCAAAGTTCACTGCATGCTTCACCATCAGAGACTTCACTTCCGTTGGCGTGGACGAAGACGGGCGCCCATACGCAAACCAGTCCTGTGCCACCACAGGCACGGGAGGCACATAGAAGGCATACCCCTTGGTCGCGAGCAGCGCGGTGTGCATGACATCCAGTTGGCCCTCCTGTGTCGACGCAGAGCCGGGCAGACCCGTCAGCGCGTACGCATCGCCAAACGCAAAACTGGAACAGAAAAAGGGACTGGGGAACGGCTCCCGCGCCTTCTTCTTTGCAGGTTTGCACACCAGCGTCGCGGACTGCTTGTAGATGTTCTGATCCAGGAACGGAAACGTGGCGGGCTGCTCCGTGTCCACCGAGTGAATCTCTGTCATTTGCGGCGCCATGGTGGTCAGAAGCGACATGTCTGGCAGCGATTTGAGCTGGGAAAGGAGCAACTCGTCCCAGTCTTTGATGAAGGCGGTGTGGCAGTCCACAAACATCATGTGTGACTCCCCGTTGAAGAGGTACTTGATTGCATGCAATCGCGCGTCCTGTGCCCCGTTGGCGTGCTTAATGTCGTGGCGCATGATGTTGATTCTGTCACTGAAAGACGTCACAGCGATCTCCTTGTACACATCCATGATGTCATCGTCCTGTTCAGCTGCGTGGTAAATGCAGCCGACACGGACTCGAGACGGCACAGTCGCTTGCTCAAACAGATCCGCCAGCGTCTTGGCGGCGCTCTCGGGCGTGCGGAACACCGGCATGCACACGAAAATGTTTTTGCCAGCATGCTCGGTTGTGCCATCCAGCCTTTGCTTGCGCCTGGCAGCCTTCATCAATAGACCGGAGCCGACGGCTGTCAGAGCTTGGATCATTTATATACGTGTTAAGTCTCGTATCTCACTTCGCACGTGCGCGAATTTTTGCCCACGTAGTAGCCTACAGCCACAGACAGCCCGCACCCGACCGCAAGCACCAGCATGGGGCTGGGGGTGGCGCACGTCTTCTTCTTTTTGCCCAGACGTGCGTTCACGTGGTCGTGGAACCGGTTCGTCCACTGTGCCAAAGGACGCTGGATGGGGTTCTGTGCGATGTACTCCCGCGTTTCGTCGTTGCATATCTCACACCGCATGGACAGAAGCACGGTGCTGAGCACGACCTCGTCGTTGTCTCGTGGGTGTTGGTCTGCCACCTCTGAAAACATGTGGGCAAAAGCCCATGTGGCTCGCCCCTGCTTTTCCTTCGAATATGAGTTTTTCATTTATAAAGAAAATAATGAGCTACAAGTCGATCTTGGACAAGTACCCAGACAAGGTTCCTGTCATGATCACAAGGGCACACTCATCAAAGAAACTGCCAGATATCGACAAGCACAAGTTCCTCATTCCCCGCGACATGACGTTTGGCCACGTGCTGGCTGTGATCCGCAAGCGGCTCAAGCTCGAAAACTCGTCCACGGCGATTTTTGTGAGTATCAACAACAAGGTGGTGCCAGCGGCATCGCTGCGGCTCGACGCTGCGTACCGAGAGCACAGGGGGGATGACGATGTGCTGCATCTACAGTACTATGGCGAGAACACCTTCGGCTCCTCCGGCCATTTTAGGGCATCTCTCCGGCCTTTAAGCAAATATATGGAGAATGAATGGTTTCTACCTCCGACCTGGCCGGAGAGGTATATGTACACAAAGGGGGCCCCCAAAAACCCCCTGATTCTTCTCCCATTCTGGGGGAGAGAGATTGTTAAAAAAAAAAAATAAAAAAAAATTTTCTAACATTCGATCTCAAATCTGGACAAGCTCAAAAGTGGGGGTTTTTGGACCCCCTCTCTGTGACCATATGTGTTTCCGACCAGGTCGGAAGTTGTGTACAGGCGGCCGGAACTGGCCGGGAAAATGAAAGATATATTAGTTAGTACGTTTCCATGTAAAACAAAAATCCGGTGAGAAGGCCAGCTACTGCGCTCACGCCTATCCGCACCCCAGTGGCTACCTTCTTGGGGTAGAAGCCAATCGACCAATACGATACACCAAACGAGGCCACGACCACGCCGATAACCCATGCGATCTCAGCGAGATCCATTTATAAGGTTTTATATGCACTCTTAGTAAACCAAATTTCTGTCGATCATATATCAAAGTGTTTATATAATAAATGCTCCTGTTATTGTTATTAGGTGTTGCTGTTCTGTATGCATGTTTCCGCAACGACTGGCTTCTGCTTCTTTTAATCCCTATTCTGGGCACATATGTAGCAGGCAGTAGTGTGCATGCCAATGTCGATGACGCTTCTTGTTCCAAAGTCTCTTCTGCTTTGCAAAAGAAATTTCCACTGTGCTGGATGATGTCTAGTATTGGATTGCTGAACAATTTGATAGTCCTGCACAAGTTTGAATTCTTGCATCCACACGTCATTGCACTGATCAACGAATGGAAAAGTTTACCCTACCCTTCCTTTTCCACACAAGAAGCTTCGTGTCCTCTGATTAATCCAAAGGAATTGCGAAGTCATTTATGGTCGTGGCATGCAGCGTTAAATACGGTAGAGGTCCACATCTTTGTGAATATGGATGAGTATAATGCCTTTGTGGAACAAACACCTTATTCTTGCCTCAAGAGTGACGACCAGAAAATCGCCCCCAAGTCTCTAGGCTCCCGTATAAAGTCATCTATCAACTGGTTTTACAAAACCAGGTTGACGGACTCAGATAAAACGCTTGGATGGACACCACGTGCACATCCGTCAATTGTGCTAAGAGAAAGCGTGGATTACAATGCTAGTTACGACGATCCGTTGGTACAAGACTACCTCAAGGGCAAGCGGTGGTTTTACCAATATCCTGTGTGCGTCACAAAGTTTACAGGGTTTGGCGCCGGGGACCCGCTAATGGATCTAGTCACTTACAAAACATCTTATGTAGACTCTTTTGCAACCCAGAGCGAACAACGTGTGTGGGTAGGTAAAACAGAAGAGTATTACATCTGCTTAATAAGCAATGCGGGGGCGCTGCGTGTAGACGCCAATCTTTTGAAATACGACACTCTTCCTGTTGTAGTGCTGTTGCAAAAAAAATTGCCTGTGACTCTATGGTCGACTATAAACAATATTCGTGCAGACTCAATCAGCGGCTACACAATTCTTGGTGGAGTGCTGGGTTTAGGTTGTCAACAGCACGCTATACACTTCGTCATATGTGATGGTGGCATCCGCTTCATCGACTCAAACAGTTCAAATTTCTATTACACGATGGAAGATGCAATGCGCAAATACACGAGATACAACGGATACTGCAATGACGTGAGCATTATCATGGTCAAAAATTCGCAAAGAAAACGAAAAAGGTCGGACGAAGAAGAAGAAGGACGACGCGTGCGGCAAAACAAGAATTAGATTTTATTTTTTTATTTCAACCCTTTTGGACCAAATTTATGTATTAAAAACAAGATGCCTGCACTGCACCCCGTAATGATTCCTATCCCCATCAATGCCTTGTTAAAGTTCGCCTTTGTTGCCTCCGACACATAGGGGGAGGCGGCGAGATATATAATTCCAGTGGTAATCAGAGCCACCAATCCAAGAGCGAAAAGATTTTCATTGAATGATTTAACTTTGGCCAACATTTAATATAAAAAAATTGTATTTATAAAAGATGAATGACTCAATCATGTTTCTATTTGATAGTTCCTCCCCACTTGACTCGGAGCCTCTTGTCGATCCGTTCGTCTTTGACGACGAAGAACTGTTGCAGCAAGTGATCGCAGAGTCGTTTGACGAGTACGTCTCCCAGGTACACGGCTCGCTGGACGAATCAGAGGTAGACACGGCGGTGGAACAAGTGCAGCGAAAGGCCTTTGTGCGAACACGGAGCAGGAGCCAGCAACAGTGCACGGTGTGTCTTGACGACGTCGGCATTGAGGAGGACGCGGTTCAGACGCGGTGCCAGCACTTGTTTCACAAGGAGTGCCTCATCCACTGGATCAAAAGCTCGAAAACGGTCGCGTGTCCGATATGCAGGTCAAAAATCACCCAGTCGCCGCGTCGTATAAATTGACATTTGAAGAGCATGATGTGGAACATCCGCTTTTTTCGTACATGTCGGCGATTCGCCAGTATACATTATTTTTCTGCGTGCACATTTTGAATGGCGGGGTTTTTTCGGGCGCCTTGTACCAGTAAATCTTTCCTTCGACCTGGTCCATGACAAGACATTTGTAATCCTCCGTCGCCAGCTTCATGCACTGCTCAAACAAATTCTGTGGCACGTGTCCGCAATAGTACTTTCTTAATTTGGCTCTGTTGTCTGGCACCGGGTCCTTGAAGCAGAAAATGTAGTCTACCTGCAACCTCAGAGCTGGCTCCAGGTCCATAAGATATTGGCACGAGTTCACAAACCAACAATCCAAATGTCGGCCATTGAAAAAAAGGTTACGGATCGCGTCGCCTTTCAGCGCATTCTTGATGTACATGACGTCGTCCCAGATGATGGCGACACTGCGCCGCCGGCCCTCCTGCTCCCCCAGAGCCTCTTGGTGGTCGAGCAGCTCGGCAATCTTGTCCTTGTCCAAAGAGTCGTGAATCATAAACGACGGGACAAACGTCTTCCACACCTTTCGTGTGTCCATGGTGGGCGTGATCATGAGCACGTAATCCACCTTGTCCTTCATGTAGTCGAGAATGTGTTCCTGTAGCGTCGTCTTTCCCGTCCCTCTTCTGCCAATCAACAGAAGCAAGCGATTGGGACGAAGTTGCGACAAGTCGAATTTTTTAAGGTCCATTGTGGTGTCGTTTTAACTGATATAAAATACTTTGTTTATGGAAATCGCGATGACGGTGGCAACTGTGTTGCAAAAAATCAGAAGCACATACGACATCATCGCTGCGCAGGTGTCGCTTCCCAAGCAACTGAAAGGCAGTCTGTCCACACTGCTCCTGCTCGAGGTCAACGCCACGCAGCTGATGAGCTCCAAGCGCCTCCCGGACAGGAGTCTGCGCTGTCTTGACCAGGTCGTCGCTCTTCTCCAGGCGCTAGAGCAGGAGACCCAAAGACACGTGTCTCACAACAGGTTGCAAAGAATGCTGAGGCTTTTTTCTGGCCGGCCCAAGAAAATCCTGCAACAGATTCAAGACCTCAACCATCGCCTCGAGCTTCTAGGTCGCATCAAGACGCTCGCCGTCGAGTCGTCCAACTTCGACAGCGCAAACTTGCTGACCTCCGACTCAATAGAGTTCTGGGACAAGTTCTTTGGGTCGCAGGTATACTCGGTCGCCATCTCCGACTTTGTGACGGCGCTGGAGTGCGAGAACAAGATGCGATTCACGACCAAGGAGCGGCGGTGCGTGGAAGAAATCCTAGACCCCGACCTGACCAACTGCGTGAACGTGCTCAACTTTGCGGCATGGATTGAACGATTCGGCCCCCTGTCCTCGGTTGTGCAAACCACGTTTGAGAACACGCTGTCGCCGCACACAGGCCGCATGTTTCCGTTTTACATGGCCGAAGCGTATCCGGAGGAAGCAATGGAGAGCCTGGGCACGGACCAGCGGGTTGTGCTTCGGAACAGCGCGCGCGACGGCGGGAGCTTTGAGGTGTTTGTGCTCATGAATGCGACTGTGCGCTTCATCGTGGTTCGAACAGAAGGGGCATTTGCCATCAAGGACGAGGCCGAGTTGACAGACAGTGTGTTTATTGACAACCTGAAAATCAAAAACAAAAATGTCCCCAAAAATTGTTTTCCTAGCCTACCTGATCTTGTAGAATGCTGCGATGCAGTGGCTCGGATCATGTGTCCGTTGCTGGAGATGTACTCGGATAGCCCCAAGTCCTCCTACTCGTCGGACGGGTCCTCGTCATCGTCCTCCTCCTCCTCTACGCGATCTCTGCATGCTCCTCGGCACCGCCTTGGCAATCGCGGCTACTTTTGGTTTGGGCAGGACATTGCTCCTCTGTTGCAGCGTCGAGTGACGACCGTATTGCGCAAAAATGGGTATACCAAAAAGAACACCAAAACAGCCACATTAATATCACACAAGGCCGACCCAGGTTACACCAAGTGTGTTGTTTTAGATGGAAGTATTCCAGAAAATCGCGCCGACATTATCGCCACGCGTGTCAGAGATCTGGGTTGAAGATTCTGTTTTCCATGCGCTTGCTGATGTAGGAAGGAAACACCCAGTCCTCGTCTTCCCACTTGCCATACGCGGTGATCAGCGCGTCGTCGTAAAAGAAGCCGAGCGGAGTCTCCGCCTTGACCACGATGCTCTCGCCGTGCGCCAGCCGCTTTTTCACGTAGTACACCATTTTGTCTGGTAGATGTACATAGTCTGTGCCGAACGCCTCGCGCACCAGCTGGTCAAACTTGTCCATGCATATGCGGTCACATATCACAAGACGCCGCACGTCGAACGGGTTGCTTATAAACCTCACGTACACGTTGAAGCGCTCCCCGCCCGGCTGCATTTTACTTTTCCCGGAATCATTAGCTCTATAAAACGCGCGCGCATGCTCTTTCTTGAGCAGAACGGGAAGACGTGCCCCCTGGTGTCTCCCGCGGGGAAGCAGGTTCCAATACACCCGGAGATGGATTTTATCTACACGCAAATCATGCACGTGATCTTGCGTTGCGTTCCATCTCGCATCAGCCCCGGTCGCGTGTTCCAATCTGGAACGCGCAGCGCGACGCTGCTCGACTCAAACTATGTGACGTTCTGGATTTTTGTGAGCAACTGCCCGGACGTGTCCATGTTTCTGATGACCCGAGACCGCAACTGGCAAGTGAACAATGTGGATTGCTATGCAATGACGCAAAAAATAAAATCAAAAATAAATTGTCTCAGTAACATCCCTGTGTGCCAACCTGTTCTGAGTACCCTGAACAATCAATTATATTATGAGCGTGATTTTTGTGCCATGTTTGCTGAAAACGGCAAAGCCGTGGATGTTGATCCCGAGATAAGGAGTGTGGCCGATGACACGTACAGGCACCCCTACCTGCTCTTTGAGGAGCAGCGCATGCGAAGCGGGGGGTACGCCACGCCGGTGTATGTGAGCAGAGAGAACAGGGTCGTGGTCGTGGTGTCGGGGGACCGAGTGGTCACGACTGTGTTTGCGACAGATCTGGATTTTCGCTCACTAAACGTTGACTTTGCGTCCATCAAATATAAAATCCAGTTGAGAATAGACGAGAGCAGGGCGGCCCTCTCGCTCGTACAGAGTTTTAATAAGAATATAAATAAATGAAGAATTCCGGCTACTTTTACTTTCGCCCTATTCATTCCCGCGTTCCAACGCGTTGTACCGGCGCGCCTTCGTCGTGGAGCGTGGCGCGAAATGCAGTCGCCCGCGCGTATGGCTGCAACCTCGCCGAGACCGCCATCGACGGCAAACGTGAAGCGGCACATGAGTGGCTTGGCGACAGTGACATCATACAAGAAGGTGAGACCGTCGTCACTGTTCGACGATGCCGATTTAAGCCGAAGCGCAAACTGTTTGCCGTCTGTAAAAGTATCGCCGATGAAGAAGCAGAGCAAAGCCTGCCGTTTCTCGTTATGCGTAAATGTCATGACCGTATCAGGCTCCCAAGTAGTTTTGCAGATTGGGTTCCGCCCTTGCCAGAGCTCCCGCCACCAGAACCAGAAGAGCCACTGGTCATCCCAGTCGGGTTCACCGCAGCCGAACTGGGTCTACCTGAAAGTGAACCCGACAAGAAAAGTGCAGATACCACGAGCAGCACTGGTGTTAGACGATCAGCTCGAATTGCAGCTCGAGCTACAAAGCGAGCAAGAGCCTAGTGTGCGTTCCATCGTCAACGGGTTCCCGTTCTTCCCCCGGCTCGCCGGGCCGCAAGAATGCGTGCTCATACAAAACAGATTCGACCATGTGCCTTTGGACGGGCAGAAGTGGCCCTATGTGTACACCTTTTTGCCGATTCTACAGATTTTCTATCTGTATCTGTGGCGATATGTGCACAACGATGTTGCTGACCGCAATCTTATCGTGATCAACGTGCCTGGTCCCACGCACTTCCGGTTCGGACCCGTCCAGGTCTTCTTGGAACCTGGCCTGCATCTGTCTCTGATCGACTTTGGCGAGATGATCAAAATTTCTTCGGATGTGATGCTTGTGGAAAGCGCGTTGGCCGATCTACGCAAATATTTCTGCGTGATTAACAATGAGCTTGGTTACTACAAGCTGGTGCCAGCGGCGGAGTTCCGCTGCCCGCTCACAGACATGGTGGGCGAATCTGTAGAATCGGTGGTGTCTATGATGCTGCGAGCACTAAAGGTGAACTTTTTAATTAAATAAATAAGAATGCAACGCCCAAGCACTGGCAGTCGCCAAAAGACCTCAGACACATGCCTCCGCCTGAAAAAAGAAATCGGCAACATGCACAGAAAGCTTGCACTCGCCATCAATAGCTCCAACCAGCAAAGGCTCGCCGAGGAGTGTGCCGAGACGCTCTACAACCTCCATGAGCTGTACAACACCCTGCAAGGCTCTGAGAGGACGAAGATCAACCTGTCCAAGCCCGAGCAAAAATTCTTCGCTTCCCCGCTGTCTGTCAATGCTGCCAAAACTGCGATTCTGGACCGGCTTGGCGAGTATGCCGGCGGAGGCTCCGGGGCCATGCTGTCTGGAACGCGCTACAACAGCTCGCGGTCCACCGCCGACGTCGACGAAAAGGCAGTCAAAGTCATTGCCAGAATGACGCTCCGCGCAGCCGGTGTAATTCCCGGCGAACCGGACGGGGTCAGGAAGCTCATAAAGCTGATCGAGCCGATCGCCAACATGCGCACAACAGGCAAGGCAATGTTCTCGTGCCAGACAATGAGCCTGCTCACGGGATACACCAGCTGCACAAGCATGAACCCAGAGTTTTGCAAGAGAATCATCGGCGGCGCCAGGAGGCGAGGCGACAGGCC
>Ga0160423_10004671_pt1 | contig 11226 bp, 29 predicted proteins | sample CRUFie14St8metaG_FD_108191 | JGI IMG/M metagenome (GOLD analysis project Ga0160423, IMG submission 108191) | Marine microbial communities from the Costa Rica Dome - CRUD Field 142mm St8 metaG | ecosystem: Environmental > Aquatic > Marine > Oceanic > Photic zone | place: Costa Rica: the Eastern... | reverse complement strand
TTGGTAATTTGTAATTGTTTTACGCTCATATTATCGTAACATTGTGCCGTAACCTTTACGGCGGGTGAGTTTGGCTATGCGCTCTGCATCAGCTCTGGATAATATTTGTATACTATTACCCGTTTTATGGTTGATAACTGGAGCGCAACCATAACGCTCTACGGTAGAACATGGTACACATGTATTGTAACCGTACTTAATTCTTACTGGGTGCAGCTCTTCGCCGCATTTACACGTTTTATTCATGTATATATTATCCATTAGTATTCGTATTTAATTTGTATTAGAGCGAGAGAGAGGAGTCGAACCTCTCATGTCTAGAACAGTCGCTAAGAGTTTTTTTGTCTCTTGTATACCTGACCTCGCTGTCCACTATCACCCGTCGGCGATCTAGTCGATTACAAATGTTAAACCTTTATAATTGAACCAACTATTTCTCTCGTATGGTACATCGTTTAACTTGTAACCTTTAATCATTTTGCCATCTAATCTTATTAGTGACCTGTTACTTGGGTAAAATTTAATTGTCTTCATTAGGTGTATTATTTACTAGTTTACGTACTTCTGCGCCAAATTGTTCATTATTTGGGTACTTTATTTTTAATTCCGTTACTTGTAGCCATCTTATTTGCGCAATAGATCGCCATGTCATTTCTTCTGTTCTCATAGTATAGCAGTATGATTAGGATCTATTAGTAATTCACCGTCATATATTTTTCTTGCTTGATTATAAGCATATTGCCACTTTTGTGTTTCAGTACCTGCTGTTTGCCTAGTGCCGTAGTATCCGGCTAAGATATCTTGTGTTATAGCCTCAATTGCTTGTAATTCATTCATAAGTATTTATTTACTTTGTTTAGTAATTCGTGTATTTCGTCGTTTGAAAAGGTAGAATACACTTTGTCTACCTTTGATTTGACATAGTCAAATGTAAATTTGTTTGCTTCGACTGCAAATTCTGCAGATAATAAATTTCTTTTTCTATAACCATATGGAGATTTATAATTATGCCATATAAAAAGCTTTACACTTTTGTCGCCGTAGATGCAAGCGCCTAAGCTGTTTGTATTTACTCTTACTTTTGAAGAGTTCATTTCGCTAGTTACATTTGTATCTTGTTTTAGTACTTTTACTTCTTTCTCTGTCATATCGTTTATTTATATATATTATCCAGCTCTCGTCGTATTTAATTTGTATTATATTTCTTTAAATTCATTAATACTTATTTTAGGTACAGTATTTATATTACTTTTAGGTGATAAGTTATATAATTCTATGTTATGCTTTTCAAAACCTTTCATCATTAAAAAAAAATCTTTATTAGCTACGCTTAACTGACGATCTTTACTTAATTCATGATGACCTCTAAGATCTACACCGATCATACCTATTTTAGTAAAACCCATACAACTTGCTACTGATACTGCAACTAATGCAGAATTATTACTATGTACTAGCTCTTGCCCATTGAAGTTATCGTTAATTTTTGTTAGTGGAACTGTACACACTTTATCAAAGTTTAAGTGTCTTTTATGCCAACCACGTTTTTTCTTTAGCACATTTTCAAAAAGAAACATAACTTCACAGTATTCAGTGCTTACATATGGTATTCTATTAGCTTCAAATCTTGATATATTATCTACACATACCAAGTAATTTGGTGTAAAACCATGTCTAGCTATGTCATTAACTCCAAATGTAGCATCAAAACTTAATTGATCTTCTTGAGTTAATTCTTTTATAGAAGGACCGCAAGCCATTATTAAAGCTTTACCTTGGTGCTTTCTATTATGTTCTCTAGTCCAATTAATCAAAACAATCCTCCGAACTTACACTATCTTTCAATAATGAACATTTAGTATATCTCACTACTGTTAGGTAGTTGTTAGCTACATACAAAGGTATTTGCTCTTCTAAAAAATCTTGTTGTATAAAGTCTTCTAGTTGTTCTAGATTATGTACACATTTTTTAAGTTTATTAGAATAATACACACTACCTTGCTCTAGCTTACAGCTACTCATTAATAGCATGGCTATTGTTATTGTTATTTTCTTCATTGTCTTTTATCTCTATTACTCGTTGATAAATTCCTTCTATTGTAGACCACACTTCACGACCATCACACTCATCGATGAAGAAGGCTTTTTCATCGAGAGTATAGTCAGTTATCTGAGTTAACTTGATTTGTTTGTGAGGATATGTAGTCTTTACTTTCATATTTAGAATATATAGTTAAACCAAAATACGAATAAGTTTTTAATTGCTACTACCATAGTTGGTATCCATATTGCTAAGAATATTGTAGTCATGATAGTTGCATAGATTTTTAGCATTTTTTCTTCAAATGCTGCTATACAAAATTTAATTAGTTTTGCTTTCATATTATTATTATTACTTATTATTAAATAGTTCTACTACTACATCGAGTAGTATGGTAACAACGACTATCGCTGCTGCCGCTAAAGGAAATGCTATTAGTATCATAGTTTTGAAAAGTTTTGTTTTAAATATAATTCTTTTTCAGTGTCAAATACTTTATAGATACATTGGTAAATATCAATGTCAATATCTTCTAAGTAGTCAATAAATTCTTTAGTCAATTTAGGTGAGTTGTTCATCTGATAGCATACTTCGCCATCCGGAAGAGTGATCTCAAACTCGTATATAAAATCATTGATCATAGTATTTGACTTAGTATTACGTAAAGATTATCTTGATTTTCTTTACTTAGTTTGACATACTCACCATCTGATTTACCCGGATAGCCGGCTAGATGATTTACTACTTGCTGAGTATATTCAGCTTGTCTTACTGTTTTAGCCATTTCGTCAAATGCTTTTGACCATGACCAATTGCTAGGATTATTAGGATTATAAGGCATAAGCGTTAGTTTTAAAAGTTAATAAATTAGTTTGGTGGCATCATATGTTCGTATTATTTAGACTCGCTAAAGTATGATGATCAACGACGAGTTTTATGCAAAATGCTATTTAATGTTGTTAAGCATTTGTAATAGCTCGAGTAAGTTTTGCTCGCAATTTATAGATTGTAAGTGATTGCGAAGATAATTATTTTTTAAGTGCTCAGGTGTTATAGTAGTTGAGCTGTGAAATAAGTTAGGATGAGCTATTATTAAGTTAATTAGATTTTGCATAGTTATAAATTTTAAATGTTTATTATATTATCTAAAGAGTATCGTATTTAGTTTGTTAAAATACTGTTATTGAAAGTAGCCAAGTTAGGTAGCTTACAAATATTATAGACATAGTAATTCCAATGTACTTATCTGAGTTTAAGAATAATTTATTTTTTAATAGTTTAATTTCTTTATTAGTCATAAGGTGTATATTAGTTTGTTAGTTAAATTTATTGATGAGGTATTATGCGTTACCTTGTTGTATGTAACAAATGTAGTAACGAGGTGTAGTGTGACATTAGCTAGTTAGATTATATAGAGTAACTAGCTATTGTCATAGTTTACTACTTAACTGTAGACAGTTCTCTGCAGAACTTTGGTACAGTATTAGAGTTAGTATAGCTACCATACTCTTGAAAGCAAGGCATACTTTCGAACTTTTCTTGAAACGTTGAGTAGATCTCATCGTGATCGTAAGTGAACGTTTGATTTTTCTTGTTAGTAAAAGTTATTACTGTATTTTCGCCGATTAGTGATTTTCTGATTACAAATCTTTTGGTATTTAAAAGTGAATTAGTCATATTATTTATTTTTATTAGTTTAACATTTGTTTATTATATTATCTATATTAGTTCGTATTTAGTTTGTATTAAATTCCATTGAATGAAATATAATTGATAACGCCATATGTAATTATATTATAAATTACTAGTGAAGTTAAAGTTAAAATAAAGATTGCTGAGATAATATTGAGGTTGCGATTTAAAGTATTCATTGTATTAAGTTTAATTGTTATGTATATATTATCTAATATGCATCGTACTGAGTATGTAAATCGCAAAAACATAGAAATAAATATATGATTATGAAAAAAAATCGTATATATATGAAAAAATATGGGAAAAAGAGGCGGGGCCCGGTAAATAAAAATCGTTTTCGTAACGCGTTGATAATCAGCAGGTTACGGTGTAGAGCTTTACTTCTATATTTCTAATAAAATAGTGACAATAGGTAGTTAGATTAGTAGAATAACAGGCAAATGTCACACTTATTCGCAAGTAAAAAGAGTAATTTATCTGTAATATGCTATAATAAGACAAAAAATGTTTAAAAAAATTAAAAAATGGCAATAATATACACATATCCAAGAAAAACTGACCCTTCTAGTCAAGATACACTGTTAATATCCGATGTAGAGGACGGTAATAAGACTAAACAAGTCTCTATAAAAGATATAAGAAGTGCAACAGTGTCAGGCGTAAGCAGCATTATAGCCGATACACCTAATGTAACGCTTAGTCCGGCAGCAGGTACAGGCGATGTGGGTATAAGTGTAACAGGTTGGACACGAATAAATGGTGTTTTAAGTAATGGATTACCATCTGGTAACATAATAGCATCAGCATCGGAAGTAGCTAATTTCGCGGTTAAAGCAGATACTAACATGGAAATACAAGGAGACAATGCATCGACTTTAACATTTTCATTAGAAGAGCCTACTGGTAATAAAAAAGGTGGTATTACCGCTTTAATTGGTCCAACTAATGTACCTAGTGCTGCCGTTCAAGGAGATTGGTATCCTGTAAATAATGTAGAAACAGATCCAACTAGATTAGCTGTTAGAATACCATCTACAGGCGGAGGATCAATGAATGATTTTTTACTTCAAGCAGATACACCTAACACACCTAGCACTATTACTGATGGTGATTTAACGTTTTACCGCGGTGGAACAGGTATACAAACTGAACTGGTAACTCAAAATAACATATCGTTGATGGATATAAGTTTAGAGCAGATCTCGGGACTGACACCTGGTAATTATACAAGTACTAACTTAACTGTAGATGCTACAGGAAGAATAATTGCAGCTAGTAATGGATCTGGTAGTGGTAGTAGTAATGGAGAATTATTATATACATCTGTTTTTCAAGCAGACACAAACGGTATAGATCAAAATAATCCTCCAGCTTATGCCCTTACAAAAGTTTCTGGCCCAGCTACTCCGTTTGGTCAAGTAGCGTTTAACAAAGATATTTCAGGTGTACCTCAAGGTCCACCCAATAGAGAGTGTTATGCGATTATTCCAAGACCAGCAAATACTATTGATTTTATAAGAGTAGTTGCTACTTTATTTGTAGATTTCCATGACACCCCTGATTCATTTAGTGAACAATATAATATGTATTTTGGATTACACAACGATAGTCAGCCAACAACCCCGGGCAATATGCAATATGGTTGGGTACAAAAAACTTTTACAAATATAGACGTAGAATCAAACACCGATAATTTTTTACATATACATGAAATTTACTGGGATATACAAGTAAGTGACCTAAGAAGATTTGATGGAAATTCTCCTATAGCAGGCCAAAATGTTCCTTTATTTCTTAAAGCAGCTTATGAATCTACTTCTAATGTACAACCACTAATAAGATTTGGAAATTGGTATCAAGCTAATTTATCAACCGGTGCTTATACTAATAGGTTTGCTGCAGGACCTAGCAAGATGGATGTTTATTTATTAAACAAATCAAAATACGCAGTTAATCCACAGCTTGCTTAAAATATTTTCTACCATGTAGAAACCAACTATCGTAATTGATAGTATAATTAATAACCAAAAATATAAAACCATGACGTTTTTATACACCCGCACTAATTCGTGGACTAGTGCACCACAACCAAATGAACAAACCATTGAACTATGGAGGCATGTAGCAACCAAAAGCAATTGGAGAATTGTACAACTACCAAATGGATACTATCAAACCGAGTATAAAGACTTAGATGAAAATTGGGTCGACGTTACAAGGAGAGAAACCATGGATGGCGCTGAAGCTGCTATTGATAGTTCAATAGAACATTACAATAAAAAACTTGAGTTTGCTAACGGACCAAAAGTTGTAAAAACATTTAAATAAAACAAATAAAATTTAATTTAATATAATGCAAGATTTAAAGCTAGTTAAAGATCTGGCCTTTGGTGAAACCGCTAGAGGTCAGATACTGGCTGGTGTAAACAAATTAACTAATGCGGTTAGTTCTACACTAGGGGCCAGTGGTAAATGTGTAATACTAGAAGATGCACAAGGTAAACCAGTAATTACAAAAGACGGTGTTACAGTAGCAAATTCAATAACACTATTACAACCATTAGAAAATATTGGAGCAACATTGATAAAAGAAGCTGCTCAAAGAACAGTTAAAGATGCAGGTGACGGTACTACTACAGCAACTGTATTAGCACAAGCTATATTAAGCGAGTTTCAAGAACATGATCAACTTGATGATTTACGTAGTATAAAAGAAGGAATAAACGTTGGAGTTGATAATGTAATAGAATATTTAAATAAAAAAAGAAAAAAAGTTAGTGGTGAAAAAATAGATCAAGTAGCTACTATATCTGCTAATAACGATAAACATTTAGGTGGTATAATAGCTGAAGCATTTAAGTTAGTAGATGAAACTGGTATAGTCATGATGGAAACTAATGACCAATCAGATACAGTAGTAGAACTTATAGAAGGCGTTGAATATAATCAACCATTAAAAAATAATTATTTTATAACAAATAAAGAAAATGGATCTGCAGAGTTAGATAATCCATTAGTCCTTATTGTAGAAAATCAAATACCTAATATAAGGAAAATACAATCTGTATTAGAACATGTTATAAAAGAAAACAAAAGTTTATTAATAATAGCAGATGTTGACGCTCAAGTAGCTAACGCTTTAGCTATGAACAAGAATAAAGGCAATATAAAAGTCAACATTATAGACGCGCCAATATATGGTATTAATAGGAAAGATACATTAGAAGACTTATGTGCAGTAACAGGCGCGACTCTGATTAACGAAAACTTAGGTGACGATATGGATTTAATCAGCGTTGATTATCTAGGTTCTTGTTTAAAGTCTGTTACTAATAATGAAAATACAATATTAAAAGTTGATTTATCAAACAATAAGCAAGTTGCTGATATAATCAACATGTTAGAAAAGCAAATAGCTGAAGCAACTAAACCTCATATAATAACTAGATTAGAAAGTAGATTAGCTAGATTAAAAGCTAAAGTTGCAATTGTTAAAGTTGGTGCTAATTCTGAGGTAGAACTTAAAGAAAAAAGAGATAGAGTTGAAGATGCTATATGTGCTACAAAAGCTGCTATTAAGGAAGGTATAGTACCAGGTGGTGGTATTGCTTTACTCAATGCTTCGCAGCAGTTACAACCCAAAACTATAGGAGAAGAAGTTCTTTATTGTGCTATACGTAGACCTTTTGAATTAATTTTACAAAACGCAGGTGTAGATAATTATGAACCTCCTACTAAAGAAGGTAAAGGTTTAGACGTGGTTACAGGAAAAACGGTAGATATGGTAAAAGCCGGAATAATAGATCCTTTACTTGTAACAAAGTCTGCGCTGCAAAACGCAGCTTCTGTAGCAACTACTATAATGTCTACTGATTGTGTAATAAACAATATAAGAGCATGAAAGCAGTAGGTAAATATATAGTGGTAGATCCTATAAAAGAAGATAATAAAAAGACTAAAGGTGGTTTAATACTAACCGAAAAGCAAAGAGAAGATATTAGATATGTGCTAGCTAAAGTAAAAGCAGTAGGACAAGATGTTAATGGTATAAACGTTGAAAATAATATCTATTATGATAAATTTGCTGGCACTAAAATTGAAATAAAAGACGAAGAGTATCAAGTTATAAAAGAATCTGACGTAGTTATTGTATTATGAAAATAGATGCGTTAGAATTAAAAGAACGCGGTTTATTAAAACATTATCGTATTATACGTAAATGGGCATGCAAAACCTGTAATCTTAAAGAAGCAGACCTTGAGTTGCTAATATATCTTGATGCTATAGATTTTTTTACCAAAGATGATTTTAAAAAAGGTACGTACTCTTATAGCTGGGACAACAGACGCTGGAACAGGTTGTTAAAGGAAGGGTGGATATATGTGTGGAGAGAGAGAAACCGCACAACCCAAAAGTATAACATATACAAAGTATCCGTAAAGTGTAAACAGCTAATTGCGCGTATGTACCGAATCATGTTGGGTGAAGAAGATATGCCAACTAAAAAATTTGAAAACAATAGTCGATATATATATAAAGTAACAAAACAGGCTATTGACTATGTTAACAAAGATAAAACAAGATAATATGCCAAATCCAAATAAAAAAATAGGACCTAAAGCACGTACTACTAAATCACGTATGGGTAAAAGAGCTTTAATGCAAGTAGATCCAATGACAGGTATGCCTGTAGCTCAACCTAGTAGTACACCTATGTTTCCTGTAAGTGAAGGAGCTAACGCTGGTTCAACTGCTAAGTTTAACCCTATGATGAATCAATACGCTATGGCTGATCCATTAGCTAATGCTGCTTATGCATCACAGCCTACGCCTGCTTTAGCTCAAACAATGAGTTTAGAAACGAAACAAAGAGTACTTTTACCTAAAGAAGGATCAATAACTACACCTGCTCCAAAAAAAGGAATAAAGACAGGAGTTTTAGATCCAACTATGCAAATGAAAAAAGTAACTAAACCTTTACCGCCTGCTCAAGATACTTTAAATTACAGGCAAATGGCTGTGGGTAGAAGAGCTCTTAATCAAGAAAAAGATGCCGCACAAATAATAACTCAAAATATAGGTCCTGAAATAATGAGTGGTGCAGCTAATTTAATACCAGGTGTGCCTATTGCAAAAGCAGCATCGGAACTAGGAAATAGCGCAAGTAATGTTTTAAATAAAATAAGACAAGGTGCAAAAAAACATTTTGAAGAAAAAGATCCTGCATTGAAACAAAAGGCTATACCAGAAGATGCAACTGGTTTACAAGAACTAGCAAAGTCTGGACCTAAAGGTAAGGCTGCTGTAGAAAAAATGGGGTACAATCCAAATGCGTTAGCTAGAATGAGAGGCAACGGAATGTATAAAAAAAATTGTGGATATAAAAAATAAGAAATCATGCCAGAAGGATATAATTATAAAGAAAATCAATCACCAGCCGGTATATATTTAGGCGGTGAAAAACCATTTGCTAAAGTAAAAGAGATGAGAAAAAAGCCTTGTAACTTTTATATAGATTCTCCTGAATACAAAGGTAATCCAGTAATGAATGCAAACAACCACAAGTTGTGATCGGTATAGATGACTTGAGGTTATATTGCTTAAATATAACTTCATTTACTATAGCTAGCTTAGATTGGTTAGAACCATTTTTGAAAGTAATGTTATTAGTAGTTACTATAGGTTATACTGTGCATAAATGGTGGAATCTTAAAAAAGAAAAATCATGAGAAAAGATTTGTTAAATATGCAAAAAGCTTTAAAGCAAATAAAAAATCCTAATTTTGAAGAGTACAAAGCTGAAGCTTCTACTACAGGTGTTAATATAAAACCAAATTTAAATATTTCTGATGCACCAAAACCAAAAGCAAATATTAAGGGTAGAACATTTGAATTCGATACTATGAAAAAAGATTTAATGAAAGGTCTTGGTATGTTATTTGGATATCCTGACAAACAATTACCTTCATGAGAGAAATAAATAAAATTATAGTTCATTGCTCTGCAACAAGAGAAGGAGAAAATTTTGATGTAGCTGAAATCAGAAAGTGGCATTTAGCTCGAGGCTTTAATGATATCGGCTACCATTTTTATATCGACCTATATGGAGAAATACACAAAGGTAGAGATATAAGTAAAATCGGAGCTCATTGCAAGGGGCACAATCGTAATTCGATAGGGATATGCTATTGCGGAGGCGTTGAAGCAGATGGTAAGACTCCGAAAGATACTAGACTTGAATGTCAAAAAGAATCATTAATTGCAGTGTTAAGAACATTAAAAGCTATGTACCCTAATGCTGTAATACATTCGCACAATGACTTTGCGAATAAAGCTTGTCCATCTTTTAATGCTACTAAAGAATATGAAAATATCTGAATCTACAGAATTTAAAATAGATATTAAAACTGTGGTTAGTATAATTGTTATAACATCTATGTTTATGACAATGTATTTTACATTGCAGTCAGATATAGAAGAAGCGAAAGCTTTGCCACCTGCTGTTATAGATAGAATTGAATATGATCTAAAACAAGAGTGGCAAACAGAACATATTGAAGACTTAGAAGAAAAAGTAGATGAAATACTTTTTTGGTGTAGAGAAGTAGATGGAAAATTACAAAATAAAAAAGATAAGTAATGGGTAAAATATCAGGACCTTGTAAAACAGCTGCTAAAAAAAAATTTAAAGTATGGCCTTCAGCTTATGCTAGTGGTTGGGGTGTGAGATGTACAAAAGCTGGTGGACCTAGTAAAATGGGCAAAAGTAAACGTAAAAAGAAAAAGAAAAAGAAATAATGGCAAAGAAATTTAAAGTTCATCCAATGTTTAAGGATTGTAAAACAAAAATGGCTTTTACAGAAGCTGATCATGAAAAGCTAAGTAAACAAGGTTACAATCATACAAAAGATCCTTCTTGTGATAAGAAAAAGAAAAAGAAAAAGTAATGGGATATGTAAGCGCTGCTCAAAGAAAAGCTGTATGGGCTTCTAAAAACGAGCAAAAGAACAAAAAGAAAAAAAACAAAACTAAAAAGAAAAAGAAAAAGTAATGGCACAAAAAGGTGGTGGTACTAAAAAAGTTTGTTTACCTGCTAAGAAAGCTGCAAGTCTAAGTAAAAAAGAAAAGCAAAGAATAATTAGAGCTAAAGAATCTGCAGGTCGTGCTGGTAAGTATAAAAGATCTAGCAAAACAAATGTTAAAGGTGCTCGTAAAAAAGGTGCTACACTAAGAGATTGGTTTGAAAAAGAAAATTGGATAAACATAAAAACAGGTGAACCTTGTGGTGCATCAAGTAGAAAAAGAAAAAAGAAAAAGTAATGTCTGAACCTAGAAAAACTACAAAAGGAAAAGGCCGTAATTTTAGAACGGTAGAAGAAGGCGCTGGTATGACAGAGAAAGGAGTACGCGAGTATAGAAAGAAAAAACCAGGTAGTAAATTAAAGACAGCCGTTACTAATTGTAAAGTTAAACCAGGCACTAAAGCTTAC
>Ga0160423_10004668_pt1 | contig 11232 bp, 16 predicted proteins | sample CRUFie14St8metaG_FD_108191 | JGI IMG/M metagenome (GOLD analysis project Ga0160423, IMG submission 108191) | Marine microbial communities from the Costa Rica Dome - CRUD Field 142mm St8 metaG | ecosystem: Environmental > Aquatic > Marine > Oceanic > Photic zone | place: Costa Rica: the Eastern... | reverse complement strand
CAACAGCAACTTTCATTAGATAATAGTCCAATCCTCACAATATAAATCTTTGGTTTCTAGGTGTTGTTTGTCAGGCCCAAACCATTTAGAAGGAGCTATGACATCTTTACTCTTAGATAACCATGCACCCCACCAAGAGAATGATGAGTTTGCAATTATATGTCCTACACAAAGAGACATTAAACACATATCCATGTACTGATTATTTTCTTCAGATACAAGGAATCTATCATCATCTTTAAACAGTTCCTGTTGTTTACACCAAGCAGGATCATCACTAAAAATAACAATCTGATTGTCTTTGAAATGTTCTAAGGCTTTTGCATAATAATCTAGTCCTAGATTATGATGATTTTTATAATTTGTCAAGTAATCTCCTCTCCTAATATGAAGAGATACTGGTTTTTCAACACCATTAATCATAGATTGACATGGTTCTAAGATCTCTGGTCTGAAGGCAAACATAGAGTGAACTGTATCTTCAATATGTTTGAAATATTTTTCAGATTGAAAGAACCCAACTAGACTTACCCAATCAGGACAATCATTAAATAATTTTTCATCAAATGAAAATGAAGCTTCTTCTACTTGTGGTCTTTGAAAATCTATGAATTGTATGTTCAATGGATTTACACCTTCAAAAACAAATGGATTAAAGAGTTGATGATCTGTCCATTCATTTTTATTTTTAGATGGAGGTATGGCATAGTTGTAATTATTATTACTTGCAATACCTCTCAAAGATGCAACTTGAAACATCTGGTTTCCCAAACGGCCAAGTTGACCTAACATATTAAATCCAATCATTTAGTATCTCTCAGGTAAACTAGGTTGTAAAGATTCTTCTTCGATTTCATTCTTCTTATAAACTTGATATGATATCCACGCATAAGTTTTTCTGATTCCTTCTTCAAGAGAATATTCATAATCCCATCCAAGTTTTTCTCTGATAAGATCATTGTTTGAATTACGTCCTCTTACACCTAATGGGCCATCAATATGATTTCTACCTATAGATTTATTTGCTACCTTTGCAGTTATTCTTACTAACTCATTGATAGTAACCATTTCTTCTGAACCTATATTGATAACTTCTTTACACTCAGATTCCATTAATCTGCGTGTGGCTTCTATGCAATCATCAATGTATAAGAAGGATCTTGTTTGTTCCCCATCTCCCCATACTTCTATGGTATCAGCAAGACCTACATTTGCAATTTTTCTACAGATTGCTGCTGGTGCCTTTTCTCTACCTCCTTCCCATGTTCCTTCGGGGCCGTATATATTATGGTAGCGAGCAATACGAACAGGTATATTATAGTTACGACTATAAGAGAGATATAATCTTTCCGAGAAGAGTTTTTCCCATCCATATTCGGAGTCAGGGTTAGCAGGGTAAGCGGATTCTTCACGACAGTTTGGATTGTTAGGATCTAATTGATTATGTGATGGATAAATGCATGCTGAGGATGAGTAAAATACCTTCGGTGTTGTCCTATTTTCTTTCTGAGCTTTTACAATTGCATCTAATAAATTTAAATTAATAGTTGCTGAGTTGTGCATAATGTCTGCATCATTCTCACCTGTAAATATGAATCCAGCACCACCCATATCAGCAGCGAATTGGTATATCTCATCGAAAGATTCTATCATTCTATATGGAATCTGATTATAAAAATTACCTTGCCACCCTTTAAATTCTACTACTCTATTCACAAAACTTTTATCTCTTAAATCACCAATAACAAACTCATCAGCTTCATGTCTACCAAACTCTGGATGATCTAGATCAACTCCACGAACCCAGTACCCTTCTTTCTTTAGTCGTTTGACCATATGACTACCGATGAAGCCACCAGCACCAAGAACTAATGCCTTTTTCTCTGGATAGTGTCCCATGTTATATAAAATAAGATTCAATATATTTATTATAACATAGAAAGAGTTAATTGACTACCCCTTAATATATTTCTTTTATAGTTATATTAGCCGACATAGTTTTTCTAATCATATCACTTCCATGAGGACTCACTCCATGTAAAAGATGACTAGGAAAAAATGCAATATCTCCTTTCTTATATTTCAAATTACATGTGTTAGTATAGGATATTAATTGTTCATACTTAGAGGAAAAATTACAAGAATTTCTATCGAAGAAAAATAGTTTTGAAAAATTTTCTCCATCGTTTACAAAGAATACACTTGATATATCATTACCTTTATGAGCATGTATCTCCTGATGATATCCTCTCTTATACAAATTAATCCAAGGATCAAATAAAATATAATTAAAAGATTTATTTAATTCTTTATATAACAATTCTATACTAGGTTTATATAAATGTATAGTATCTTTCCATGACAACGGTATTCTATCAATTTTACATTTATTACCCCAATCAAAATGATCGTTATCAATATCTTTGGTATTGCAAGCGTGATCTATAAGATCAATAAATTCATCAGCATTAGGTGCTGGAAAAATGGTATAAAATTCAGATGTAAACGGTGCAACAAGCATTAATTATCAAAACTACTATATGATTTCCAATATGTTTCTGGATGATCTACAACCAACCTCTCTTCAAAATGTACTCCATTACCCCATAACTCAACATCAGCTCCTAGAGGTGCATTGATGGTAATTGTTTCTGTAGGAAAAACTACTCTTTCCGTAAAGAAATTTTTATCACCAATACACCTCATAACAATCATATGATTTGTATTGTTATGGTAGGAGTATTCAACCATGATGAACTACATTTTTCCAATCTTCATCGAATATTTGTAAACCTTTATCAGTAAGAACATGATTGTACATCTTATCAAATACAGATGGAGGCATTGTCACAATATTAGCTCCATTTGCAAAAGATTGAGAGACACTATTCACATATCTGATTGATGCAGATAGGATTCTTGTTCTATGAATTGCTTGAACTCTGAATACTTCATCAATATCTTTGATTAAATTTAATCCTGTGATTGAATTATCATCTAATCTACCAACAAAAGGTGAAACATAGGCAGCACCAGCTTTTGCAGAAAGTATGGCCTGTGCAACATCAAATATAAGAGTTACATTTACTCGAATTAAATTCTTGCATGATAGTTCTGCACACGCAAGTAAACCATCAGGTGTACACGGAACTTTTATTGTTGCAGAGGTTGGAAATTTAGTTGCAAGTCTGATTCCTTCTTCTATCATTTCATTGGCATCACCAACAACTTCCATACTTATATCTCTCAATCCTATATCTTGTATCTCCTGATATACTTCCTCTGGGTCTCTTCCACTTTTACGAATCAAAGTTGGGTTTGTTGTTACACCATCAATCAATCCAGTACCATAATACTTTCTAATTAAATTTGTGTCTGCTGTGTCTAAAAAAATCTTCATTGATTCAAGTAAGTTTGTCATAGTAATCCTTTTTCATATATCTACCAAGGATATTTGAATTATAATACAAAGGTGTGCCGTCGGCAAGCGATTCCATGAGTACATTATTTAGAAACAACTGCCTCGTCTCTTCGTAGTTTACTTTCCCTAGTGTCTTATGTAGGCTTATAATTTCTCTTCGGAAATTGTCTTTTCCAAGGTCTCTAATATCTTGTTTAAGCTCCTCAGAAGATCCAAAGTATCGTTTCCAGTCAGACTCTGAGGTGACTCTTCGCTTTCCTCCTTTTGGCTTTCTTTTCTGTACGAAGTATTTTCTTCCAATATATTGTTTTCCCGAACAAAGGTTTGTGATTCTGTAGACAAAGCCGTAGTAGTCCCCAATATCATCAGAAGTAAAGGGTAAACCATTATAAAACCAAGGATTTTCATAATCTATATCGAAAGACATTTATCATCTAAGATTCATCTACAAGAGTGCAATTTTTCCACCAATGTGGTGTTAAAGTATTTCCCCATTTATCTGTATAGGTTGTATTCTTATCTTGTTCTGCTTGAAATAATGTAGGATATACTTTTCTATCTTCATATACATCAGTCCATCTATTATTATCGGCGTAATACATTGTACCTATGCCAGCCATTCTACTCTGTTTTGTTATGTGATATGCCATTATCCATGCGAAGATTATGATTTATTTATACTCGCAATAACAATATTAAAAGAGTAGGATATTCTATCCTCATCGGATTTATTTTCCTCCACTTCATGACTTAAACTAGATGGAAATATTATCATCTTACCTTCTTTTGGATTAAAAAAATAAGTCATATAAGAATTTGTTTTAAGTGCAAATTCATCTGTATAAGACTCTAATTCTTGACACTTTTCAAAAAGGTTTGGTGTTTCAAAAATTATATTGCCACAATTTTTCGGAGCCTTAATCCACAAAACCCCAGAAAAAACAGCTTTAGGATGCATATGTTTTACATTAGAATCACCAGGCCCATTTATATTTGTCCATCCTTCAATAACCATAGAAACATTCTCTGACATTGGTAGGAATCCAGAGAGTGAATCTATAATTATTTTTTTTAATGTTTCTGATTTACATTGTAGTATATTAACTTGATCAGACTGCCATCCCCCACGATTAGATATTTTTCTTCCTATAGGATCTTCATTTTTACCTTGATATGATTCTTTTATTAATTGATCTCTATAAGTATCAAAATTATCTATCTCTAAACTGTGAATACAAGTAGGAAAGATTGGTGTAACTTTATAGTTTAAATCCACTAAATGTATCCTTCTTTACATCCTGTTTAATACCACCAACAACATAGGATTCAACCTCTGTTTCTTGTGGCGCCACTTGCAATCCCTTTGAACTAATCCAATGAGTAGTCCAAGGTAAAGGATTATGTGAAGCTGGTATATCATACATTGGTTTCAATCCAATAGACTTCATTCTACGATTTGCAATCCACTCAATGTATTGTGATAACAACTTATCATTCAAACCAATCATACTACCATCTCTGAACAGATATTCTGCCCATGTCTTCTCTTCATTTACAGCCTTTGCAAACATATCATATACATTACTCTCTTCTTCTTTTATAATATCAAGCATATCTGGATCATCACCTCTTCTCCAGTAATTTAATATATTCTGCGTGAGTGCCAAGTGCTGGTTCTCATCTCTGGCAATAAGCGATATAATCTTCGCCGACCCTTCCATGGCTTTGAGTTCACCGAAAGCAAAAGAACAAGCAAAAGAAACATAGAAACGAATACCTTCCAAGATATTGACGTTGGCAACAGCTCTGTAAAGAGATCTCTTGAGTTCCTTGATTTCATAGTTTGAAGTAGGACTTTCTTTCCATCCATCCTTCCACATATTACCAGTTCCCCATAGTTGGGCCTGATTTATAAAGTCATCATATGCACCAGTAACACTTCTAGCTCTTGATAATATATTCTCATCATCTAATATCGTATCAAATACCTCATCAGGGTTAGGATAGACATTCTTTATGATATATGTATAGGAACGTGAGTGTATCATCTCCATAAATGACCAGACTTCCATACATGCCTCTAGTTCTGGTATCGAACAATACGGAATAAAGGCCATGCCAGGAGCTCTACCTTGTACGGAATCCAACATAATCTGATACTTCAAGTTAGAAGTATAGATATGTTTCTGTTCTGGACGTAACATCTGATAGTCACCACGATCTTTCTGTAGTGACACTTCTTCTGGTCTCCAGAAGTATCCTAACTGTTGTTTTGTTAGGTTCTCAAATGCAGGGTACTTGTATGAGTCATATCTTTGTATACCCAAAGGTTGGCCAAAAAACATAGGTTGTTTTTTAGTATCAACTTTATTGGGATTAAAGACAGTCATACCCTTAATACTGGATGACTTCATCTCTGCAGAAAGTTTAAATTGCACAGGATTCGCACTCCTCTTCTTTTGTATCGGTTTGTAATTTATTGATAAGATTATCTAGATATTCCGTACTATCTTCTTCTACTTCGTCACTCTTCATATCATTTGTGTTCTGATAATAAGATGTCTTCCAACCATACTTGTATGTGGTCAAAAGGTCATTCGCCATCACTTGCATTGGAACTTCATTGTTATCATAATTACTTGGATTATAACTCCAGTTTCCAGATATGGCTTGGTCAAAGAATTTTTGCATTACTGCAACAACATTGATGTAGCCTTCATTACTGGGCATATCCCATAACAATGTATAATTGTTTTTCAAAGTTCCATAAGATGGGACAATCTGTTTAAGAGGCCCTTTCTTTGATTTTTTAATGGACAGGTAATCTCTAGGAGGCTCGATTCCATTTGTTTCGTTTGACACAACGGAGCTGCTCTCCGAAGGCATTTGTGCGGACAATGTTGAGTGCCTGAGACCGTGTTCCAAGATAGATGACCTAAGAGATTCCCAATCATACTTTAAGTTGTTTGGTACGAGTTCATCTACGTCCTTTTTATAGGTATCAATCGGTAGTATTCCGTCTGAATATTTAGTCCTACCAAAATCTTCACACCAACCCTTCTCTTTTGCAAGTTGATTAGATGATTTGATGAGGTAATACTGGAAGGCTTCTGTTAAATCATGTACCAATTCCCATGCTTTTGGATCTTCATACTTAACACCATTCCTAGCAAGGTAGTGTGCGAGTCCGATATATCCTATACCTAGTGATCTACGTGCTTTAGTAGCTCTTTCTGCTGCAACCACAGGATACTGTTGGTAATCTATTAACTCTTCTAATGCACGTACAGCAAGGTCACATAGATCTTCTAGATCATCTAATTTATTCAATCTACCCACGTTAATCGCAGACAAAATACAGAGAGATATCTCTCCTATATTGTCATCTATATGTGATATGGGATATGTTGGGAGTGTAATCTCTTGACAGAGGTTACTCATATGAATTTGATCTTTGAATGATGAATGTTCATTACAATGATCAATATTCATTATGTAAATTCTACCTGTCTCTGCACGTTCCTTAAGTAGATCGAGGAAGAGTTCTTGGGCTGGGACTGTTTCTCTGGGGATCGATGAATCAGATTCATACTGGCAGTATAGACTATCAAAAGAATCGGTGCCAAAACTCTCATACAAGTTAGGAACATTATGAGGGGAAAAAAGCGAGATTTCTTTATTTTCGATAAAACGTTCATAAAATAATTTACTGATCTGTATACTATAATCTAGTTTTCTTACACGATTATCTTCTGTTCCTTTGTTGTTCTTGAGTACAAGTATATCTTTTATCTCTTGGTGCCAGATTGGGAAGTGGACAGTCGCTGATCCACCACGGATGCCGTTCTGAGTGCAACATCTGACAGTCGCTTCAAACTTTTTGAGGAAAGGGACAACGCCTGTGTGTTGAACTTCTCCGCCCCTGATTTTACTGTTGATCCCACGGATGCGGCCTGCGTTGATGCCAATACCAGCCCTTTGAGCAACATACTTACCGATGGCCATATCAGAACTAAAAATACTATCCAAGGTGTCGTCAATATCAACCAAAACGCAAGACGCAAATTGCCGAATAGGGGTTCTAACTCCTCCCATAATGGGGGTTGGGATGTTGATTTTGTGTTTGGAAATGGCATCGTAATACTTTCTAACGTAACTCATCCTAGATTCTTTAGGATACTCTGCAAATATTGTCAGAGCTATCATGATATACATGAACTGTGGGGTTTCGTAAACCTTTCCAGTACTTCTATCTTGTACCAAATATTTATCGACCACTTGGCGAAGTCCAGCATATGTGAAGAAATAATCACGGTCATGATCTAACCAACTATCAGCCTGATTGATCTCTTCTAGGTTATATTTGTCATAGATTGCAAAATCATACACATTTATACCTGTGCAGTTCATAATATGGTCTCTGAGTGGAGGCAAATCCCTCATTCTACCATATAAACTCTTCCTTGTGGAGAATAAAAGTAGTCTTGCAGCTACGTATTGGTAGTTTGGATGGTCTAAATCTATCAAATCACTCGCAGATTTGATCAAAATCTCTTGGATTTCTCCTGTTGTGATACCATCATAAAACTGTATTCCTGATTGTATCTCTACTTGACTAGCAGATACTCCAGCTAGTCCTTTGGTTGCCTCTTCAACCATTAGATGCATTTTTTCTAAGTTAAGAGGTTCGATAGAACCGTTTCTCTTCTTGACTTTGATGCCGTTGGTCATATTTTTTTCCAATTGTTAAATTTAAGTTTTGCTTCCAATCCAGAATATGTATTTAATTCTAACACACTCTGCACATTATGTCCACCTAGAACCATATCGTTAATATCTTTCTCAGATATGTAGTTTGGCCAAATGATTACACTCTCTCCTCCATCAATACGTTGTTTGACTCTTCTGACAATCTCCTTATTCCTTGGTTCATTGTCATACACATAAACTTTTTTACCTCCTTTAAGATTTACTACATCACCATCACTCCCACACAAAGCGACACTATTTTTCACAAAAGTTGAGTCGAAAGGCCCCTCTACAATGTAAACTGTCTGACTGGTATCTACCTTATCAAGTCCATAAATTTTAGGACTTTCCTCATCCAACATTATGGTGATATATTTCAATGGATTCTTCCCCAGAGAGCGTCCTTGGAACCCGAATAAGGCGCCTTTTTCATCTCTTAGAGGGATTATAATCCTTGGTTCATCATTCTTAATATTCTTGAATACCTTCTTGTGTTGATTCGTCCACTTCATAAATGAAGGGCAGAAATAAAAATCAGAGAGATCTGTTATCCCTCTGTCTGATAGATACTGAAATGCGAAATGTGATTTATTTAGATCAGATAGCTTTGTCAACTCTGAACATATTTCTTTTTTCTTAAAAGTTGGTTTTGGAAAGTTAAAAACAGGGTCAGGAGTGTTCGTGGCCTTACCAGTAAGACCACTTTTGTACCTCTCCATGACATATTGATCATGTAGATTTATGTCTTGATCCTTTAGAAAGTTGGCAAGTGACCTACCCACACCACAATTGTGACATTTAAAGATAATATCGTTCTTCTTTAGGAACAAATACCCTCTACATTTGTTCTTATACTTCTGTGAATCACCACAGTATGGACATCTAAAGTTGTATAGTCCTCTCTTCTTCTCTGCAAATTTGTTGAGTCTTACAGATACCAAATTGATATATTTTGTGTCAATATAGTTCATAAAGTATGGGTAACTGGTTTCTCTTTCGTAAGTATATCATATAATTCTATATCTTCTGCAGCTGATACAGGTCTGAACTCACCTTCTGGTCGAAATAAGTCGTCACGAATCGCCTGATTGATGACAATTGACCCATTTTCACCAGAAATAGACCTGTGATATGTGTTAGTTGGGATCACTAACGCACCACTTGTACGGTTCAAATGCACTATATGGTATGGATATTTCCAATCTCTATTGACTAATTCAAATGTTCTCTCTCCAGACACAACACGGTTGTGATCCACCTGATGGTAGTGAATATAGAACTGTTTTGCACCTACAGCGTCATCTGGCGGTGATATTGCAGGGCCTTCATGGACTACAAGGTCAGATGCGTTGGATTCTTCTACTGATATGTCATAAAAAATAACATCCTGTGTCTCTCGAAACACACGATGCTTCTTAAATTCAACGTCACTCATTATAAAGTAGTTACTTTTCCAATATTATACTCGATTGTGGCGGTGGTGTCAACGCTCCTCTTAAAACTCTTTGTCCGATAGGAGAAACTACAAAACTAATTACAGTTAAAGCCCCTGCAATAGTCCACATCTTCTTCTCTATCATTCTTAGTCTATTATCTACCAACATTATATCTCTCTCGCATCCTTTCTTAATATCGTTTGCGTGTTGATCTAATTTCTTGTCTACTTGTTCTATTTTTTCAAATAAAACTGCATCTATACGGTCTTGTTTGTCTAGCTTTTCGTCATGAACAGCCAGTAACTGTCCCATTTTTACAGAATTATCCTGTAAAGACTCTACAATTCTCTCTAATCTTTCAAGTATTGCTGTATTGGCATTATTACTATTTTCCATTTAAGTCTTGCAACCAGAATCTACGTGATCCATACCTACCAACTGGTGTCCTCTTTCTCTTCTTTTTCTTCTTCTTTCTTACAGGGGGATCATCACCAGCTTCAGCGGAACCAGCAATTCCACCTCCGCCCATACTCATGGTTGGAGCATCTTCTTTAAAAAAATTTATAACTTTTTGCAGTCTAATGTCCATTAGATCATTTTTAGTTCCCTAAAACACTGTATATCCACTTGGATATCGTGTATTTCTCCCTTTGGATAGTCAGGTAATCTACCTAAGTAGATGATGAATGACTTCATAGCTGACCATAAATCAGGATCTATCTTGTAAAAAAGCAGAGGAGTTGCACCATCACCAAACACATTGTATATGCTTATAAAATGATTTAGTAACAAGTGAGTTTTGAGAACTCCTGTCTTCTTGTATCTTCTAAGAAGACGTTTTACATATTTGAATCTCTTCATATCATCATAAAAATCCTCTTGCGTGATCGCTTGAGGATTCTCATAATGTTTGATAGCGAACATCATGTAATTGTCTTCGTTCAATTCATCAAACTTCATGTATCACGAATTAACGTGATTTTATTTATGCAGCAACAGTCAGTGTTCCAGCAGCAGTTCCTATTGCAACTGCACTAGTGATTGTAGATGCAGTATTTGTTCCCTTATCCTTAATTGTGCCACCATTCAGTGAAACTGGGTTTGCAACGACCTTAAGCACATCAGCAGCATTTGTTGCAGCGTTAGCAGCACCAATTACTTTTCTGAAAGTAAGTTCGTTTGTACCTGTTCCTGATAGGTAATCGCATGTAATATTTCTAGAAGATGATGTATTATTAGTAACTAAGAACTGTGGTGTACCTGTGACATCAACTGGCTCGTTAAATCTTACTAACATATCGATATTTCCACCATCTGACTTATCAAATGCAGTGGTTACGAACTCAATCTCTGTAATGTCTGCAGCTCCGATAGATACTGCCAATCCTCCGATTGCAACAAGAACTTCAGGATCAGCACTAGTGTTATCATTACCAGTTAGAGCAGATCCAGCTTCACGAACCCAACCACTTGCGTTTGCGAATACTTCTTTTTTTTCAGCAGTGGTGAGATTCTTTGGTTTTGACTCATCAGAGTCACTAGCTCCCCATAAACCCATGTGCTTATCTCCAAATAAACGTAGTAAACTAAATTTATTTATAAAAAAAGAGGGTTAAAACCCTCTTT
>Ga0160423_10004667_pt1 | contig 11236 bp, 8 predicted proteins | sample CRUFie14St8metaG_FD_108191 | JGI IMG/M metagenome (GOLD analysis project Ga0160423, IMG submission 108191) | Marine microbial communities from the Costa Rica Dome - CRUD Field 142mm St8 metaG | ecosystem: Environmental > Aquatic > Marine > Oceanic > Photic zone | place: Costa Rica: the Eastern... | reverse complement strand
ATGGGCCCGACAGTTATTACTGCGCCATTTCTATTTCAAGAACTTTTCCAATTATTTGAAGAAAACCTCGATGATCATTTGGAGTTTGTTCCCGTTTCACCTTGGTACAGGTTCGTTTTCCATAACGGGAAGGAATTTAATTATAGCGGCGACGACGCCCAAATGGACGAGGAAATAGCGAAATTTTCAACCTCAGATGTCAAGAATTATAAGAGTTTGCTGCAAGCTTCAAAGAAAATATTTGATGTAGGCTTTTCTAAATTGGCCCACGTGCCATTTCTCACAGTCTGGTCAATGATAAAACAAGTTCCTAATTTGATTAGACTACGAGCAGATCGTTCAGTAAGCCAATTTGTTAAGCATCATATTGAAAACCCACTCCTCCAAAGAGCTTTCTCAATCCACCCTCTTCTCGTTGGTGGAAATCCTTATTCAACGACTTCTATCTATTCCCTCATTCATTATCTCGAAAAAAAATGGGGAATTTTTTTTTGCAAGGGAGGTACAGGAGAACTTGTAGAAAAATTGACCCAATTGATGGAGCGACATGGAATAATAATCAAATATAATACAGATGTAGAAAAATTATCGGTCAGCGATAATAGAATTACCTGCGCTTACACCAAAACCAATGAAAAAATAGAGTTCGACAATATAATTTGCAATGCCGACCCACCTTTTGTTTACAAGCACCTCTTAAAGGTTAATCAAGAACAGTCCATGGGACTTAAAAAATGGCTTCCTTCTCGATTGACAAATTATTCCATGGGTCTCTATGTATTCTTTTTTGGCACCACAATTAAATACGAGAAAGTTGCGCACCATACTATATGGTTAACAGAGCGCTTCGAAGAACTTTTAAGTGACATTTTCGATCGGAAAACGCTACCTGAAGACTTCTCTCTCTACATACATAGACCAACTGCAACTGATACAAGTTTCGCGCCTCCTAACTGTGATAGCTTTTATGTTTTGTGCCCTGTACCTAATTTACAAGCGAGCATAGACTGGGATATCGAGGGGAAGAGATTGCGCGACCGTATAGTAACTGCATTATCCAAAACTATCCTTCCAAAACTGGAAGATTACATTACAGCTGAACATTGGATGACACCTAGGGAGTTTAAAGAAGACTATCGTTGCACCCATGGAGCAGGGTTTTCCATTTCACCAAACTTGACACAGTCGGCGTGGTTTAGATATCACAATGTCGACTCAAAACTAAAAAATCTTTACTTTGTTGGAGCAGGTACACATCCCGGAGCAGGGCTTCCGGGGGTGTTAAGCTCAGCCAAAGTTGCTGAAACTTTATTGAAAAACGGTTCGTAAAAATTGGCAAACGAGGTCCGGTCCGAACAATATTCCATCGCCGCAGACCGACTACTATTTAGATATGGAAAATCCTTCTATTGGGCAAGGTACTTTTTAGGTAAGGAAACAGCTGAAGCGGCGACGAGATTATATGCATTTTGCCGGTATCTAGATGATATAGCAGATGATAGCGAAATCTCGGGCATTACTAAGCTGAAATCAATTGAAGATATATTTCACAGCAACTTTGGCCAGATTGACGCCGGCCCTGAGATACACGATTTCTTGCATTTAGCTGAGAAAACGGAATTACCAATATTTGCAGTAAAAGACTTACTTTCAGGGCTGTTAAGCGACCAAAATGATGTTTTGATTCTAGATGAAAATCAATTGCTGCAATACAGTTATAAAGTCGCTGGGACAGTAGGTTTGATGATGACATCAATTTTAAGCCCATCAAGCAGTCGAGCACTACCCTTTGCCGTTGACTTAGGTATTGCAATGCAATTGACAAATATTGCTAGAGACGTACTGGAGGATGCGAAACTTAATCGACGATATATACCCGGCGTTTGGTGTGATAACATCTCCGCGCAGCAAATAGTCACATTCTCGAGGAGTGGAACGCATCATGAACGGTCGTTGGTTACAAAAGCTATTAAAAAAGTGTTATCACTAGCAGAGATTTATTATGGCTCAGGGTTTAAAGGCTTAAGTTACTTACCAGCACGAAATCACTTGGCCATTTTAATTGCAGGAATTATCTACAGATTAATAGGTCGAAAGCTGTTAAACAGCGGAACCAAATGGTGGGAGGGGCGGCAGGTAATCGGTAAAGGCGGTAAAGCTCTTCATTCTCTCTATTCACCGTTATTATTGATTAACCGGTCCCGACCGTTGCCATTACATCAGTCAGAATTGCACAATTGTCTGAAGGACTACCTAAACTTTGACGAACTCACCAAATGAAGAATATTTTCCAACTGCGATTGTTGGCGCTGGTTGTGCAGGCCTAACGCTCGCGCATGCATTAATTGGTTCTAAAAATTTTCCATGCCTCTTACTAGATCCCCAAGAGATGCGACCTGAGCATGCCTTCTCTTTTTGGGATGATGGGCACCCAAATTTAGCTTTGGCTCGATCCCTTGCGAAAAAATCATGGTCTAAATGGGAAATTAAGACGTTGGATAGAACAGTTGTTAAAACCAGCCGCTCCTTTTCTTATTCAACAGTTTCATCGTCAAGCTATGAAAAATACCTTACTAAAAACATAAAAACTAATAATGGTAGTATACTCAAAACGAAAGTAACTAAGTTACATAAAAACGATGATAAACATCAAATAGAAACATCTTCAGGCAAAAGCTTTTATGCCAAGAACGTTTTTGACAGTAGGCCGGCCCAACCCTCAACTAAAACGCTATTCCAGCATTTTCTTGGTTGGGAAGTAAGTACTGTTGCGCCCACTTTTGATGATACAATGGTGACGCTAATGGATTTCCGAGTGCCTCAAAAAGAAGGCTTCCATTTTATGTATGTACTACCCTATTCAAAAACCTCTGCCTTGATTGAATCAACGGTTTACTCGAGCAAAATTCTCTCCTCCGAGTGGTATGAACACCAAATTACCCAATATTTAAAAAACTTTTTGAACTGCACCACTTATGAAATCCTTTATAAGGAACAAGGCGCCATTCCTCTTAATAAAAAAAATGATGTAATACCTTTCGGCATACCTATTGGGCTGAACGCGGGCGCTCTGAGATCATCAACTGGATACGCTTTTTCGCAAATAATCCACCAAGTGAGCAATCTGGCAAAGCAAATCAAAGCCGAGAAAGAGATCGGTGCAATTGGTCCGGGATATACAAAACTAGAAAATTGGATGGATAAGATACTTCTCGATGTTTTATCGTTAAAACCTGATCTCGCCCCACATATTTTCTCAACCATTTTAGATACTCTAAAGGGCGATGAGTTTGTGAAATTTATGATTGGCGGCTGCCCGCTAGCTATAAAATTAAAGATCATAAGAGCACTTCCAAAACCGAGCTTTATCAGTGCTGCGCTTAGGAGTGTTTCTCCATGAAATGGGAAATTTTAGTCCCGTTGCTTGCTATTCTCATAATCGGAATACCGCATGGCGCGTCGGACATTTTAATCGCTCGCAGACTATACTCCCAAGGATGGTTTAAGTTACTTTCTTTTGTAATAGGGTATTTTTTTCTTGCTATAATCGTTTTAATTACGTGGCATTTTTACCCGATTTTTTCTCTGAGTTCTTTTCTGTTGATATCCGCACTGCATTTTGGCTTGCTTGATACACTCGCAAACCAACCAACTGACTATAAAGCGCTTCGAGCTTTTATTTACGGTGCGACCCCAATAATTATTCCGATCACATTTCATACAAGTGCAGTGAATGAAATTTTTAACCTACTCATATTTGATGAAAGTGATTTTGCGTACAAGCTGGATCTCTTATTTCCATTTTGGTTGATAGGGGTGATAGTGCTCTTTGCGAAGAACGGCAGAAAAACAGTGAGGGAGTTATTAGAAATAATATTACTGGCGTGTCTCCTAGCGCTTATACCTCCTCTTTGGGGATTTGCTTTTTATTTCTGCTTTGTTCATTCCGTTAGGCATTTTCTAAATCTATCTAAAACCCTAAATGAAATAGGAAAATTTGATATCTTTGCTATGATAGTGACGGTTGCAGCAACACTTATGTTAATTTTAGCAGCAACCTTGCTATTAACTGGCGAAAAGATAGAAGATGACCTTCTTAGAGTAACATTTATAGGACTGGCCGCGCTTACAGTACCGCATATGTTGCTGGTAGATTTTTATCCTCGTATCAGAGACATTAATTTTCTAATTCGGTTGCGCCGTTATTTTCTTACTCGGTAACTGTGGGCCACACGATTACTCGGCACCTTATAATAAAATGAGCACGGAAAAATTATGTTGCAAATCCCACCAGACTTTTTTGTTCGCCTACAACAATGCTTAGAGTATGTCGCTTAGTTTAATGAGCATAAATCAATTTGGGTTTAACGTTTGTAAATTATCAAAAGATGGCAAAGGTCATCCCAATTCTTTATCGCGAGCAACTGACGCTTAAACCTTTTTGGTAGAGACATAGGTCACAAAAACCTCACCTCGACAAAGCTTTTGTTGATACATGATAACATCCTACAAGTTAATATCGGCTAAACTAATGGTGGTGGCGGTGTTGCCAAGTTAATGGTTACATTTTTTCTTTGCGTAAAGCTATCCAACATCCCTTCAAGAGAAAATTCGCGGCCTATCCCAGACTGTTTGTAACCGCCATACGAGTGGCCGGGAACTTGCCCCAACCCCTGATTAACCTGCACCCATCCTGCCTCCAGCGCATGAGCCGTGTTTAAACCTCTAGAAATATCTCTTGTCCAAACATATGCTGCAAGGCCATAGTGGCTATCATTGGCCATGTTTACCACGTCCTTTTCATTATCCCAACGAATAGCCACTAAAACAGGTCCAAATATTTCTTCTTTAGCTAAACGCCAATTATTTGATTTGTTTTCAAAAATGGTTGGCACCGCAAAGTAACCCTCACTTAGCGGCCCAGTCTTTGGAGGCAGACCTCCGCATAAAATGTCTGCCTCTGGGTTATTAAGACCATCTTCGATATAACCTTGGACCTTTGTAAATTGTTTTTCATTTATAATAGCGCCAATATCGACTGTTTCATCCAAGGGATTTCCAATTTTTAATTTATCGAGTTTCGACACAAGTTTTTCTAGAAAACTATCAAAGATCTTGTTATGTAGAAATAATCTAGAACCCGCGGTACAAGATTGACTTTGGCGTGTAAATCGCATCGCAGCTATTATTCCTTCAATCGCCCATTCTTCGTTAGCATCAGGATAAACTATTGAGGGACTCTTACCTCCTAGCTCCAAAGATACTGGTATTATGCGCTCCGAGGCTGCCCTCATTATCATTTTCCCTACCGGTGTAGATCCAGTAAATGAGAGTTTTCTTATACCTGAATGTTCAGAAAGTGGCTTACCACACTCTACTCCTGTACCGGTTATGAGATTTACAACACCTTTTGGGAGTATTTTTTGACATATTTCAGCAATTCTTAAAATTCCTAATGGTGCGTCCTCGGCCGCTTTCATAACTATTGTATTGCCCGCGCACAAAGCGGGGGCTATTTTCAAGACACCCAACATTACTGGCGCGTTCCATGGGATTATGGCGCCAACTACTCCAAAAGGCTCACGGCGTGTGTAGCTCAAAACTGTTTCGCCTAGCGGAATCGTCTCACCCTTCAATTCGCTCCCAAGTCCTCCAAAATATCTAAAAATTTCAACCACAGACATTGCTTCCGGTCGCGCTTGCGTGCGTATCGCATTTCCTGTCTCTTTCGCTATGATGCTAGCTAATGGCTCTATTTCTGGCTCAAGCGCATCTGCTATTTTTAAGAGTAACTTTCCTCTATCTCTGGGCGCAACAGACGACCACGCGGCAAACGAGTTTGTGGCAGCAGCAACGGCTTTTTCAACATCACCCACCCCTCCTCGTGGGACACTGGCAAAAATCTGTTTGGTTGCAGGACACTCAATACTAATACGATCGCCAGTTACACTGTCGACTGACGATCCATCTATAATCATTTTGTAGTGAGTAAGGCAAGGTTTTGCATTTTGGCTCAAGTCCATTAGATCTCCATTTCTTGGTATTTCTTAACCATTCGTCATTTTGAAATTCTTTGCCGCATTTCCTTATTAATAATGGCAATTAGTCCGAAAACACTTTCAATATTTTGAAAAACTTCGGAGTGTAATAATTGTTTCGACTTGTTTTATTGCAATAATACAATCTTTTTTGACAATATGAAAATGTGATTGCTCGCAATGACGCGGTGATCTTAAAGTTCGCGATGTTTTCTTTTGGTTAGAAGAAATGTTTAGGATCAAAGCAACGGATTTATGCACCCGTCATTTTCCATAAAAATCATTATACTATTTTTTAACTAACTATAGTTTACTTCATGTCGTATTCGCATTGACCGTTATTAGTTCCATTTTTTAACGCGGTCGATTCTATTCCGATGACATTTGCATTTACCAGAATACACCAAAATATTTTTATGTTTGAAAAGTAACGGATGATACTTAATATTAGAGTATGATTATTAATAAATTAGAAAGTGCCGCTACTTCATTTTTATAATGGATTTCATTTAGGCTAATTTTAAAGCTGTTTTAGGAGTAATAACTTGTATATAGCCATGAACCGGTTCAAGATTAATTTAGGAAAAGGTGCCGATTTTGAAGAAGTTTGGCGGAAGCGCGACACGCGCCTAAAAAACGTACCCGGTTTTTTATCCTTTAATTTAGTTAAGGGAAAATCAACGGATGAATACGTTATTTACGCCTCTCATACAACTTGGAGGTCTGAGCAAGACTTTCTAAATTGGACCAAGTCAGAGTCATTTCGCTCAGCTCATAAAAACGCTGGTGCACACTCAGATCTTTACCTTGGACATCCAGAATTTGAGGGTTTCAATGTTGTATTGTAATTTTTTAATAACTTCTGACATTATGCAACTTCAAAAACTACCAAATACCAAAAGCCGCTTGATGCGGAAATAAAAAAGAGCTCGCTATGAGTAGAAGTTTTGAGCTAAAGACTATGATCGAAGATAGCCATGATGTTGTATTTTTTACTGGTGCAGGTATTTCCACTGAATCGGGCATACCCGATTTTAGAAGTCCAGGCGGTATTTGGACAAAGATGGCTCCTATACAATTTCAAGACTTTTTAAATAGTAAGGAAATGAGAAGGGAGTACTGGCACAGAAAATTTGCGACCGATAAAACACTCCGTAAAGCTAAACCAAATGAAGGGCATTATGCAATCGAGCGATTGGTTTCATCCGGTAAGGCATCAGTGGTTATAACCCAAAATATAGACAATCTTCATCAAGAATCAGGTGTCCCAGAAGGAAAGGTAATAGAGCTACATGGAAATGGCACTTTTGCATCATGTCTTACTTGCGGCACGCGATACGAATTAGAGAATATAAAACAGGATTTTCTTGGAAACGATCAATTACCTATATGCAAATTTTGTGGCGGCTTGATTAAAACTGCCACTATCTCGTTTGGCCAAGCTATGCCTCTTGAACCCGTACGACAAGCAAATTCTGCAGCTAGCCGTTGCGATTTATTTATTTGCATTGGCTCATCACTAGTGGTGCATCCAGCTGCTCAAATACCTCTTATTGCTAAAGACAATGGCGCAACACTTGTCATACTGAATCGTGAAGCGACAGCATTGGATGAATATGCGGATCTCATCATAAATGACGAAATTGGGGAAATTTTACCAGCAGCGATAGCAACTTAAGTATTGGTTACGTAATCAATTGCCTTTATGATTTACTGAATAAGAATCCATAAGGAGGCGTACCTGATATGAACGAGTTATCTCTTGAACTAACATTCTTATTATGGTCTGTCGTCATTACTTTCATACAACTTATTATTTCTCTCTTAGGTGCAACACAACAGCATGGTCTAACGACGCTAGCAGGAAATCGAGAAAACATCGGCCCAACTTCCGGATGGGCTGGACGAGCTCAAAGGGCTCATCGAAATATGCTGGAAAACCTGATCCTCTTTGCAATACTTGTAATAGTTGCGCATATAGCCGGTATTTCTAATGAAATAACTGTTCTTGGAGCACAACTATTCTTCTGGGGAAGGTTAGCCTACTCGTTAATTTATGTGGTCGGTATAGCGTGGCTCAGAACTGTTGCTTTTCTCGTCTCGATTTTAGGATCAATATTAATATTTCTGCAGCTTATCTGATTAGGGGCAATCCACTAGTAAAGCAACGCCTTACTAGGTGGAACCGGCATCCACCATAGTCGCCCATTCCTGCTCCGAAAGTATAGATACCCCCAGCTGTTGCGCTTTTTTCGCTTTTGATCCTGCTGCTTCCCCTACAACCAAATAGTCTGTTTTTTGTGATATTGCACTAGAAACTCTTGCCCCAAGTTTCTCCGCTCGTGCCTTTGCTTCTGCTCTTCCCATTGCGACTAACGTACCAGTGAAAACAACTGTCTTACCTGTTATCTTACTTTGCGCCGTTTTCTGAATTTTGTAAGACTCTATGTTTAACTCAGAAGCTAGATCCGTCACGATATCAATATTCCCTTGCTGATTAAAAAAATTCAGCAAGTCCTGGCCAACGGACACTCCTATCTGATCAATGTTTATTAGGGAATTCCACGCCGCCTCGTCCCCCTCTATGCAACTGACCATTGCCCTCTGCCAATGCTCAATATCTATATAATTTTCCGCCAATAATTTTGCAGTTTGCTGTCCAACTTGTGGAATGCCAAGGCTATAAATAAAACCATCAAACCTAATTGCCCTGGAGTTGTCTATCGCCTGAAATAGATTTTCTATCGATTTCCCCCCCCAACCTGAAAGCTTAACAAGCTCATCTCTATATCGCGCAAGGCGGAAAATATCTGCTGGATTTTGTATCCAGCCTTTATCCCAAAAACTTTTTATCTGTTTTTCTCCTAGACCATCAATATTCATCGCATTTTTTGAAACAAAATGTCTTAGCCGTTCAATGGCTTGTGCATCACAAACTAAGCCTGCCACACATTTCCTCGCTGCTTCTCCCTCACTGCGCTGTGTCTCGTTTCCGCAACTGGGACACTTTGTAGGGAAAATGAATTTCTCACTCAATCGACTACGCTCGTTTCGATTTACACGAACCACTTGTGGAATAACATCTCCCGCACGCTGAATAACAACCCTATCTCCAACACGAATGTCTTTTCTTTCGATTTCATCTTCATTATGTAGAGTAACATTCGATACTAGAACACCACCTACCTTGACTGGCTCCAACCTACCGACTGGAGTTAGAACGCCTGTTCTACCAACCTGTATATCTATCTGCATCAACCGCGTTTCGATCTGCTCAGCCGGAAATTTATGCGCAATAGCCCACCGTGGAGAACGACTTATGGAACCCATACGGTTCTGCCAGTCTAGCCTATTAACTTTGTAAACCATCCCATCTATTTCATATGGTAACCGCTCACGAAGATTTTGGATTTTTTCGTGACAGGATAATACCTGCTCTACCGAGGCACATATTTCAGTCAGTTCGTTAACAATAAAACCGTTCGTTTTAAATAAATTCAAAAACTCGAAATGTGTATTGATTTTTATAGACGAGACTTCCCCCCAACTGTACGCAAAAAAATTCAGGCTTCTGGCAGCAGTTATGGATGGGTCTAATTGTCTCAAAGAGCCTGCAGCTGCGTTCCTGGGATTTGAGAACTTACTTTTTCCACTAGCTTCTTGAGACATATTCAATCTCTCAAAAGCGTTTTTCGTCATATAAACTTCGCCGCGCACTTCCAAAACATCAGGCACTTGTTTTGTCAATGTTTTTGGAATGTCATCGATAGTTAAGAGGTTTTTGGTTATATCCTCGCCTATAGTCCCATCGCCTCGAGTTGCACCATAAACTAATTCTCCTTCCTCATACCTCAGACACGCCGACAAACCATCTATTTTCGGTTCGGCAACTAATTCTAACGTTATCTCTGAGCCAAGGCGCAAAAACCGCCTAACACGTTCAGCAAACTCATAAACTTCTTCTCTATCAAAGGCATTCGCTAGTGAAAGCATCGGTTCACTATGAGTAATTTTATCAAAGCCTGCTGCTGGTGCGGAACCAACTTTCCCCATAATTTCAATAGATATAGGAAATCTTGGGAAATACCCTGCTAAGGTTTCAAACCTTCGGCGCAATCCGTCATAATAAAAATCATCTGCGGTCGGGTTATTATCCTCATAATATTTAATGTCATGGTTTTTAATCTCTTCTGCAAGCGCCGTTAGTTCTTCTTTAGCTTCTTCTTCGAGGAGTTCACTTGGCATTTTATGTCTTAATTCTTTGTTCATAACGGCTCGTTGATTTATTCTTCCATAAGTTTGCGGGCGGCTGAACGGGCTTCTGCAGTAATTTGCTCACCTGATAACATCCTTCCAATCTCCTCCACCCGTTCATTCTTTCCGAGATGAGTGGCAATGGTTTTTGGTTCTAATTCATCGCTCTTTGAAATTTTCCAATGGTGTTTTCCTAAGGCTGCTACTTGAGGTGAATGCGTGACAACAAGAATCTGCTGATTAAAGCCCAATTTCTTTAACCGCTTGCCAACTGCACTCGAGACAGCACCTCCTACACCGGCGTCGACCTCATCAAAAATAAGGGTTGGTACCGGATCAGTAGTCGCCAATGCGGCTCTTAGGGCGAGAAGAAGTCGCGATCGTTCACCACCGGATGCTATTTTGTTAAGTGGCCCCGGGGCGTTTCCCTGATTGGTTGAAATAAGAAATTGTATTTCGTCAAAACCATAAATATTCCAGTTGGATTCGTCTGCTGCTGTGCACTGCACGACGAAGGTCGCTTTATCCAACTTCAATTCTGGAAGTTCAGAGGTCACGGCATTTTGCAGAAACTTCGCGTGTTTTTTTCGGCTCTCTGATAGTTTATTAGCTAAATGTTGGAAGCCTTCCTTTGATTTGATTACCTCTTCTTCTAAGTCTCGCAATCTATTACCGCCAAGTTTAATCTTCCGAAGTTTTCTTCTTATTTCTTCAGCTAACTCAGCAAGTCTAATCGACGGTACGCCATGCTTCCGCGCGAGGGACCTAATCTCAGCCAATCTTACTTCTACCTCTTCTAGCCTCATTTCGTCTGAATTGATTTCATTAGCAATTCTCGCAAGCGCATGCTCACTCTCGTTCAATTCAACTATTGCGCGGTCTATAGCCTCCGAAACCGATGGAATTTTAATAGAAACTCTATCTAAAGAACGCTGTACATTACT
>Ga0160423_10004666_pt1 | contig 11237 bp, 8 predicted proteins | sample CRUFie14St8metaG_FD_108191 | JGI IMG/M metagenome (GOLD analysis project Ga0160423, IMG submission 108191) | Marine microbial communities from the Costa Rica Dome - CRUD Field 142mm St8 metaG | ecosystem: Environmental > Aquatic > Marine > Oceanic > Photic zone | place: Costa Rica: the Eastern... | reverse complement strand
TGGAGATTCAATTTTTAATTTATAATAAGTTCTTAAATTTGGTGATAGAGAATAATCTGAAGTATATCCACCACCATTATCTGTAATTCTAATATTGGTTGGAACTCCAATAGAATCTGATTCGGCATATGCATCAATAGACTCAACTATTCTCAATACAGGAGTTGATATGTATCCAGATCCTCCATTAGAAACAATAACTCTAACGACTTTACTATTGTTAGTTAGAACTTCAAAATTATATCCACTACCACCACCAGAAATTACAACAACTTTTGGATTTACATATCCTTTGCCACCAAAATCTACATTGATTGAAGTAATAGTGTTTGTTGCAGTATTAAAAATTGGAGTAACTCTTGCTTCATTTACTTTGGTTGGTATAACACCATTGATTTGTGGTAGTGATTTATATCCAGATCCAAAATTAGTAACTTTAATTGAGTCAACTACTCCTATAGAAGATAAAGAAGAAGTAGTGTAAGAAATACTTCCATTTCCATCAGTTTGTGGAGTGCTATCTAAAAGATATGCAAATGCTGTATCGGAAACATAATCTACTTGATGTTGTCCCTGTAAAGGATCGGGTACAATTTTTAAATAAGCTCCTTCAGTATCAGTTGTATATGTGCCATCAGCATCTTGAGAAGAATAGTAATAATTTGTATACTTGATATCCTCTCGTTCTTTTGCATCTCTCCAAGAACTAAATGATCCAAATTCTAGATAATGTAGCGGTCTAACTTTATATCCAAATACAACTTCTAATGTATTTGCAGTTCTAATTTGTTGAATAGTATAAATGTTTCCATTAATACTAGGAGACAAAATAAATGTCTCTCTAGCCATTGAAACGTGTGATACATTAAAGACGTATTTGTGATATTGTTGAATTTCAATTATTGGATTGGTTACAAAATCATATTCACTAGGAGCTGAAATATTTGAAAACTCTAGTTTCGCTACAGGAGCATCAATAAGAGAAATTGAAACAGATTTTGACGGGGTGCTTGCATCATTAAAAGTACTCGTCAATGATAATGGGTTGCCATTAGTGATGTCAACTCCGTAATCAAACGAGACTAATAGTTCTTGTGTATTTTCATTATACGAAATAACTTTCGGATCAAAAGTAGTAGATCCTAAACGTTGTCCTAGACTAAATCTGTATTTTGGTTTATAGGCAGTAACATCTTGATTAAAATAATGATCTGCTGCAGAAGTTCCTTCTTGTGCTCTTGCAATACCAATTGTCTTATTAACTGTGTCTACACTAGTTACTAAAACAACCTCATCAAATATTTTTAGTAAATCATTTTCCGAAATATCTCTTACTTCTCTTAACTGTGCAAATGTATTATCTCTTCCAAGACCAGCATGGTCAACTTGCATTATAACTTGAGGAATACCAGGAGTTCCAGAAGCTCCAAGAATTCCTGGAGGAATAGTTAAAATATCTCCTTTAGAATAACCAAAACCAGGATTAACAATTTCAATAGAAGATACGAAACCACTGTTATCAACAGTTACATTTGCGGTAGCATTTCCAGGGTCTCCGCCAAGTCCAATACCACTTCTAACTTCTTCTAAATCATAAAATACTAATTCAACATCTTGATATACTCCTGATACGTATTCTGTACCTCTGTTTAAGAAATCTATTCTTCCAACTCCAGAATTTTTTAGTAGAGTCTTTGTTTTGATCGGATTAAGAACTGCTGTTTGGAAGGTTTTTCTTCTAACAGAATAATCAAAAGTATTATCTGGATCTACTTTTACATCTACAAAACTGTCAACTGATAATCCATGTGGTTCAGATGTTTTAATTACACCAATATTTGTGTTAATTGAAAATGGAACTAAACCAGAACTTAAAGATCTAAAAGAAATTAAAGCGGAAGCAACAGTATCAATTAGTTTGTCACTTTGGAAGTAAGGTTCTCTGACAAGGAAAGTTAACCCAGCAGATCCAGATGTAATGGTTCCATTTCTATGTACAGGTGGAACATCCCCAATAGTAGCAAAAACTGCAGAAGGATTTGATGGATCTATTCTGTAAATATTATCATCAAAAGTAATATAATCTCCATTATTATATGTTTTATTAGCTACCCAAGGAAGAACATCAAAAGTTCCTGAATCTACCCTTAATCTTACAGAATTTTGTTTAATTGTTCCATCTAGAACTGTTCCAGTTGCAATAACGGTTGTGCCATCAGTCCATGATAAAACTGCACCTTGAGTATATGAAGAATCTTGTGATAGTAGAATATTTACAACTTGGGTAGAAGAAGTATATAAGTCGTCATTATTAAAGGATCCATTTGTATCTGTTAGAACTAACTCTGTACCGTTAATAACATTTCCAAGAATAGTTCCAGATGCGCCAGTATTTGCCTGTGTTAAAGTATCTCCATCAAACAAATATGCTGATGTTGTTAGTTCTAGTTTAACTGCTTTAGTTTCTTGAGATTCTAATGCAGTTACTGGTTTTCCTTTAACAGAGGATACGACGCCACTAGCAGTATCACCAGTACCACCAGAAGACTCAAAGAATACTTCTGCTCCTGGAGAGAAATTTTCTGGACTGTTTTTTACAACAACATTACTAACTCCACCATCTTGGATAGAATCAACTACTGCATTAGTAGATCTACCATTTTCAATAAAATCACTGTAAGATTCTAATGAGTATGTCTCATTAAACTTACTATATTCCAAATATCTGTTGAGACTAGTATTGGCATCTTTTGCCCTGTTAAAAACTCTTTTTAAATTTCTTGGTAAATCTGCCTGACTTAAATTTTCCTTGTAGTTAGACTCTGCTGGAACAGAGTAGTAAGATGGACCAACAAACCAAGGATATGCTGGTTTGCTTGAAGTATTAACACTAGAAAAATAAGCATATGTCCCGTTTGGATATTCTGGTGTTACGCAATATCTACCATTATTCTCATCTAGAGTTCCTATGCCATAATCATCACTATATTCGTAATAATAATCATCTACAAAAGTTCCGAGAGCATATGAAGATGTAGATGGTCCATCTGGTCTAGATGTTTTTAGTTTATAACCAGATTTCATGAACGATACGCCTTGAGTCTCATCTAGAGGACTAGTAAAACCAGTGGGTCCATAGATTGGATTTCCATCATAAGCAAATCCAATTAAATCGGAATGATTGCTTAATTCTGCAGATAGAGATGGTTGGAATCCAGAGTTTCCTAAAATAGCACTGTAGTATCCACCAATATTAATATTGTCACTTGGTAATGAAATTATTTGATAAATGTATGAATCTATATCTTTACCATATGGATTAGATGATAAAATTTTCTTCGTCTTTTCCTTATACCATCTTTTTACTTTTGCTGTACATGCAGCATTTTCTCCTACAGGTACAATTTCAATTTGAATATTGTCCTGACTATAAAAATTTCCTTCGTTTACAGCAACAAATCCAGTAACCCTACCATTGGTGTCTATTTCTGAAGTATATTCAGCAAATCTACCTCTTCCAGCACCATCAATAATTCTAACTATAGGGGCAGTAACATAATACTCTCCTGGTTGAATTATATCAATTTTAGTTACTTTTCCATTAGTTACAGTTGCTTCTGCTGTTGCTTTTCTACCAGATGTAATTGTAACTACTGGGTCTTTTGTAAAAGACCCTTTTTTAGACGTAGTAATTGAACCAATCGTATTACCTGAAAGAGATGCAACTGCAAATCCAGGTCTATTGTCTAGCAAGATAACTGGAGGGTCCTGATAGTTTTTACCCTTGTTTGTAATTTCATATGATTTTACTTCTCCAAAAATTACAAATTCAGAATCTCTAGAACTTAAAATAGGGAGACCCTTTAAAGAAATACCAACTGACTTATCACCACTATCATATTTTTCAGTAGTGGTTAATGATTCTTTTCTAATTAAACTTAAAAAGTTTTGGTGCTTATTTGGATACCCAGCAGCATCTGGAGTGTATACACTCGACTTATAGTATTCGCCACCACTACAAACATAGTAAAACTCATCATCCTCAAATAATGCTTCAACATATTTGTCGTTTAATGTACTTCCAGAACTATTGTCATTAAAACTAAAAATACTTGCAGAAGGGTTTTGTAGATACCAACTATCTTCTTTTGGATTTCCAATACTGACAGTTTCAAGCGCAGAAACTGATTGTAGTACGTCACCAACTCTCGATAGAGGAATACCATTTGAGACTGGTACATCATATACAAGACCAATGGGAATACACTGAATGTTTTCCGACTTGATTACATTAACTCCATAAACAGGAGTTTGAATTGAATATGTTAAATTAGAAGATCTTTGATCAATAATAAAACCAACAGAAGAACGACCACTGAAACTAATTATTTCTGATCCGATAATTAAAGATCCCTGTTGACCAGACCAACCTTGTGTTGATAATACTTTAATTTTTGATCCTGTTGTATCTGATGAAGAAACAGAACCAATCAAACAAGTTTTTTGAGATACTGTAAATTTACCACTGATAGTCTCTTCTGCTAAAATAATATCATATAATGCATCACCATTAATTGTTTTGTAAAATCTTACATTATCAACGGTTGCAGATACTAGAACCTCTCCTTGGATTTGCTCAATTCTTTTTCCAATGAGATCCGTTGGATCTCCAATAAAAGCTTTTACACGCAAAGAGTATAATTTTGTCCAGTTTGAAGTAGACGCTTTGATAGTAAAATCTTTTGGATTGTAGGTAGATACTAAATCTTCCTCACCTTGCTGTGTTAGTACAGAGTTAAAGATAAACTTAATAGACTTCTCACTACCCTTTGACTTATAGAAGTCTCCAACATTTTTGATTAATGTGCGCTTATCTGCAGCACTAGATAGATATTTTTCTGGAAATCCATCCAAATACTGAAGTTCAAAACTTCTTACAATAGCATATAGGAATAGATTGCTAACATTGTATACGGGAGCTCCTAGAAAATGAGCTGCACTTTCTGTAGAAACGAAATCAGATTCCTCATAAAGATCTCCAAGTTTCATATTGCCACTCACACCACGAGTGACTCCCTTTAAAATATTGCCATCACGTTCCGTGTAGAAACAAATTTCTTGATCGATGCGGACATATCCTCCGCGTTTTGGAAAAGACCTTCCATCTTCCAAGGTAATTTCCGTATCAGTTGCGCTAATATCTGCAGCAAGGGTGTTTTCACCCTTTAGAATTTCCTTACTAAAAGTTCCAATATCTAGATACTTGTCTAGATTATTAATGATATCTAATGGTTGACCTTGTACTTCTAATTGCTCATAGTAAGATCTCAAGAATTTACCAAAATTCTCATACTCATCATTAATAAATCTAGGGAGTTGGGTCTCAATAAGATTTGAGATTTTTCTCTTGTTATCTAACATCTACTATGACTCTTGGTAAGCAGTGAATTTACTGTTTGCAATATCAACGTCGAGATATACTTCTCTTTTCGCTACGATATCATTATATCTTGGTCTGGCACGAAGTTCAATTCTATTGTCACTGTATGTTCCTTTGATGATAGTTAAACTATCAACTTTGAACTCACCATGGGCATAATCAACAGTGCCAATTTCAGGATCTATAGTAATCTTGTCGCCAGTCACAGAATCTAATCTATATAGGGCAACTTTGCCGTCCCTGTCTTCCATGTAGACTGTAAAGTTAGGGTACTGCTGTACAATAAAACCACTAGAAAAGATCACATTTTCTTCATCACATTCAGAATCAAATTCATTCTGATAACAAATTTCATAGAATGATGCAGAATTAATTTGTGGATAGAAATCTTTTCTCATCATTACTGATGTAAGATTAGATGAAATTGATCGATCTGCATCATCAATTACACCAATATACTTACTGTATCTAAATTTTCCGTTGAATTTTTCTGTGCTAGATCCAGAAGTATAAAGTTGAACACCATCGATTACTTTTTTACGAATCTCTGTTGGTGTTAATCTTGTTACACTGCTATTATAATAAATTTTTGATGTCAACTCAACATAAAGAATTGAAGGATCTTTAATTTCTGGTGTAACAGATGCAACCATAAATGGTTTTAGTTTAGTTACAATTTGTTGTTTTGTAAATGATGTTAGGTAAGCAGAACCTTCTGGTTTAACCGCAATGAATACTTTACCAAACTGTGCTGGTTCTTCCTCTTCACCACCATATGTAATAATGTCTGCAACTGCTGGATAAACGTTTCTTACAAGGGCAGCGTAATCTCGCGCTGTAACCGCCCTGTTCTGCGTTGCGAACAATTTGGGTGCATTGTACTTAATCTTGTCAATTGACTCAATAGAAGCGCCTCCAAACGCCTTTGAGGAAGGATTAATGTTGGAGATTGTATATGTCCAGTTAGAGTTGGTTGTATCGTCTTCTAACACTCCAGCAAATGTAAAATTCTGTACCTCGTTTGCTGCAGGTCCATTAGAAATAAGATATCTAACCTCAATAAATTCTCCATTCTCTAGAGCACGACCAAATACACCATCACCAAAGAGAATCTCATAACGCTCATCTTCAGTTTCATCAATAAAGTAAACTTTTGAATACTGATCTACATCTAGAATATCAGACTCTTGTTGATAAACTTCATATGATGTTGAATTTTCTGATGGGTAGATCCTAACTTCAATAGTAGTGGTGTCTACATTTGTATTATCAAGGACAAAACGCTGCTTCTCTAGAGAAGTGTTGACAGTGTAAGAGTTTCTAATTAAACTTCCTTCTCTTACTTCAACGTTATAAAAGTTTGCTACTCCCGAGTTTACGTTGACCTTCTGGTCTTGTAGAGTGACGAAACGGTAGGGAGTATCATCAAATGTTGCTTGGAATCCAGTGCCTGCCTTAAGAGTAATAAAACTAGGAAACGATCCTGTAAAATTAACTTGGAAACTAATGTCAGTCTGTGGTGCAGTGACTGACTTGGGTGTATAACCTAATTGCTTTGCAATACGTACTACGTTGTCTCTCAACGTTGCTGAATCGAGAAACAGTTCGTTCACCACCATATTGGTGTTAAACGCCGTGTAATACGTATTATATGCCAATACATCAAGAACATGACTTAAGGCAGAACCCTCAAAGTCATATGACGTAAAATCACTATTCGCTCTTAAGTATTCTTTAAGCGAATTCTTTATATCAATATAATCTAAATTTGATACTTGAGTGTAAGGCATTTATCTAGTTCTTTCTAGGAAAAATTCGATATCATATACTGTGTCTTGTCTACCAACAATTTTGAAGGTTAATTCGACTTCATAACCATTATCTTCAAAATTTGGTTCTGTACGAAGTTCTTGAACCTCAACACGAGGTTCATACACAGAAAGTACACGACGAATTTCGTCTTCGATTAAACCAATTGTACCAAAGTCCATTGGTTCAAAGAGGAGAGTCATTAAATCAGAACCAAGATCTGGTAGAAAAAATCTCTCCCCTTTGTTTGTTAAAATTAAATTTTTAACAGCTTGCTTAATATCCACATCGTTCTTAACGGTCACAAGATCGTTAGTGATCGGATGCTTTTTAAAAGCAACGCCAATGTCCTTAAATTCGGTGTACTTTGGCACTTTAGATATGGTGGTTTTAATTATTTATCCACCACTTATATATTTACTGTGACCAACGTTCAACGAATTCATCGAAAGCACCAGATGGACGTGAAACACGCTCTTCTGGCACAGCGTATAGTTCTTCCTTCTTTCTAGTTCTACGCTGCCTTGCAGCAGCATCTAGATACCTATCAGAGTCTGTTTCAGTGATTAGAGTCATGCCCTCATCAATAAAACTTTGACTCTTATCGACCTTGTGGTGGTTGCCCATGTTTACTCCGTTAGAAAAGTTGGTTCAGAACTTTTGATGGGGTTACTATCCCGTTCTTCTGGTGTTTCCCAGAAATAATCGTCAGTATCGCCTAATCTACCCCAGTCTACTCCGTTCTCAACTTGATACTCGATTGTCGATACCTTAAAGTCAGGAACTTTTGGTTCAGCTGGTGTAATTGACATGTCATATAATCGCATCCTGTTATTAGGATACAATGCAAATTGACCATTTTCTAGTGCAATACAATTATGACTCTTGTGTTCGGCAGGAGTCTCACTTACATTATTATCTATCACATCGGGATCTGCATGATAGTTATCTAATGTAAACAAATATTGACCATGCATCTTACCATGGTTCCTCGTATACACTTCGGCATCCATGCTACTTACAAATCCTTTGTTGATTGCAGTGACACCATAGTCCATGCAATTCCAAAATTGTAAGTTCGATAGGTCCATATCCACGCTCGGCGTTTTCGGCGCTCGGAGAAAAGCACTTATAGGTAATTTGTCATACATTGCTCCGTATTCTGGTAAGTATGTCTCAAAATAGAAACAACGTCCAGGTATCGATTTTGCTGATACCCAAACACCTTGCACAAATTCCCCATGTCCATCTTGATGATCACGCAAGTATTCTTTGCGTACCCAAACTGTCTCTGCAGGAAGATTGCAAATTAATGTCACTTACCTTGACCTCTGTATGCTTTCTTTTTGCAATTTCTACTAGTAGCAGCATACTTCGTGTGCTTCCCCTGTCCCTGTCGAGTTGACTTGGGTTGCGATTCGATCATCTGCTGACCAGACAGACCAACTTTTGCTTTTGCCATAGTTAATTAATGAACTTCCAATATTATAGCACATTCATAATGAAATGACTGTACTTGCTCCTACTGCTACCGTAATCCCTGCAGGAGCATTTAACACGTCTCCCACTAGTGCGGGTCGTCTCCCGTTAATGAGTACCTTCCCAGTGGATGTGGATACCGCTGTTCTAACGTTGGTGCATGGTGACGGAATAACTGTACAAGGATTTGCTCCTGGTACTGGTGTTAATACATCACCATCTAACATCGGCGCAGAACCCTCTACAAGGACGTTTAAAGCCGTCGGAGTACCAGTGGTGACAAATGGTGGTGTAACGCAACATGCTGCCGCTCCTGTGATGCTTCCAGAGTCTGTACCAACTCCTACTTTAGGTGCTTGTGTTGCAACTAATGCTAATTCCTCTGGTGTTAACCCTTGGAGATTTGCATTAAATGCTGCTACATCTGCTGCAGTCACACCACTATTAATTACTGCTACTAACCCTGGCATTCTCTATACCTACTAAACGTCTTTCTACATCATCAAGATATTCAGTTACCTTTTCATATCTATTCGAGTTCGGACGACGATACATCAATTGTGGTCTCTGCAGCTGTTGCACCATCTCTTCCAGATTCTTCACTCGCATCTCCAATTCTTGGATCCTCTTGACTGAATTTTGCGAGTCTGTCTGCTGTTTCATTATTTTGTCCACTAAACGTTTGTGCTGCCTTCCCCTCAATGGCATTGCAAAATCCATCGAAGTCTTTTAAAATCTCTTCACGATCTCTCATGTACTGATACGGATCAATCATTTTCCTATGGTGGTAAGTTTTTTCATGATGTGGGAACCTACTATCTTATAAAGTTCTCCAAGTGTTAATGCAATATACGAAAACTCCTCTTCAGGTGTCGTTCTTACATCGACTTTTTTAGTCATTTTTTTGCTGGGAAATTTTTTTCCTTTTCATGGTTTTAAAAAAACCATTTTCAAAAATATTTAGTGGTCGTCTGGATACTTTTGTAGGTTAGGAGGGACCCATTGATTTTCGCTTGGCGCTTCGCGACCACGCTAAAAGGGGGCAAAATACTGCCCCCTGTCGGATTTACCTGTTTTTTGCTAGTATCAGGCGAGGGCGTAGCGGTTCACCCATTCACCTGCGCTCTGCTTAAGATTCACCAGCAGACGCAGCATGTCACGGCGGCGCACTGTGTGGTTGCTGTAGTGACCCGAGCGCCAGAACACCATGCACTGACGGCGGAATGGATAGAGTCGGATCTGCTCTGTTGCTGTGCTGTCAGTGTCCAGGATGATGGCAGTGTTGAGCATGTGTCTGTGTTGTGTTCTCTTGTATTGTACAGGATCGATCAGAAATTTGCAATGCAGTCGCTGACCCATTGGGCGAATGCCTGCAGAGCGTCCTCATCCAAAGGATCGGCAGTCTCAAAGATCGGTGCTGTTGAGCGGCGCTGCTTGGTGCTGTTGACAATGAAGACGCTGTGCTCTGTCTCATCAGCGAACCATGCTGCAGAGTCAGGGTCTGTCGCATCCTGTCCAGAGAACACCGCTGCAGGGATGCCAGGATATACGCGGCGGATCTTATCGAACTCACTGCAGGCACGATCCAGCATAGAGGAATCGATGTAGGTTTTTCCCTCCACGATGAACGCTAGCTCGCCGTCCTTGTAAGCATGAATGTCTACCTGTGTTTTCTTAACGTGCTTGCCTCCCTTGCTTTCGATCATGATATAATCGTTGTGCTTGCAGACAATGGAGGGATCGACTGCATAGATCACCGCTTGTGCAATGTCCTCGTAAAGGTCGCCCATCGATGCTCTCATCTTGCCTCCTGCATTCTCCTCTGACAGGTAGCGAGCATGAAGGGGGGCAATGGTTTCGCTATAGATGCGAAGGGCAGTGGAGAGATCGAAGCGGGTTGCGGTTGTCATGCTTTGGTTCGTTTGCTTGTGTGTATCCTACAGGGTCAGGGGCGCAGAAACTCTGCAGTGGAGACCAGTGCGTCAGCTGTCACAGTACGGGCAGGGGCGCTAGTCCAGAACAGACCAGCAATGGCAGCAATGCAGATGATTTTGAACATGACGGCGTGATAGTAGGATGGACGGCGTGGTTTTGACAGATAGGACAGCATCAGTCGCGGTCGCTGATGTTGAAAGTTCCCCAATCGCTGGCAGGTTCTAGACCTGCCCTTACACGTTGACGATAGGCGGTCTCTGCTGCCATCTGCTTACGGATGCTTTCCATTGCCGCGGCCATGACTGGTGAGACGTTGGCGCTGTGCATGAAGATGCCGTCAGCGGATGTGGTGAGTTTGTTTGCTTTGTTTTCCATGCTGTTAGTATAACGCCCTGGGCTCCACTGCCTAGGCAAGCAGTGCCAGTTCCTGCTCTGTCACAGCAGATGCCTGCTGGTCAGCATAGACCCTCACCCATGCGATAGGGTTGCCACCTGGCAGGAGTTTGAAAATCATCATGTCCTCTCCCTCGTTCATCTCCTGCCAGATGGCAGCGGTTCTGTATGCGTCTGCAAT
>Ga0160423_10004665_pt1 | contig 11238 bp, 12 predicted proteins | sample CRUFie14St8metaG_FD_108191 | JGI IMG/M metagenome (GOLD analysis project Ga0160423, IMG submission 108191) | Marine microbial communities from the Costa Rica Dome - CRUD Field 142mm St8 metaG | ecosystem: Environmental > Aquatic > Marine > Oceanic > Photic zone | place: Costa Rica: the Eastern... | reverse complement strand
GTACAATTTTCGCTCGAAAGCTTTGATAGCGAATTCAAATATGTAACATTAGATAAATCGCAAAAATGGACCATGCATTATACATTTTATGAAAGCGATATTGGATTTAGGTACGATGGCAGGACTTACGGTTTGGACAATGATTATGGCGATTCAGGATCCATTGACATATATTGATCCTGGAAAAGAATCTTTGTGAAAGAAGCATTCAAAAAAACCTCTGTAATGGAGGTTCCATGGAGTTTTGGCATGACCGTTGGCAGAGCCAAAAAATTGGATGGCATCGTGAGATATACAACGATTTGCTGCTAAAACACTGGCCAAAAATAAATGCTACTGGAAATGGCAGTGTTTTGGTTCCATTGTGTGGAAAATCACTGGATATGCTTTGGTTAGCAAAGCAAGGCCACAGCGTTGTTGGACTCGAGATGGTTCAGCAAGCAGTAGAGACATTCTTTAATGAAAATAAGCTAATTTACGATTGTGTTGAAACTGATAAGCATAAGAAATACTCCAATGAACAGTTTACCATCTATCAAGGGAATGTCTTCGATCTGAAGCCAGAAATAATTCAGGCAGACGCTTGGTACGATCGAGCGGCTATGATTGCCATTCATCCATCAACGAGAGAAGAATACGTTAACCAAATACGTAAACAAACTAAGCAAGATGCGGTTGGTTTGCTAATCACTTTCGCCTACCCCCAAGACCAGATGCAAGGGCCGCCTTTTGCTTTGCATGATGGTGAAGTGAGGAGGCTATTTTCTGCCGGGTTTGAGTTAGAGCGTCTAGAAAAAATCGAATTAGAGGATGATAAAGATCGGGGACTTACTAAAGTGACATCATCCGTATTCAAGATTACAAGGGTTAATCAGAATTAGGGCCCTTGTCTAAGGTTTGCTTTTTGGGTCAAACTATAACCCAGTAATGATACTCATTGCACCATGAAATATCATCAATGAAATGAACAGTACAAACATTATCGCCATCACTAACATTTCCAAACCCGGATTCATAATCAACCACTAATTCTCTCAAAAGAAATCGAACATATAAAGCAAATTCCGGTTTTGAAGTTTATGTGTTTAGATAGTCGGAAAAAATCCCAAAAGAAGCATTATGATTACTAGGGGCCAAGCAAAAAGAAATCCCGCCCATTGCCAAGCTGGTCCAAACAGCAACTCACCGATTGGGCTTATAGCTGTGAAAAAGCCTTCATAGGAATACAATATAAATTCCAAAATTGTTGTTACAACGTCTGTTGAAAAGAGATATGAAACAATCATCAGCAACAGGGATACTGGGTCTTCAATCATGATTTTCAGAGTTAACCATTGTTGTTTATTTAATAAAAAAATCCCGGATTATATTCATCGGGTATCCAGTTGTGACTTCAGAGATTGCAGTTTATTCCTCGCCTTCGAGCATTTCAACACGAGATTCGGGCGTATCCGCTCTTTCAGTGATTACTTCCAATTCACTTTGTTCTTCTTCTGATTCAGTTTCTTGAGATAATTGATGCATTAACCCTAGTGCTGCGGTTGTAATTACCATCGAGGCAATTAATGAAAGAACTATCATGATTGCAGAGAACAATCCAAATGTGTTGAACAGACCCATTGATGATGTTGCAATTATGGCGAATCCAGCAACATCGGAAATCGCAGAACCAACCAATGCCAGAGCACATGCGCCACCTACTCCGTGCAATGCTTGTCGGTGATTCTTACCCTTCTCTTTCTCTTCGCGATACCGTTCGGTGACGTGAATACAATAATCTATACCTACTCCTAAAGATATCGTCGCAATCGTGACTGTAACTATATTCAGAGAGTAGCCGAATGCGTAGATCAATCCATATAACCAGACTACGACAAGCAAGATTGGAGTTAGCGAGACGATAGCTTGCTTAATTGAACGGAACCCGATTGAAAGTGTAATCAATACGAAAAGCGAGCCCAGTAGTAGTGAAGACTGCATTTCGTTTTGCATCTTGTCACCTGCGACGAATCGAGTGATTGGTTTGCCGGTTAGCATTACCCAAGTTAGTGGCTTATCTTCCTCATCCTCGCCAGGTTCTTCCCATGTGCCACTTGATAGATTCAATAACGGACTCAAATCACGCTTTATTTCTTCAATACCCGGCCCCATCGTCGGGAAATGTTCTGGTGATGTAATCCCGAATCGGATAATCATCCTATCATAGGAAACCGGGGCTCCATCCGTTGACAGCCATACTTTTTCGGGGTCTAATTCGACGCCCGGGTCAATATACAGATCCATTAACGATGATGGAACTTCGGTCCCTGGGATGCCGTCTAAAGATAGAACGCCGTAAAAGAATATCAAGCAGTCTTTGTCATCTAGGTTTGGTGCATTTAATGCCCCTTTAGTGCTACAATTTGATTCGTTGAACCCTCTGTCATAGAAGGGTTGTGGACTGGTCATTAGAGATGCTGATGCAGCAAGAACGAACTCATCTATCGCAAGAATATCTACAGAACCATCTGGGGTTCTGGTCATTTTATCTACTACACCTTTTGTTTTAATATTGGCATTATTTCTAAATTCTTCAATTGCCTTGAAGACCTCTGGTTCGGCAACATCGCCTTCTATGTATAGCATGGCAGGTTCTCCTTCGTCGGAGAATCTGTCTGACACAATTCCAACTCCCAAGGCGAAATCAGATTCATCATCTAAGAAATCATCAACTTGGAAATCACCCTCTAGCTGTACCATTCCCCAAGCAGCAGGAATTGCTAGAAGCAAGCAAATTCCAGCGATTAAAATAGGCCTTTTTCCTGTTCCAGATTTGATAGCTATCTTTTGCAGTCTTTCTTTGTTAACAAACATGTGATTAGCTTCGGGCGTAGTATTTTTTCCGCGCTTTTCCAACCACTCGTCGAATGAAACTCGAACTAGTGGAGCCCATATTCCAGTCAACAAGAATGCCGCTAATACTCCTAGTGCGGCCTCTACTCCGAAGGATCTCAAAGCTGCAACATCGCTGAATAGATTAGCTGAGAACGCAGCCATGGTTGTGAGTGATGTAAGCATGATTGCTCTGCCTACACGATTTACTGTGATTGTTCCAGCTTCAGTAGCAGTTTTTCCAAGATTTCTTTCTTCCTTGTACCGATGCAAGGCATGTAGAGAATCATCGATTCCAAGTGCTAGAACTAAAATCGGGAGCAAGTTAGAGAATTGCGAGCGAGAAATAAGGTCTATTCCTATCCATGAAAACAGGGAGGCTGCGTGTCCAATCAAACCTTGCATCCAAAGTAATGCTCCACCTAGAGCGACCGTAACAATCGCCACATCAGACCATCTTCTTAGAGATAAATATAGCAGAACAATAATCACAGCACCCATTGCGAAAACAAGTCCTCCTGAATTTTGTAATTCACGGTTGACTTCAACATTCACAGCCTGCCCGACAAGTAAAGTTAGCGAGTGGTTGTCGTTACTCCTGAGGTGGCCCTCAAGGTCCATCATCGACCATTCAATAGAACAGGGAGATTCTAGAGATAAGCAATGTTCTGATGTGTAGTTAGGTGGGTGAAGAAGTAACTCAATCCCGTGAAGCCTATATCCACCTATCACTAATCCATCGTCAGTGTTTTTGATATCTGTTTCAGAATGGGCTTCTTTCCAAACAGTAGTCCATCCCGCCTCTTCTAAGGCTGCTCTATCTAACTGAACAAGTAACCAAGATGCAGATGCAGACCAACGACCCGGGCCAGGCCTTGCTCCTTCCCAAGACCCATCCACGTTGAGTGATCCACCAATAGGGCCACCAACAATTCCGGTATTTTCTGAGGCAGATACAAACCCTCTATCCAGCGATAGCCATCTCAGGAAATCAGAACCGTTCGCGCTTGCCATTCTAGCGGCGGCCAAATCGATATGAGCTTGTGTAAGATTTTCATCATCGAAGGTTAAGCATTCAATGGATCCGCAGTCATGCCAGTTTGTTACAGGTGGCTTTAATCCTGCAAGTGTCATTGATGGCTTTGTAAGAACAGACTCATTAGCCATGAAACCTCTAAAAATATCTGCGAGACTCATCACTCCATCGGTCTGCAATTCAGTAACTTCATTGATGAATGGTTTCATGTATTCGCCAAGGACGTGATTTCGAATTATCTCGTGCTTTCCATCTATTTCCTTCAGGACGGTTAGATTGAGTATTCCTCCATCTATTTCCGTAATGCCTTCCCAGTTTTCTCCTGTGGGGACTATTTCGTTGGCTTGCGCGAAATTAGACCAATCAGGAGTACCATCTTCTGTAAATGGCACAGGAACCGGTGACGTTCCAACCATTGCAGGGTCTCTCACACTTACGACGAAGCCAAGAATAATTTCCGTAGTGGTGAATTCTTCGTTGATTATTCGTTCGGCAGTCAACTCTGGCGATTCCATGTCATACGATTCCATGTCGATAGGTTCGAGCGCCTTTAGAGCCCCTGGAATCATCAGGATTGTTAGAAGAAATATAACCACGTGGACCTTTTTTCTATGAGGAACAAGAATATTTGACACATCCTCAAAGTCCGCCATGGTTAACCTCTTGACTTATCGTTATTGAACAGTTGTATTCATTTGGGATGTAGTTCACGGCCACTCTGCGCGGGGGTCGCCCAGCTTGGTCAACGGCGGTGGGTTTAGGTCCCATTCCTTATTGGTTCGCAGGTTCAAATCCTGCCCCCCGCATCTACTCTAGACGCCATACAGAGCGACTTTTTTGCGAATGGTAATTACTCGGTTTCTTACAAACCCAGGTCTCGTAATGACTTGATAACATCTTCTTGATTGTCGTCTAATTCTTCTATTTCTGCTAGGACTAATTCAAGGTCGATATCCTTGATCCTTTGTCTATCCCCTACCTGAGACAAAGGTGGGATTGTGATTTTTCCTTTGACGCCTGAAGGTAGCGTTACAGTAACCTTGCCACCCAAAAGTAGGGTTGAATATGGGACTTCAACATCCTTCACAATTCTGTCTCCGTCCCATCGACAGCCTTCTCCAGGATCGACGCGAATTTTTACAATTAGGTCTCCGTATCCACCTTGTGGGTGTCCGTGGCCCTGATTTTTGATTCTCACTTCAGTACCATGTTTTGAATTCGGTTTTACAGTAATTTTCAGAGTACGGCGCTTACGATCTATACTCCCATGAGTGCCAGGGATAAGTTGAGTGTATGTTAGATTGAACGAGCCCCCATTCTTTGCTTCCTCCTGAGTTAAGTCTATCCAAGATGTTGCATTTTGTCCCCGCTCTTGGGGTGGCCGTGGCGCTGAGCGTTGTCTTTGGGCTCCGCCCATTCCACCCATGCCTCCTCCAAACATCTGTGAGATTACGTCTTCCATGCCGCCCATGCCGCCAAATCCGCCCCTGCCGCCGAATGGATTGCTGCCACCTCCGAACCCTGAGAACATCTGTTCTTGTTCATGCTTCCTGCGAGCTTCAGCGGTTCCTATCGAATCGTATGCTGCCTGTACTTCTTTGAAACGAGCCTCGGCATTAGCAGATCCTTCGTTTCTGTCGGGGTGATATTGGCGAGCAAGTTTACGAAAAGCCTTCTTTATTTCAGCATCACTTGCTCCTCGTGATACACCGAGAACCTGATATGGGTCTCTTTCCGCCATACCTCCAACGAGGCATAGGTCTGTTTTGAATCAGTCGGATTTTCAAGCCTTATAGCACCGTTGAGATTAAATGAGGGTCATAAGTCGCGAGGAACCCCCTGAGGTGAAACCATGTCAGATGAAAATGACCAGACACGCACTTTCGAGGAAAAGGTACAGGACCGTCAAGATGCTATCGAGGCTCAATTCCGCAAGATATCTCGCGGCAGCTGGGCCAGAATTATCCGAATGGCCCGTAAGCCAACACCTCAAGAGTTCAAGCAAACCTCCATCATTTGTGGAATCGGTTTGTTCGTACTTGGTTTCATTGGGTTCGTCATGCTGGTGCTGATGGATAACTTCATCCCTTGGATTATCCACGATGTTTTCGGGATTTGATTTGGAGGATTTAAAATGACTAACGCATTTATCGCATTTGTTCGCCATGAGCAAGAATTGTTGCTTTTACGCCGTTCATCATCTGATGCAGATTACGCCGACCTATGGGACGGAGTATACGGAATCGGTGATACTGAAGAAGATGTACTCAACCGAGTGTCTGAGTGCACTGGAATTCCTATGGAAGATCTAGAATATGTTCGTGATGGCCCTGCCTTGGGTATCGACATCGACGGCCGCTTGCAAGATATCGCACCTTGCTTGGTAGTCTCTACCAGCAAAGAAGTAACTCCTGCGGGACGCTACACTGAAGCAGAATGGGTTGATCCAGGTGACATTGCATGGGTTAACAGAGACAAGAGCGAACGCCGTTCTTGTGTGTTTTCTAATCTAGAAATGGAAGATAGTGACAAATTATTCCGGGAGATGTATGGTTCAGTAGCAGCTTATCTTTTCATAGTGAAGACCGCTATTGGTTCAGAGAAGAGAGTTGCTGATGAGATGCAAGCACGTCTTATGGGGTCAGGTTCTTTGTCCAAGATACAGGAAAACATCTTTGCAATCCTACACCCAACCGGAATGCGTGGATATGTAATGGTTGAATCAAACGCTCTTCATCATGTTGAGAAATTGATTGGTCGCTCTGGTGGCCGTGATCCTAAGGCTCGCCGTGGATTGAACCAAACACCTCTCAAGAATGCTAAGACAGTACTTCCAGGAGAAGCTCCACTCAAGGATATTTTACCATACTTAGAACCAAAGGCAGTTACCAGTGGTATCGAAGTTGGATGTATTGTAGAGATTGTCACTGGTGCATTCAAGGGTGAGAAAGCTCGTGTCACCAGCGTTGCTGAAACCAAAGAAGAAGTCAGTATGGAATTGTATGAGCAACCTATTCCAATGACTCTGAAGATGCGTGGCGACCACGTTCGCGTTATCGAGAGAGTCGAATGAGTAATTCTACTCACAACTGGCGTTGGTGACCGATTTAACGTATGGAAACATTATATCTCTTGTTTAGGGAAGCCTAAACATGGAGATAAATAAAATATTGAATCCAAAAGGATGGTTGATTGGCTTAGGAGTATTCGTACTTCTATTTTCAGTGGGCGGGGTTATGGACCCCGAATCTGTTGCTGAAATGTCTTGGGGAGATGATGTAGAAATTACAGACGAGATACTTGCCTACGAATCAATGTGGGCTCTACACATGATTCCGTTCGGAATATTGGCCATAACTACAGCAATTGTTGTGAAAGGTGAAGCATTAGCAAAACTGGCGATTACAGCATCAGCATCAATGGTTCTAGTAGTAGGAGGAGGAATGATGTATTTCACAAATCACTATGGTTATTCAAATGAAGGAACTATGGCGATTGTAATGCCACTGGTGGTTATGAGCGCAGTCATATTGATGGGTGTGGGCGGATATCTGCACCTAAAGGAAGGATCTGAAGGAGGTGCTGCAGAATGAGTGACAAGAATCTTGCACCATACTTCTTGGCAATCGGACCTCTTTTACTAGTTGGGGCATACATGAATTGGCCAGCCGCTGATGCGATCGGTGCGCGCGGAGCACAATCGCTTATTGATGAAGCAGACAGTCTAATGCCCCTACTAATCATGGCAACTCTTGGTACCCTATTTGTTCTTGGGGGACTATATCTATTAATCTCGGATATGATGTCTAATGCTACTGGAATGAATAAACAACTGTTGAGTATTGCGAGTGTTCTGGTGGTGCTAACTATGGCGTTTTTCGTTACAGGAATGGGAAGCAATGTCACAGTAATTAATGCCGAAGAGGCTGACGTTGATGACGAGGATGAGGAGTATGCTTTTTCAACTGATGATGACAAAGCTGCCACACAACGTATGGCATTTGAGACAGGAAATACGGTATGGCAAATGTCTCCTGTGACGTGGGGACTATCTCTAGTTCTGATTGGACTAGTAGCATTCATGACTAAGCGGCCAGAATCTGCTATGGACTATGTTTTGCCAGCACTAATGCCGGTTGGAACGCTATTCCTTAGTATTCCAATACTAAACAATCCAGGTCTATTTGCAATGGTCTTCCCTGTAGTACTTCTTGTACATGTCATAATTGGTGGACTGATGCTAGCAGGTAAGGTTTCATTGCCAGAGGCGTCTGAATAAGGTGCTTGATATGGATCAAGTTAAGAAAATCCTAAATCCAAAAATTTGGTTGATCCTAACCGCATTAATCCACGCGATTGTTGGAATTATTCTGCAAACTGATTGGGCAGACGATCCTCAAGTTTTGATTGGAGGATTTATGCTACTCACATCTGTGACAATGTTGTATGTAGCTTTCTTCACGAGTGGAGAAGACCAAGCAAGATTAACAGCGGTAATCGCAGGTCCAGCATGGATTTGGTTCGTTGTTGCATGTGCTATGGGACTCACCTGGCAAATAGGTGATGGTGATTCAATGAAGATGGCTTTCGCAGACAATATACCCCCTCTAGCCATTTGGGGATTGACTGCATTGAGCGGAGTGCTGCACGGTAACTTCCAAAACCTTCTATCTGGTGAAAGCCAATAATCGGTCATAAACCAATAGCCGCAGCACACGCGGCGCGATTAAATAGGGGAGGCAAGTCGGCAACCTGCTCACGTCCGTGAGTATCAGAGGTGAACATGCATGCCAAAGCCCTGGACCAGCGAGCTAATCAAGAAGGCTCTAGGTGTACAAAAGTGCAATGGCAGTTTGGAAGCTGCTACAGAGGACCTGAGCCTCGAGAAAGCAATGGACGTCGCTCGTCAAAAGAACGATGACGGCCACCTAACCGGAGCAGATCTGAAAGCGCAGACCCGTGAGGTCATCGGCACTTGTGTCGCCATGCGTGTAAAGATTGATGGTCTCTGGGCTAAGGATGCATTGAAGACAATTGAAAATGGAGATTGGGACGCACGCTTTGCTTGAACTGATTCACGGACCGCGGGAGAGGGTTAATCCCTCGCAGACCGAAGGGGTGACAGAAAATGGAAGAAAAAATATCTGAAGCTATCAAGAACGCCATCGAAGGCGCTCCAGAAAGAAAATTTGTTGAATCGCTAGATATAGCATTCACGATCAAGGACGTAGACTTGAAAAATCCCAACAATCGTATTCAGGAAGAAATCCGTCTTCCTAATGGTCGGGGCAAGGATATCAAAATTGCAATGTTCGCAGCGTCTGATGCAGCACAGAAAGCCAAGGCCGCTGGAATACACGTAATTGACCCATCAGAGATTGAAGAACTTGGAAAGAAAAAGGGAACTGCAAAAAAGTTGGCAAACTCGTATGACTTCTTCCTATCCGAAGTCCCTCACATGGGACTTATCGGTCGTTACCTCGGTGTAGTACTCGGTCCACGTGGTAAGATGCCGCGCCCAGTACCTCCAGTAGTAGACCCATCAGTAATTGCAAGTGGTCTACAGTCAACGACTGTGATCAAGTCTCGTGACAAGATTACTTTCCAAGCATCATTTGGAACTCGTGCTCAATCTCATGAAGAATTGTTGAAGAATGCAATGGAAGTTTACACTCGTGTTACTTCTAAATTAGAGCGTGGAATCGGAAACATTCGCTCTCTATACATTAAGACAACAATGGGGCCTGCAAGCAGAATAGAGGTGATTAATTGATACCTAAGATCTCACCATGGAAGAAGGATACAGTCGCATCACTGACTGACATGCTAAAGAAAGGCGGCACAGTTGCTGTTATCGACATTCACGGTGTTCCTGCAGGAGCAATGCTTGGGATGCGTGCCGGCCTGCGATCAACAATGAGTATTCAGGTAGCAAAGAAGCGTTTGATGAAGTTGGCATGGGAAGCAGCCGGTAACGACTTTGCGGACCTTGAAGCATTGTACTCATCTGCTGTACAACCAGCACTAGTTCAAACAGACATGAACTCTTTCGAGGTATTCTCTGAACTAAAGAAGACTGAAGCAGGTCGTGCTGCTAAGCCAGGAGACGTCGCACCACACGATATCGTCGTCGAGAAGATGGACACAGGGATGCCTCCTGGTCCTATTGTCGGTGAATTGAACTCCGTAGGTATCCCTGCAAAGATCATGAAGGGTTCCGTTCAAATTCAGAAGAAGGTAACAATCCTAAACGAAGGCGAGGTTTTCGAGGGCGACCTTGGATTAATGCTCTCCAAGATTGGAATTAATCCGATCGTTACCGGATTGCGACTCTGTGGAACAATCGAAGATGGAACCAGATTCGAGCCAACAACTTTGGATATCGACTATGAACAATTCGAGTCTGACCTAATCAGCTTCGGTGCAGGTGCATTCAATTTGGCTTGCAATATCAGCTGGTTCACACCACAGACTACACCCACACTCATTTCCAAAGCAAGTGGAGAAGCACTTGCATTGGCATTGGAAGCGGCTATCACTACAACAGAGACAATGCCGCACTTAATCGGACGAGCAAACCGTGGCGCAATGAGCGTTGCAGGTACCTTGTCTGCTGACGCACTCGATGAAGAGCTAAGCCAACTTCTTGGCGCAGCCGCTTCTGCTGCAGCATCCGCTGCAGCAGCAGCTCCGAGCACCGATGAGGCCCCTGCCGAGGCTGAAGAGGAAGAAGAAGAAGAGGAAGAAGGCGGATTTGACGGCCTTGGATCCTTGTTCGGCTGAAATAAAAAATATTGAGGTGAAAATGAATGGAGTACGTATACGCTGCAATGCTTCTGCACTCTGCTGAAAAGACAATTGACGATGATGCTGTATCTGCAGTCCTAAAGGCTGCGGGTGTGGATGTAGACGCTGCCCGTGTGAAGGCACTAGTTGCTTCACTAAGTGGTGTTGACATCGCCGAAGCTATGGCTACCGCTGTCGCTGCCCCTGCTGCTGCTGCACCTGTTGCAGCCGCTGCTTCCGACGACGCTGCACCTGCTGCAGAAGAGGAAGAAGAGGAAGAAGACGATGGTGGCGGCTTCGAGGGACTTGGTTCTCTCTTCGGCTGAAGTCAGGATTGAATCGAACTGATCCAATAGAACACGTGGGCCTATTTGGCCTTCAGCGTGAGCAGGGTCCAGTTACGGTTACCCAAGCGGTCCACAGTCCGTGGTCAACCTCGCCCATGTTTTGGGCTGGGGATTGCGGGATAGGCCGTGAATGGACCATCCACAACCTCCCCTCCGTCAAGGAGGGGAGGAATGTGGCCTTTCCAGCATTCGATTGAG
>Ga0160423_10004664_pt1 | contig 11242 bp, 18 predicted proteins | sample CRUFie14St8metaG_FD_108191 | JGI IMG/M metagenome (GOLD analysis project Ga0160423, IMG submission 108191) | Marine microbial communities from the Costa Rica Dome - CRUD Field 142mm St8 metaG | ecosystem: Environmental > Aquatic > Marine > Oceanic > Photic zone | place: Costa Rica: the Eastern... | reverse complement strand
TACAAAAAAGATGGCTCAAAAAGTACAGGACTTATAGCACAAGATTTAGAAAAGGTATTACCAGAAGCAGTTTATACTTCAGAAACTATAGATAATGAGATTAATGGCGAGGAGTCAGAAGAATTTTTAGCTATTCGTTATGGCAATACAGTAGGTTTATTAGTAGAAGCTATCAAAGAATTAGAAGCAAGAATAAAAGAATTAGAGGATAAGTAATGGCATTTCCTTCAACTACAGTTTCAATGTCTCAGATGAATACAGAAAGAGGTTTGGCTGCTAATACAACTGTTTCCATAAATAATACTGAAGTTAAACAAATGGCTTATCAGTATAATCAACCAAGTACAACATCTGTAAATTTTGCACAATGGCGAAGTAAAAATGGATTTTCAAATCAATATACTTTTACTATAGGTTGGGATAGACAATCTACAGCTTCTGGTCCCGGAGTTGCAGCATCAGCAGTTTATTATTGGGGTTATGATAATGTTGCAACAGGTACACATGATGGAGGACATGACCCCGTGACAAACATGATGGGTCGTTGTCCTATAAACTACCCACAACGTTATGGAACAGGTATTTATAATTATGCGACTGCATCTAGAGGAGTAGTGCCTTTATTAAATTTTAAAGCTTTAAGGTGTACATCTCCATCATCTTCAGGGACAGTAGCTAATCCGGGTCCCGGTCCTTTAGGTCTTGAATATGGAGGAGACTTAAATGTTCCAAAAACTTATCCTAGTTCAATGGCAAATGGAGGTTGGACAACAATGAACATAGCAAATCCTGCATATAATACAAATTTTCCTAGAGCAAGTGCTACATTTAGTTTGTTTACAAATTTTACATATTTGTCGCCCGGTTGGTTTGCTGCTAATTGGAATTGGGCAAATCAACCTGCTTGGGCAGGAAATGGAACATTTTATCCTTTTGGTCCTGCACCTACTACACCCGGTTTTCCTGCTACAGGAAGCACTACAAATACTGTCACATTCACATAATGATATTGTTATAATAACAAAATGGTAGCAGGTAGAAGAAAAGATATTGATGAAAATGGCAAAGAGTTTTGGCGTTTAACATTTGAGGGAACATATAGACATAAAGACGTTAATTATTATATGGAATGGAGTCAGCAAGACTCAGCATTACTTATAGATGAATATGGGAATTTTGATAAAGAAGGAGCAGAAACACTAGAAACTTGGCACAGAGAAGCCGAAGCATATAGTCATGCAATACAAAGGAATGAGTCTTTTTTATACAGAACTGATATCTATGATGAAGTATATGTAAATCAAAAGCTTGTAAGAAAAGATTGGAATATTGCAACAGGCGAGGGTCCGGCTCTTTTAGAAAAAGTAAAGGCTGCATTTCCTAAAGAAGAAGAAGTATGGGAGTCAGGTGAACTAAATGTTATAGGAACTTACTACGCTCCTGATGGTGCTCCTTTAAGACCTCCGTACAAAAATACTAATTCTATTAGTATGTATCATGTACAAAGAGAGCCTAGTCAATATCTTTTACAAAGTTATGGAATAGACCCTGATAGTCATACATGGTGTCCTTGGTATGGATTAAAATACGATTTAGAAACTAAAGAGCGATTACTTAAAGCTGTTTATTATGGAATAAAACAAACTGCAGATATTCCTAGACCTGAAGGTTTGCCAAGTGATATCAACCCTTATTGGTATTATTTTGCAGACATATACAATGAAGATGGCAGTAAATGTCAAGAGAGGGATATATTTTTATTTGCAACTGATGAATTGTTTCGACCTTGGTGCGAAAAATATGGACATACTTTTCCTATACCTGATGAGAAATTGAAAGATGATGTATGGTGCTACGGAATAGTTTATGACTGTGAAACGTTAGAAGTAAAACAAGTTAAAGGTTATATAAGATATAGAATAGATGGAACATAGTTTTTTGAAAGCAGTAGAACAAGCTGATGATAAATTTTTTCAAACTATAGAAAAAGAAAAAATTAATTTTTTACAAAATAGATTTCAGGAACAAGGTTTTGTTTTAGTAAAAAATTTTTTATCTGAGGAAATAGCTAGTCTTTTTAATGATACTTTTGAAATACATTATGCTGCTGCTCAATACATAGAAAAATATTATACCAACACCATACCAAATTCTTTTACCAAGCATAATTTAGTAAACCCTATTTATGGAAAATTTGGCTCAACAGATAGTAAAAATTGGTTTACAAAAGGAAGTTTGCACATCTATGCTTTTCCTTTTGGAGAGGCTATATTAAAAAAACAAAAGCCATTAGTAGAAAAAATATCACAACAAGATTTAGATTTAACAAATTCTTTTTGTAGAAAATATGCGAAGGGAAGTATTTTAGGAAAACATAAAGATAGACCTGCACTTCAAGTTTCTGCTACAGTTTGTCTGGGTGGAGAAAAGTGGGAAATATTTATAAAAGATAAAGCAGATAATACACATAGCATAACTATGAGTGCAGGTGACGCTATAGTATATTTAGGCACAGAACTTGAGCATTGGAGAGAGGAGTTAAAAGAAGGCGAAGTTAATATGTGTTTTTTACACTATTGTAAAAAAGACTCAGAATGGGTTTTAGATGGTAGAGAATTTTTAGGACAAATAAGATAAACGGGGTTAAATATGTTTGGGAAAATAGGTATGTTTCATGGAGACCAAGGAGTAAGTCCAGAACTTTGCAATGAAATAAATGAAGAGATATTAAATAAAATAGAGCCACAAGAGGGAGAAATAGGTGCAGGGACAGCAGGAACTAAAGATAATGTTGTTAGAAGTACAGCAATACGTTGGATAAATCCATTTACTGAAGAACTCTATAACAAGCTTATAGGAGTAATAATGCCGTATATTCATACTTGTAATCGAACAAATTATTGCGTAGATATTTCAGGTGGGTGTAATGAAATACAACATACTGAATACACAGAGGGTCAGCACTATAGATGGCACATGGATACAGATTTTGCTCCTCTTGAAATTAATACGCAAAGACACGCAATGGAAAGAAAATTAAGTATTACCATACAACTATCAGACGCAGATAGTTATGATGGTGGAGATTTAGAATTTTTTGAAAGAGAAATAAATTTACCTAAACATTTAGTAAGAAAACAAGGAACAGTAATTATATTTCCTTCTTTTTTACAACATAGAGTCACAATGGTAAATGAAGGAACAAGGCACTCTCTTGTATCTTGGATAGAGGGAACGCCATGGAGATAACAGAATATGTTTGGAATAACAGCTTTTGCTCAATCGCCTTTTGCAGGTTTGGGCAGTATCACAGGAAATGCTTCTTTTGTACCGGTAGGCTTTGAACTTACCGGCTCTGTTAATTCTGTCACACCTGTAATTTCAGTAAGCTTTATAGTCAACCAAGGATTTGGTCAAACAGCATTAGGTACTGTTGCAGTTAGTGGAGATGCCAACATACATGAATTTATAACAGGTGTACAAGGAGTATCTGCTGTAGGAGCAATACAAAATACAGCAGGTGCTATTGTAAGTGTCACAGGTGTAGTTGCACTATCTGCTGTTGGAAATGCCGTAGTATTTGGTGGCTCTGTGTCAGGTGTATCTTCATCAGGAAAAACCCTAGCTCTTGGAGAAGAAACAATAATAGGTGACTGTAATATCACAGCAGCACAAGTTGGAGATGCAACAGCTACAACTGCACTAGGCTCTATAAGTTTACAAACTGTTAATGTATTACCTATGACAGGTTTAAGCAGCTCTGCTTCGTTAGGTACAGTAGTAGTAATTCCGGAATGTAAAGTAAGTGTTTCGGGAGTAAGTACAAGTAGCAGTTTAGGTATTATAAATATTTGGGGTCTGGTTAATGATGACCAAGTTCCAAACTATTATCCCGTTAATGATAGTCAATCTGCAGGATACTCTGAAGTTGATACAACTCAAAATCCTGATTGGACTGACGTAGCATAATTTTTTAAAAGAGGAACAATATGGCAAGTACATATGATAACGATTTGCGTTTGAATGAAATGGCAACCGGTGACCAAAGTGGTACATGGGGTGACACTACAAACTTAAATTTACGTTTGATAGCAGAAGCTTTTTCATATCAAACAGACGCAACATTTACAACAGACGCAAATAAACAAGTGACGATAGCAAATGGAGCTTCTGATAAATACAGAGGTATGTATATCAAAGTCACATCTACAGTTAATGGTGGTCTTAGTGCGTCTAGAGATTTAGAGGTCTTACCTAGAACTGTATCTAAAGTTTTATTTGTAGAAAATTCAACAACCGGTGGTCAATCTATAGTTGTTAAACAAGGCTCAGGAGCTTCTGTGACCATTCCTAATGGCAGTTGCAAATTGTTATTTTTAGATGGAGCAGGTACAGGTGCTGCTGTATATGATGGCTTGAATAATTTAGCTTTGAGTGGTGACCTAACTATAGAAGGTGACGATTTAAAAATGGGCACTAATACTAGTGGTCATATGTTAATTGCAGATGGCACTAACTTTAATCCTGTAGCTATGAGTGGAGACGCAACCATAGCAGGGAATGGTGCACTTACTATAGCTAACGATGCAGTAGAACAAGCTATGATTGCAGATGATGCAGTTGGTGCAGACCAATTAGCTTCAGACGCAGTTGTCAATGCTAGTGTAGATGCTAACGCTGCTATTGATTTTAGCAAGATGGCAAACCTAACTATTAATAGAGCTTTGGTTTCAAATGGTAGTGGAGATGTCACACCGGCAACTACAACATCTACAGAGATAGGTTATGTGAATGGAGTCACGTCAGCAATACAAACACAATTAAATACAAAAATAAATAATACTTCTAACTCATGGATAAGCTCATCAGATGGAGTTAATAGACTTTATTTTGTTACTAATGATGCTACGATTTATAAAACAGCGTCTAGCCATTTATTTAGAAATTCCTCAGATGTGTCAGTAGTTGAGTTTACTTCTACCGGAGCAGGAAATTTTAAAAATGATGTTATTGCTTTTCACTCATCAGATGAAAAGTTAAAAGAAAATATAAAAGATATACAAAGTCCACTTGAAAGATTAAGTCAAATTAGAGGTGTGACTTTTGATTGGAATGATAAACAAGATAATTACGAAGGGAGTGATATAGGAGTCATAGCACAAGAAGTAGCAAAAGAATTTCCTGAGCTCACAACTACTCGTTCAGATGGATATATGGCAGTAAAGTATGAAAAACTTACTGCTGTATTAATTGCAGCAGTTAATGAGTTAGCTGATGAAGTTCGTGGTAATAGAGAATTGTTACGTGAATTGGAACATATTTTAATTGCAAATAAAACACCTGAGCAAACTGACTAATGCCATTACCTAGTTCCGGACAAATAACTCTTAATCAAATGCACGTTGAGGCTAGTGGCACTTCTGGAACACAGTCGAATATAAACTCTGCACCAATAAGAGGTTTGATAAATAAACAAGCAAGTGTGCAAATGGCTTTTACTGAATGGTATGGAGCTTCTTCTGGACCTCCACCTGCAATAGCTGCAACAGGAACAACTTCCCAAATGCACACAATGGTTTATGTTCCTATGAGTAGTTCATTTTCCAATATAGATGGTTATGTAAATGGACCTGTTACTATCGGTCCTGCAGGTATACCTAATTGGTATAACTATCCTGCTTTAGTACCTCTTGGAAATTCTAGCTATGGCTCTTTATCTCCTGCTACATATACCGGTTGGTCAGGAGCTTATTTTTCTTCATCTATTTCATATCAAAAAGTACAAAATCTTGCTCCTAGAGCTCGTTTAGAAGTAACATTTAGTCAAAGAAGAACTAATAGTAATTGGAATACTATGAGACACTCTAAAACAATTGGTGGACAACTAACAATGCCAAGAGCAAGTTTATTTTATTCAACATATTGGGTGCCGGGTCAACCTACTACAACAGGTCAAACAAAATATACGTATTATGCACCTCCTACTTGGAATTCAGTTTATTATCAAAATAGTCAAACAAACTACGTATATTGGACATAGCATGAAAGATGAAGCTTTAAATAAAATACACTCACATGAAAGAGAATGTACTATTAGATATGAAAATTTAGAAAAAAGATTAGAAGAAGGCTCTAAAAGATTTGTACGTATTGAGTTGCTTATATATGGTTTATATGCAGGTATGGCAGCAATAGAAATTACTTCGAGGTTTGTATGAAATTATTTATTACAGAATTTACACATGATGAAAAAAGATACTCAGGACCTACTATAGTAGCTGAGACTTTGCAGATAGCAGAGGACTCTGCTGCAGATTTAGGTGTAGAGGTTGTTGGGGAACTAGACAGTTTAGTTTCAGTATTATTAGAGTCAATGTGGGAGGCAGACGAAAACAAAGTCTTGCATTGAACAGCGAGTTAGTTTTTGTAATAGTCTTAAACATTTCATTCCTGCTAGGTTTATTAGGATTAAAATTTTATTTGAAAAGAAGAGCTGAAAGAAATATGAAAGCTTACCTTAGATATTTAAGAAACAAGAGAAAATATAATGTACGAATATAAATGCACAATAGATAGAGTAGTAGATGGAGATACTGTAGACGCTACTCTTGATTTAGGATTTTCTGTTTTATACAAAAGTAGAGTAAGACTTTTTGGTATAGATACTCCTGAGTCTAGAACAAGAAACAAAGATGAAAAAGCTAGAGGCAAACTAGCTGCTAAATTTTTGGGCGATGCTATAGAAAAAGCAGATACTGTAATTATACGTACAGAACTTAGAGACTCTAGAGGTAAGTTTGGTAGAGTTTTAGGAACAATAGTTTGTGATGGCGTAGATATAAATAATGCTATGGTAGAAAATTATATGGCAGCAAAATACTTTGGACAAAACAAAACTGCAATAGAAGCTGTACATCAATCTAATAGAACTAAACTAATTGAGCTTGGTTTGTTTGAGCCTGTTGAATAATGGACGATATAGTAAGACTAATAACTGAGCTAGGATTTCCTGTAGCTGCAGCTTTAGGTCTAGGTATATTTGTTTGGAAGTTAATAAACAGAATTATAGATGGCATGGAGTCTAAGATTGATGTAGTTGATGACAAAGTAAATGAACAACTAAAAGCTATGGAAGGTAGATTGCAACAAAAGCTAGACTCACAACAAGGCATTTTGGTATCACTTATAGATAGAGTAAGAAGTGTAGACAATGAGATAATAAGACAAGATACATTATTAAAAACTATGTTAGGTGTGCCACAATTAGTACAGAAAGATAAAATAGCAAAGGCAGAAAGAGATGACCAAAGAAAAGATTAAAAGAAAAAGAGGTAGACCTTCTAAAGCAGAAGTAGCTGCAAGAAAAAAAGCAGAGCAAAAAGACTTGGCTTTAATTATTTGTATGTATGTTGGTTTGTTTATAGTCATAGCATTTTGTGTAAATCTAGCATTAGCAGATGAAATGAATTTTAAATTTAAGTCTCCAAGTTTTTCAGGTGTAAATACATCTCAACACTATTTAACAATAGAAAATCAAGAACACACCAGATACAAAACATTGCAAGAAGAAGTAGAAGCTTTGGTAGAACAAGCAGAGAGAGATGAACAAAATACTACAACTGCAAGATTTATAAGAAACTTTGAAACAAGAGTTTATGCAAAATTATCTCAACAATTAGTTGATAAATTATTTGGAGAAGAGGCACAAGATAACGGCACAATAGAACTTGAGGGGAACACTATTGACTATAAGGTTGATGAAACTAATATAACTTTGACAGTCACCAATGAAGCTAATAAACAAACAGTTATTACTTTCCCTCTTAATAGTTTTACTTTCTAGCTGTACTGTCTTTTATGATGATGCTTTACAAAATCAAAAGATTTCAAAGTATGCTGAAAGAGTTGGAGTTATTAATAAAGAAATAGAAACTATTTTGCCGGCATTAAAAAAGCCTATAGTAGCTATATACCCAACATCTTTTACAGACCAAACAGGACAAAGAAGAAGTAATAGTAATTTTGCTACGTTTAGCACAGCAGTCACACAAGCACCATATGTGCTTTTGATAAAGACTTTGAAAGCTGTATCTAACGGAGAGTTTTTTGAAGTTGTAGAAAGAATAGGTTTAGATAATCTTACTAAAGAAAGACAACTGATAAGGAGTACCAGAGAAACATTTGATGACCCACAAAAATTAAAACCATTAGTTTTTGCAGGTTTAATTATGGAAGGAGCTATTGTCGGATATGAAACCAATACAAGAAGTGGAGGTCGTGGAGCTAGGCTTTTAGGTATAGGTTTATCAAAACAATATAGACAAGATACTGTCACATTGTCTTTGAGAACTGTATCTGTTTTGACCGGCAGAGTTCTTATAGAAGTCACAGTATCTAAAACCATATTAAGTGTTGGTACTAATCAAGACGCTTTTAGATTTATAGAAAATAAAACCGAATTGATTGAAATAGAGAATGGTGATGTAGAAAATGAAAGCGTAACGATAGCAGTTCAGGCAGCTATTGAAGAGGCTATTCTTGCTACAATTAAAAAAGGAATTGAAAAACAATTTTGGAGCTATAAAGAATGAGAAAGTATTTACCAGTAATTATTTTTTTAAGTATAAATATTTTTGCTACAGACAATGAAATATCTATAGACCAAGCAGGAGCTACGGCAAATATAGATATTGAGCAGCTTGGGTCTGGAAACTTAATCGGTGGAGCTTCTGCTGTATCAGGTACTATGACACCATTAGACTTAGATGGTGCAACAATGACACTTGATGTAAACCAATTAGGTAATTCAAATATATTTAAAGGCGATATATATGCTGATAGTTATACAGGTTTTTTTGAATTTACCGGAGACTCTAATACATTTGCTATACAGACAGACCCTAACAATACTTATGGTGCAGACAGTTCTAATGTAAATGTACAAGTATCAGGGTCATCAAATGCTTTTACTTTTAGTCAAGCAACTAACGCACAAGCTTCTACATTAGATTTAGATTGGACAATAAACGGCTCTAACAATTCAATTACATCTGCAATTGACCAAGACTTAGCTACAAACTATATGAACATAGATGGGTCTGATAATACTGTGACATTTGATGGTGACGGCTATCAAGGAGCATATTTCCATTTGACCCATACAGGAGGGTCAAGAACAATAAATGTCACACAACAAAGCACACTCGATAATGATTGGCTCAAGATTACTTCTAACGGCTCTAATGGTACTTTCTGTGTCAATCAAAACGACCAAGGCACAAGCACAAGCTGTTGATATAGGAACTGTAGAACAAGTATCAGGATATGCCAGAATAGAACGTGACAAAGGTTATGATGTAATTACAGACTTTGGCATACAGTCTTACGACAAAGCACAAACAGAAGCAGGTCGTATGGGTATAAGGTTTATAGACGACACGAGTATTAGGATTACTGAACACTCAATGGTTGTTATAGATGAATTTGTATTTGACCCAAACCCAGATAATTCTAGATTAGCTTTAAATTTTGTAAAAGGCACAGCAAGATTTACTTCAAGTCTTACAAATAAAATATCCAAAAAAAATATAAAGCTAACAACAAATAGTGCAGTTGTAGGTATTAGAGGCACAGACTTTACAATAACAGTAGAGCCAGATACAGGTAAGAGTTTATTTATATTATTGCCTGACAAAGATGGCAACCCATCAGGTGAAATATCTGTGACAACAGCAATGGGTACAGTAATACTTAACAAACCCTATCAAGCAACAACAACAAGGGTGTTTGAAGCTCCACCTAGTAATCCGGTTATCTTAGACTTGTCTTTAGACTTTATAAACAATATGTTGTTGATTGCTCCACCTGAAGAAGAAAAAGATATAGACGAAAATACTGAAAGCAAACAAGAAGATAACTTGTTAGATTTTGATGAATTAGATGTAGATTATTTAGCTGATGACTCGTTAGATAAAGATGAACTTGAGTTTACAGAATTAGACTATGACGCTTTGAACGTAAATTTTTTAGAAGATTTATTAGATATAATTACTGAATTAGATGTTTTAGATAATGAAGAAGAATTAACTCAAACAATATCAGCAGTAAATATAGAGGGGACTACAATAGGACAAGACCAGAAAACACAAATTACTACAATAGTTTCTGGGCAAGAAGTTAAATTAACAAGGTCAGTAGCATCATCTACTTCTATACAAATAGATAGTGGAGAAAGCTACTTAGTAGTTTTAGAACAAGATGGTGTCACTAATCAAGTTAAAGTAAATGGTGGTGGCTCTTCTGTAATAGTAATAAGGCAAAGTCAATGAAAAAAATATTTTTAATTTTAACTACATTTTTATTAGTAATAAGTTGTACAAAAACAATTGTTGCGTTTGATGAAAATACTAATGAGTTCGTAGTACAAAAAGGTAAACCAACAGAAGGAACTATTACTTTAAATGAAGGAGATAGTTGTCAGGTAGTTGATGATTTATTTATGGTTTGTGGTCAATGAGTAAAATTTTATTAGGTGTAATAGCAGTTTTAATTTCTATATGTGGATTTTTGTATTGGCAAAATTCTTCTTTGCAATCTTTGAATAGAGCGTATGAGTTGAGAGACCAAGAACAAAAAGAAGCTATTGAAAGTATGCAACAAGATTTTGAAATGCAAACAAGAGGATTAGTAGAACTACAATCAAGAAATCAAGAAATTCAACAAGAAATGAATAGGTATCTTGATATTTTCAAACGACATAATCTTAGTAAATTAGCAGCAGCTAAACCGGGATTAATAGAAAAGAGGGTGAACAATGGAACAAAAGAAGTATTTGATGGCATTGAACAAGACAGCCGTATTATTGATAGTCTTGATGACGGCTTACAGTTGCAGTCTACTCCCTAAACAAGTTGACATACTAAGCAAACCTATAGAAAGAACAATAGCTCAACCGGTTATGCCGAGAGAGATAAATCTTAATGAGCCATATTGGTTTGTAGTTTCTGAATTAAATGTTGACGAATTTTTAGAAAGAGTAAAAAAAGAAGAAGGGCGAATAGTCTTTGTTGCTATGTCAATTCCTGACTATGAGTTGATGGCTTACAATATGCAAGAACTAAAGAGGTATATAAATGAACTTAAAGAAGTGGTGGTCTACTATAGAAAAGTCACTACCAACGAGGAATAAGAAAATGAAGATATCTAAAGAGGGCATTGCTCTTATCAAAAAGTTTGAAGGCTT
>Ga0160423_10004663_pt1 | contig 11243 bp, 12 predicted proteins | sample CRUFie14St8metaG_FD_108191 | JGI IMG/M metagenome (GOLD analysis project Ga0160423, IMG submission 108191) | Marine microbial communities from the Costa Rica Dome - CRUD Field 142mm St8 metaG | ecosystem: Environmental > Aquatic > Marine > Oceanic > Photic zone | place: Costa Rica: the Eastern... | reverse complement strand
TGCATCACCTTGAGAAATGAAACGGAATGGGTAGAATTAGTGGATATTGGCGCTAATGTGTTGTATCCCCTGGGTGCGACTGAACCTTTGAGTCAGAAAGTCCGTAGAATGTTGAAGCAACCACTACCACAAGAAACTCCGTATGGAAGTGGTGATGCAGCACTACAAATCGCCCAATTTCTAATCGATCAAGGGAATTAAAAACTCATGGATATCCTGCAAGCACTGCGTATTCAGGCTGTGAGCCATGGGGTAGGAATGGAAGGTATATTCACTTAAATGAGAGAGGCCTTCTGCTGTGGCCTCGGCCCAAGTATATGGGATCACCGGGTCCATTGTACCATGGCTTTGAAAAATAGGAGCATTCGTTGACAGTGATTTCAATACTTCGTGCCATTCTGGTAGTGCATAGCCGCTCATCAAAACGAATCCTTTAGCCTTGAATCCTTGTAATAGGATTTGAAGAGCTGTTATGGCGCCTTGGGAGAAACCGCCAATGAACACCTCGTTGCTCCGCACATGCTGCTCTTGCCAAGTCTTGAGTGATTCCAGTACAAGCTGGGCAGCCTCTACGACAGCCGCTCCATCAATCATCTTAGCACCGTTTTCCCATTGAATAGAATACCAAGCATAACCTCCCATAGCCAATGAAATAGGGGCTTGGAAGCAAACAATGTTGAGTTTTGGTAAATAGGGTTTAAGACCATAAAGGTCTTCTTTATTGGATCCGTAACCGTGTAACAATACCAGTGTAGGACGCTTAGGATCAGAGATGTGGTGGATGTAAGAGAGCATTATTGCCGATAATCGAGAATGTCCCAAGTATGGTCCGCAAGCAGTCGAATTTGATACATAAATTCATGTGGACAATTGCGCCATTCATGCGGTGCAATCATGCTCAACACATTCTGATCTTCGTTTTTGCGGTACAGATAATACACGTGATTAATTTCTGGCTTGAATCCCATCTGCGCCTTGTAAATCTCTTCACTCAATGCTTTGCGCTCATGAATTTTACGGGCTTGTTCGGCCAGTAATTCAATTTGCGTACGGATTTGGTCCAGTTGTATGTCGGTCTGCAACTCCATGGCATTGAGATTAAGGCTTTTGTTCTTCACGGCATCTACCGCCTTGAACGCAGGCGCGCTAAGACTAGAGCCATATGGAAGGATGTTCGCGTTTTCGGCGATTTTATCCGGATCGATAGGGTTGTGGGTACGTTTGTCCTTAGCCATGGGTCAAAAATAAAGCATTCCTTCCTTCGCATCCCCATACTGATCTGCGAGGTTGTTGTGGTAGCGCCAGGTGATCTCTAATGCGAGCAAGGCGTCGAATTGGTGCCAATTCTCAATAGATAACTCAGCAACTGGCAATTCAGTTCGTTGGATTAAAGCCATTAGACAATGCGCAATAGCTTCTTGATCGCCTTTATAACCTAGTTCTTGGAGCAGGTAACGTTCCGCGCTAAGCTTTGGATAAACTTCAATAGTCGTCGCTTCAATCTCCGAGGCCAATTTCATGGCTCTTGCCGTTAATCCACCAAGAAACATGGGGCTCATGGCCTTTGCTTGACGGTCAGCGGCGCGATAATGGAAATCATTATTTCCCTCCAAGTCGCGATAAATTCCAGGCAAGGATAGGGGAGCATCAATACCTACCAAATCAGCGGGATGTTCGCGAAGTGTGGACAGGACAAACGCATCTGCATCCTGTTTTTTTGAACTTTGCTCTAGAAGGGTGTGCTTCGTGTATGTATCGAATATTGCTAGGACTGTTGTCCCAGCCAACTTCGAGCCGTAATCTATGCCTATGATTCGCGCCATGTGCCAAAGAGCTCCTCAACCTTTTTGAAACGGTAATCAAAAATCTCTTCCAGCTTAGGACGCACTATAATGGGGTGTGCAATCTTTCCTAAGATCCCTAATGGAATTTTATAACTCACTCGGTCGAGCATTTCGACACCGCCCGGAATGGCTTTGAAGTGATGTTCGTGATGCCAGATAGCATATGGTCCTACACGCTGTTCGTCTACGAAATACTTTGGACCATCCACATGAGTAATTTCCGTGGTCCAATTTATTTTAATCCCAAGTAAAGGACTGACTTTATAGTCTATGAATAGGCCCGGATACATCTGCTCAGGTACTTCAGACATAATGTTAAAGCCCATGTAATCAGGGGTAATGGTAGCCAAGTTGCCTGGACTTTGAAAAAAGTTCCAAGCCTCTTCAACGGTAATAGGTAGCCTTTGAATGCATTCTAGGGTGTGCATAGTGTTGGATTAAGTATCAACTTAACACCCTATAGTGATTGTGGTTCGCGTGAAGCCTTAGATTCGCTTCATTTGTTGCTTAATGTATTTGGTTTGCTCTGCAAGCGCACCGTTTTTATCAAGCTTCTTTACCTCGGTCAAAAGGATTTGTGCCTCCTTCTTACGACGCTTTGTCAATGCGATTCCTGCGAGATTCAGTTTTGCCAATGCTTTATCTTGGTCCAATCTTAATCCAGTGTTGAGAGCTCTTTTGAGCAAGGTTTCTGCCTTACCTCCTCGTTGGCTCTCAATCATACCCATAAGAAGGTAGTAATAAGCCAGTTGACCTTTGATCAAGCTTTTCTCTGGATTCCGAATACCGGCCAATGCTTTTTCGGCTTTGGCAACATCGTTTTTTCTCATGTGCCATAGAGTAAGTAAAATCCGCTCGTTGCGGAAATAGGTGAACAATACAAGTCCCATTGGGAAGAGCAACGCGATACCATTTCCTATTTCTCCATCAGCGAATTGATAGATTGACCAAGCAAAGATTGCAGCTGTTAATCCGAGTCTAATGATTTTACTGAACATCTCTATTATTTTTGAGCAACGCAAAGAAACAAAGAAATGGGCACATCGGATTGGAAGAATTGGGATATGAAGGCAAAAAGAGCATTCTATGAGAACTTGAGTTTGGAATTAACCGACCACAAACGCCAATTGTTTCAAGATAAAGTCGCCCAGCGCACCCGACATTTTTCTTTGGCCCTTGAGGATATGATGAAATCCCAAAATGCCTCAGCGCTTATGCGTACCGCCGATGCTTTCGGAATACATAAGGTGGACGTGTATGACAAGAACGAGCGCTTCAATGTGAGTAGCGGTATTTCAAAAGGGGTAGAGAAGTGGCTAGATGTTAGTTTTTTCAATACTTACAATGAAGGAGGCACGAAGGAATGGGCAGACCAATTAAAAGTCTCGGGACGCAAACTTTACGTTACCGCTCTGGACGAGGGGGCTCTTCCAATTGATGCTATTGATCCAGCAGTCCCGGCGACCATATTATTCGGCAATGAGCAGGAGGGGGCATCCCCATTGATGGAAGAATTGGCCGACGAACGCATTTATATACCCATGCGAGGATTCGTGGAGAGCTTTAATGTTTCTGTCAGTTGCGGAATTGTACTTCACCACCTCACCTTGGGCATGGAAAAGGCAGGAATTAAACAAGGATTGGCACCCGAGGACGAGTTGAACACGTTGATTTATTGGGCCCTTAGAACCATACCCAATCCTCAAAGATTCCTTTAGTCGAAGCGTAACAAGAACATGCCATCGGTAATCTCCCAGTCAACCACTTCCCAGCGAATGAGTCGCGCTAGAGTTGCGATGGCTTTCTGACGAGGTATTTGCATGACCTTTGCAGCTTTGCTTGTGGTGACCGTATTGTAATCCTTCAGGTATTGAATGAGTCGCTGCTCTTTTTCGGAAAAAGCCACAGGGCGCTTGCTTTGATCGCTCAACTCTTGTTTCCAGACCTCAGCTAAGACAGCCCCTGCTACCTTGTTTTCATCCTGAACACGCACATAGGCTAACTTACCTTCTTTTTCATCAACGCGGTACGGCTTGCTTTTTCCCTCCGGGATTTCAATTTCCCAAACGCGTTTACCGTCCACATCGTGAGCGAACACTTCCAGCTGAACTTCAGGTTCAGTAAATACCCGAGCAGCACTTTCTAACAGGTAAATATCATCTTCATCCTTGACGCCGCCAATCACTCCATTGTCTCGGACGCCTACCAATAAGCGTCCTCCAGTGGTGTTGGAAAATGCGCTAAGGGTACGCGCTATTTTCCGTGCGTCCGAAATCTTGTACTTGAAGTCTTGATTTTCATGCTCACCTTCTGCGATGAGCTCATGAATGTTGTTGAAGCTTTGATATTGCTCAAAATCTTTCAACCGACGGATTTATTTGGTCACGTAGATGACATCAACTAAAGCCTGAACTTCAGCGTTTTTGCCGTACCATTGGGTTTTAAACTCTTCCGTATACACACGAATATTGGCTATGGTCACGCTATCGCCATATTGCCTGCGAGCTTCGTGTAACATCTTATCATAGGTGATGAGCCCATCGTGCAGCACCAGCTCACGCGTTTTGTTGGCAGCGGTGATATTATCACTGTAAATAACATCTGGATAAACCGCAATTGTTCCTAAGTAGGTCCAATTCTGACCGTATAAAGCATTGGCTGTATCGTATAAGGCACGACGCGGGCTTGCGCAAGACACAAGGAACAAAACAGAAAGTATGGCTAGAAATCGCTTCATCTTAAGTATGATTATAAAGTCAAAAATATTGCAAAAATGGGCCGCATTTCTTCAACTTATAACTTTTTTACAATGACTTTACAAGCGCTTGTAATACCTTTTCGGAAATCGAAATCCCAATTTTGATACTCTTGGCGACACTTTGATGCGTATTTTCGAAACGATGAAAGTGCGCCTTCTAATATTCTGTTTATTAATTACTGGAACACTCCAATCCCAAGTTTCGGACACTTCAGTCTTATTGCCTTCGGTGACAGTGGTTTATGAAGAGGATGAGGCCCAAATATTATGGCGTAAACTCTCAGAGAATTGGCCTCTATACCGAGAGCAGTCTATCCAATCGGCAAAATTGTACACTCGACAATCCTCCGCTAATCATGAGGTGGCTTTCGAGCAGGTTTCAAATATTTACTTGAATGATAATCAGTGGTTTCAGGAGGTTGAAGCATTTAAAGATTACGATAGGCCTACAGTTGATTTTGGGAGCAGTTTTAGTGTTGGGGCTACTTTTAGTTTTGATGGTAGTTATGATTTTAGTGAAGGGTCGGATCAAGGTACATTTTCGAAATACCCATATTCGAAGTTTGAAAATCAGTGTATTGAGCCTCTAAACCGTATGGTAGATGTAGAATATGCATCTTCTCCTATTGCGGGTATTATGGACAGAAATGCTTTGTCTCATTATACATTTGAAATTGTCTCTAGATGGGAGAGTGATAGCAGCGAGCATGTGACCTTATTCTTTACTCCAAGAAGAAATCGAACGGGCTGGGCGGGTCAAGTTGAAGTAGATACGCGAGATTACCGCATAAATCAATTTGAAGGGGCCATTGGCGATATTGAAATCCTGCAGCATTTCAGTACTGAGGATTTATTTTATGTAGACCACCAAAAACTGAGTTGGGCCAATGGTGCACAGCATGTAGAGTTTTGGCTGACAGAAGTCAATCGTATTCCTAGTATGACAAATAAGCCTAGGAACTTAGTAGCGATTATCCCAAATCAAGAAGTGCTAGATAAAGACTTTTGGGCCCAGTACCGCCCGCAGGACGATAAGCTAGATGCTTGGACGGCCCGGCAGGATAGCATTATCCGTTACTTGAATTCAGATGAGTATTTGGATAGCGCCGATGCAGTGTATAATGAGTTTCATTGGTATGAGCCATTGTTAAGCGGTGTGGGATATAGAAAACGCAGCGCAGGAACGCAATTCTTCTATAGCCCGTTAATTGGGCAATTCAATGTTTTTGGAGTAGGGGGATGGCGCTGGACTCCATTCGCCTTTGGGACGAAACGATTTAAGAACGATCAAATGCTGAACATTACGGGCCGATTAAACTATGGCCTCACCAACGCAGATACCAAAGGCACCCTTGGAGCTACTTATACGTATGCGCCACTGAGAAACGCCTCTTGGTCAGTGAACGTCGGTAATGATTATCAGCAGATCACCCAAAGCGTCGACCTCACTGGCCTATTCGCTCGAAGCAACTTCATTGAAAAAACCTTTGCAGAAGTCTACCACAGGTTCGAATGGTTTAATGGGTTCTATACTCGTTTGGGCTTTGAATACAGCACAAGGGAAAGTATAGAAAACCTGGATCTGGGTAATGATATTTTCGGCTCACTTACGCCGCCGCAACCGTTCGAAACCTACACTGTAGGGCAAGCAAGTGTTGAAATCCTAATCCGACCCTATCAGCGGTATTATTTAAAGGGCAGAAGAAAAATAGTATTGAGTTCCAAGTGGCCAGATTTTCGAATAGTTTTTAAACAGGGTATTCCAAATTTGCTCAACTCGGATGTGCGTTACAGTAAATACGAGTTCATCGTAGAAGATTATGTGCCTTCCAATAGGCTTGGTTTTAGCCATTATCGCTTGGCATCAGGGGGATTTTTGAATGATCCATCGACAGTTAGGTTCATTGAATATAAATGGTTCCGAGGTGGCGATTACTACTTGTATACACACCCGCTTTATACTTTCCAGAATCTACCCGAGACCTTTGCTACGCCGGAGGTTTATTTCATGGCTAATGCAACGCATCATTTCGAAGGATTCTTATTGAATAGAATACCCCTTATTCGAAGATTAAAACTAAATGTGGCGATGGGAGCCTCCATCTTATCTATCCCCTCTCGAAGTCTTATGCACCTTGAAACCTATGTCGGTGCGGAGCACAAGATGAAGCTCTGGGATCAGCCAGTACGATGGGGCATATATTACGGTTTATTCCCTAACAATATGAACTCTGGGTACCGCATAAAGATTGGGATGGATTTTAAGGATACCTTCTTGGATCGATGGAATTTCTAGTCTCATAATTGAATAGTTGCAAGCAGTATTCACCGTTTTCCGTTTATGTTTTAGTTTAAATCCACGTTTTATGAATAATGTAATTAGAATTCAGAAGATGAATGTATTTTAGGTTTGAACTATGAGATACGCATTAGGTATAATTAGATTACTAGGAATTTCAGTTGTTATACTCCTCGGAGTATTCGGTTTATCCTTGACATTTCCATTTGGTGGTAGAACTATTGCACACAAGATATTTATGACCATCAGATGGGTATTACTATGGATAGTCGGCGTAAAAGTTCATGGCCAGAAATTCAATAGGATTGGTCCTGGAATTTTGATGGCCAATCATCGTTCCTACCTTGATGTATTGTTTGTCCCAACGTCAGAGATATTCACAATTGTAGGTAAGGTAGAGGTACGCTCATGGCCACTTATTGGATGGGCTGCACGTGCAATGGACCCTATTTGGGTGAAAAGAGAAAATAAAGCGAGTAGAACGCAAACTCGTCATGATATTGTCAATGCCATTAAGAGAGGGAAGACCATTGTGTTGTTCCCTGAAGGAACTTCTGGTGAAGGTCCTTTATTACTACCGCTGAAGCCAGCTATGTTTTATGAAGCAGCTCGACATGGCTTTGGCATCTATCAGTGGAGCATTCACTTTGATTCTGCAAAAACAGCTTATCCACCAGGAATTGGATTCATTAACCATTTGTGGGCAGTTTGCTCTGAGCCTCAGATTAATGCTTATGTGACTGTTCGTCAAGAGCCATTACAAATGAATGATGGGGATGCCCTTATCGCTGAGGCTAGTCGTTGGTGGGATATGGAATTGCGTCGAACAGCCGCAGTGCATCCAGCACGACACATAGGATATTGGCCTGATGAGCGGGAGTATTCAATAGCTACTCGCTTAACTTCCCCTTCGTAAAAGGGAAGGCAAATCTATTCATATAAGCGGCTACGGATTTTTCAGAACTACTTAAGGCAATACGTTGCTTTGGAGGGATACTGTCGCTGATGCGCTGGGTGAAGGAAATGGCTCCTACTTTCAAGAGTTGATCGGCCTCGTCTAATACTAGCGTTTGTACCGAAGCACTATTAAAGCCTTCAATATTCAATAACTCATTTAAGCGTTTGGGTGTAGCGATGACAACATCTGCACCGAAATAAATATCTTCCTTCTGTTGCTGGATTTTTGGACCTTCATAGGCTGTCCAAACTCTTAGGTCAGTGTGACCGCCAAGGTTTTCAAAGAGCTCGAAATATTCGTCGGCAATCTCGGCTGTCGGCACAAGAATTAAGGCACGAGCGACATCTTCATAGCTCTCTTTTAAATTATGAATGATTGTTCCTGCTACTGCAATACGAAGGTTTTTAGCATTCGCGTGAAAAAGCCAATAGTTTTGTCCGCTCTTGAGGCTACTGACCAAAGTGAGTTGTGCCTTACTAAAAGGTAGAAGCTCCGCTGCTTCTAACGCGTCCAATACTTCCTCTTGTAGTTTGAGTTTGGCCATTTGCTCAAGTTTTACGCAAAACTAAGGGCTACTTAACAAATGCGAGGATAATCAGTGGGCGGATTGTAAATTGATGCTTCAAATTTTTGAATATGAAAAAGATTTTCGTCGTACTCATACTCATTTTTGCCCTACCGGCGGCAGGACAGAAATTATCGAAGATTGAACCGGCCTCTTGGTGGCGTGGAATGGAACTCGACACCGTAGAATTTATGGTCTATGGTAAAGATATTTCCGACCTCACGGCTGTTGGGAAAGAATTGAAAGTTCTGGGCACCACAACATTGGAAAGCCCAAACTATTTATTTGTAGAAGTCGTCATTCCTGATGATATCGGTATTGGAGCACATAAGTTGCTCTTTAAAGATAAAAAGGGTCGCCACAAAGGGACATTAGCCATTAAGGTTTTGGAGCGCGAGGAAAACTCAGCGAAACGTAAGGGCTTTAACTCGGCGGATTTTATCTATCTAATCACTCCTGATCGTTTCAGAAATGGCGATCCTTCAAATGACCGAGTTAAAGGCATGTTTGAGGGGTCGAACCGCGATTTTATTGGCGGGAGACACGGGGGTGATTTGGCGGGGATCATTGAGAGCTTGGATTATTTCGAAAAGATGGGAATCTCTAGCTTATGGTTGAATCCTGTGCTCGAGAATAACATGGAGACCTACAGCTATCATGGGTACGCCATGACGGATTTATACAATGTGGATCCACGCTACGGGACGAATGAGCAATACAAGGAATTGGCAGATAAGGCTAAGGAAAGAGGTATTGGGATTATTATGGACCAAGTGGCGAATCACATCGGAAGCTTGCACCCGTGGATGAGTGATTTACCCAGTGAGGACTGGGTGAATCAATGGTCGGAGTTCACGCAAACGAATCACATGAAAGTCAGTAGGTTCGATCCGCACGGAGCGGAGGTGGACCGCAGGCAATTCACGGACGGATGGTTTGTGGAGACGATGCCGGATTTGAACCAGCGCAACGAGAAATTGGCCCGTTACCTTATTCAAAACTCAATCTGGTGGGTGGAATATTTGGGACTACACGGTATTCGTATGGATACTTGGCCTTACCCGGATAAGCAATTTTTGGTAGATTGGACCGAAGCCATTCTTCAGGAGTATCCGAATTTTAACATCGTCGGCGAGGAATGGGTCAGTAATCCATCATTAATCAGCTATTGGCAAGCGGGTACAGCGAAGATGGACGATTATACCAGCTATTTACCCAGTGTTATGGACTTCCCATTGCAAAGCGCAGTTGTCGATGGATTAATGGGTGAAACTTCTTGGAGAAGCAGTATGACCAAGATTTACGAAAGCTTGGCCAATGACTACATGTATGGGGATATCAACAACATCATGATTTTCCCGGATAACCACGATATGAGCCGAATCTACACTCGTCTTAATGAGGATTTTGATAAGTGGAAAATGGCGATGACCTTGTTCTTTACAACTCGCGGTACCCTGCAGTTTTACTATGGAACAGAAATCTTGATGAATAATCCAGGCACGGAAGATCACGGTGTCATTCGTTCTGATTTTCCCGGTGGTTGGGAAGGGGATGCCGTCAATGCATTCACTGGCGAAGGACTGACTGCCCAGCAGAAAGAAGCTCAGGGGTTTATTCGAGTTTTGGCCAATTTGCGACGTCAATCGTGTGCATTGAACATGGGCGAAATGCTACACTACATACCTCAAGATGAGGTCTACGTATACTTCAAATCGTTCGGTGATGAGCACAAGATGATTGTACTGAATCGCAATGATGGGGAATTGGAACTTAGTTTGGAAAGATTCCAACAAGGTCTTGAAGGCTTTACCCGTATGGATAATGTTTGGACTGGTGAGGTGGAGGAAATTGGTACCACATTAAAGCTAGCGCCAATGGGATCATACATTTTTGACCTTAAATAAGCATGCGAGGACTGTTCTTTAGTATTGTAATGGCCTTTGCGGGGGTAAGTTGTTCGAATAACGAAGTTGTCCGCACTGAAGCTAATATCCACTGGGATACGATATCTGGGGTTAGCGCTGGTACTTTATTGCGGTTTGATAATGCTCATGCTATACCTTGGTTGAGTGCCCGCCCTTTAGATGTCTGGTTACCCAGTTCATACAATGGCAAGCGTAAGCACGCCGTGCTGTATATGTATGATGCTCAGATGCTATTTAATTCGAAGTTCACTTGGAATCACCAGGAATGGCGAGTAGATGAAATCTTGGATAGTTTAATTACCAGCAAGGCAATCCTACCCACCATCGCGGTAGGGCTCCACAATGGTGGTATGATGCGCAACTTCGAATATTTTCCTCAAAAGCCGTTCAATACACTAAAGAGTAGGTTTTCAGATTCTACCATGGCGGATATTGCAAAGCGCTATGGATCAGATTCTACCTTCCCTATACGAAGCGATCAGTATTTACAATACATTGTGGAAGGAGTGAAGCCGCTGGTAGATTCCACTTTTGCGGTATATACTGATAAAGGCGCCACGGCTGTGGCAGGGAGTTCTATGGGAGGCTTGATGAGCATGTACGCCATTGGAGAATACCCTTATGTGTTTGGCACTGCACTCTGTATGAGCACGCATTGGCCAGGGGGTTTTAGCTCAAATGAGGAGATTCCAAATGCTTTCCAGGCGTACGTGGCGGAATACATTCGTCCGGAACGTGTTGGCAAGATTTACTTTGATTATGGAACGGAGACATTGGACGGCATGTACGAGCCCTTTCAGAATGTTGTAAACCAAGTGCTGTTGGACAATGGGTTTGTTTCAGAAGGCAATTGGATTACGCAGAAGTTCCCCGGTGCGTCACACGACGAGA
>Ga0160423_10004662_pt1 | contig 11244 bp, 12 predicted proteins | sample CRUFie14St8metaG_FD_108191 | JGI IMG/M metagenome (GOLD analysis project Ga0160423, IMG submission 108191) | Marine microbial communities from the Costa Rica Dome - CRUD Field 142mm St8 metaG | ecosystem: Environmental > Aquatic > Marine > Oceanic > Photic zone | place: Costa Rica: the Eastern... | reverse complement strand
TGTCAAGAATTGTCAAGGCCATCTCATATCGCTGGGCGCGAATCAGGGATGCCAAAGCGATGAGGATTTCCTGATGTTCTGAAGCAGGGGCGACTCCCCAGCGTCCACCATCCCCTTTTGGCCTCGCAGTGTGCGGGTTTTTTTGGCAAAAAACACGACGCCGCTGCGTCTGAACTCCTCTGGATGGAAACCCACGAGCGCGGTTATGGAATACATTGCTACAAATACGAACACTCAACCAAGAAACCATGCCAAGTGATGTTGACATCGACGTGGATGAATCGCCATTCACGGCCCTCAACCATGAACGGCCGCTTCAGTTGTTGGCAGATTGGGTTCAGGAAGCCAAGGATCTGGGATTGGCAGAACCTGATGCCATGAACCTTGCCACGGTTGATGCGGAAGGAAATCCTCACAATCGAATGGTCTTGATGCGTCACATCAACGAGCGAGAGATCGGTTTCTTCACCAACCTCGAAAGCAGGAAAGCAGCGGACATTTTTGCCACGCAGCGGACCTCTTCCACGTTGTGGTGGCCTCAACTGGGTCGGCAGGTACGTGTCGAGGGACGGGCGGTCGTAATGCCGAGAGATATGGTCGAGGCGTACTATCAAAGCCGACCAAGGAAGAGCCAGATCGCGGCCTGGGCGTCGAAACAAAGCACGGCGTTGGCATCGATGGACAGGCTGCACCAAGACTTTCGCCATTACGAAGAACAATTTTCAGATCAATCCGTCCCAACCCCGACCTTTTGGGGTGGGTTTATCGTTCACGTTGACAAAATCGAATACTGGTGCGGTAAACCGTTTCGGCTCCATGAGAGGGTCGTCTTAACCAAAGAAAAAGAGGATTGGTCAACAACGAGGATTTACCCTTGAGTAAATTGTTTCCTGCGATGAATCCAGGCTCACACGAATTCAGTCTATGTTCAGACGCAAAGGAGTTTCTGTCGACGCCCAGTATAAGACCAAGAAAGGACCATTGTTGGGATGCATACGATTGTACCTATTGCTAGAAGAGGATTGAGTACAACCAGCGGTAAAGAGGCGGTATGTCCGTTCAGTTTGCTTGTCGACCCCTCAGCGAGGTTGCCGAACAAACTACGCTCACGCAGCGATAACACCTGCGCCGATGATCCACAACAGCAACATCAGAATCATGCCCACTGCAAGGGCGTTGAAGATCAATGAGAGCACAATACGAAGCCCCCTTTCGGCGGTTGCGTTGTAAGGATACAACTTGTTGATCTCGTCCTTTCCGCCCTTGATGCCAAACAACGGACGGAACAAGGAAGCACGTCGCGCGATTTCAAAGCAAACCATCACGCCGACAAAGACGACGAGGGTTCCAATCACCATCGACGTGTAGTAGCCCAAGCCGATGACGGCGAACAACACAATGGGAAGGAACGTCAGGTGCATGTGGACGATGTAGGTCGGGTAGACCGCCTCGTTGAGGTAGGCGAGCCACGTGCTGGGTTTGTTGAGGAGTTTGGACGCCCAACTGAAGACAAAAAGGCACCAAAACCAGGCGTGGAAGGACTGAATCAGCGCCCCAAGGGTGGGTTCAAGCCCAAATGCGTCGTATCCGTCCGCCACCCAACCACCGTTGTAAATGTGGGGTGTTTCGAACATTTCGTTACTCATGAACCAGACCACCGCCAAGACGGGCGTGAGAACGGTGACGGGGATTCGCACACGGTCGATGGCAGGAAAGTAGTCTTCCTTGGCTGCAATCATCAAGTATCCGAACAAAAAGTAGAGCATGTAGCGTGGGAATTCCCACCACATGCCCACTTCACCGAAACCCCACGGTTTGAACAGCACGTTGTTCACGACAAGGATCAGCGGTGGAAGCAACAGAAGCCCGGTGTTGTAGCGAGCGTTCAGAAGCTTGCGGGTCGCTCGAACGATGTTCCCGTCCGGATTGTTGCGAACGTGGGAAAACAAGGGCGTCAAGAGAACGGAGTAAATCAGGAGGTTGTAGATGAACCAAAGGTGGCCGTAGGGCATGTCCTCGGAACCGGGGAAGATGTCAAAGAGCAGGGCGGTGGTTCTGAGCGGGTCAAAGATGCCAAAGAACAGGATGTAGGTTCCAAACAGCAGGGGAATTCCAAGACGTGAGAAGCGTTCCCTGACGTAAACGCCCCGTGTTCGCCTTCGAAAAGCGAACGCCGTGCCCATGCCTGAGATGACAAATAAGGCCGCCAACCGCCACTGGTGCATCACACCGAGGATGAAGAACAGCGTGAGGTTGAACATCTCCATGCTGCTGTCTTCTCCTTCGAGTGCGTCGAGGGAAAACACGGCGTAGTGAAACCAAATCAGCAAGCCAAAGAGGATGACCCTCAACCAGTCGATGTCGTGGCGTCGCATTGGCTTCATCTCAACCAGCGTGAGGCTCGCTAAAGGTGTGTCCATTCAGAACATGTACCGCGACGCCATCCCAACCCTGTGCAAGCGGTTTCGCAGCGCCGCCAACCTCACCGGGGGTGCCAATCCTTGTAGGCGATTTGGGCCGGGACGACCTCGCCTTGCCGGTCGTAGTACTCCATCATCCGCTCGGCAATCCACTGGAGCCATTCAAAGGCCTGCTCACTTCCACGCTCTTCACGGAAATTTTCGATGATTCTTCTGTTTTTCTGCCACGCCGTGATCATGGACAGCGAGAACTGCTTTCGAACCACATCAAAGTCAAAATGGCCGTCGTGAAGGGTGATGGCGATGCTTTCCCAGGTTAACAGGACCGTGAAGACTTTCGGATAATCCTCGCCGTGGAACGCCTCAAGCTCCGCAAAGGTTTCGAGGTCGTCCGGTTGCATCCATATGGAAATGCTGCCGTGTGAGAAGTCCTTGTTTTGCCACAACTCGGAGAGTTTGAGCGATGCGGCCGCTTTTCGGTCTTTTTTGATTTCATTGATGGTGAGCCAGCTGTAAACGGCGGCCCCAAAAATCGTCAACAGGCCCAAGACTTCCGCCCATTGCGCTGCCGAAGCGAGATCCATGCGGGTTCTTGTTGCCGTTCAGTGTTTGAACTATGCGGCCGTGTCCGAGCCGAGAAACACCTTCAAACGCTTCAAAATACAATCCAGGGAAACGGGTTAGGAATCAGTCCAAGCAGGTAGATCAGCGCTAAAATCCCGAGGATAAGAAAGCTAATGGCGCTTTCAATCATGTTCAAAACGGCATCAAGAATACCGGACAAGTCGTTGGTTTCAAGGCCGACAACGTTCATCAGGGTCATGAAAATAAGAGCGAGGGTTCCTGCACTTGCCATGTTGTACCATCGGCGGCGAACGGTATAAGCGTTCACCCGACAAACGTCCCGAAAAACCATGCAGGATGCATGAAAATCATTGATGAGAGGACTGAACTTTAAGTAAAAGCAATTTTTCGGGTGAAATATGTCACTTGCACCGACCGATTATGACTTTGGAAACGCTTCGAACTACGAGTTTGCCGAAAATGTAACTTGTGCCAACGATGAAGCACGAAAGATGTTCATTGAGGCCTACGGCCACATGCTGAACTACAACCACGAACAGGCCATTGCTTGTTTTACGGCCACGACTGAACTGGACCCCAACTGCGCCATGGCTTGGTGGGGCATCGCCTACTGTGTGTCTTCCAACTACAACTGGTCACCCGGACTTGGTTCCGGCCACGACCCCATCCAGCAGGCACTGAAGGTGATGGACCACTGCACCGAACTCGAGCAGGACCTCATCCGAGCCCTTTCAACCCGACACTCTGCCGAAGCCCGAGACGCCGCCGATCCCACCGTGTTGAACATGGGCAACGACCCGGCGCTGAACGTCGCTTTCGCCGAAGCCATGGCCCCGCTGTACGAAAAGTACGCTGGAAACTTGGACGTGACCGCCATTTACGTGGAGGCGCTCATGAACCTCAAGGCTTGGCAACTCTGGGACAAAAACACGGCCACCGGCGAAATCACACCCGCTGACGACAACACCCTTCTGCTGGTGAAGATCATGGAAGAGGCCTTCGACAGCAGCGACGAGGCCAAAGTCCATCCTGCGCTTTGCCACCTCTACTGTCACGCCCTCGAACTCTCGCCCTTCCCGGAAAAGGCCCTTCCTGCCGCCGATGTCTTGCGAACCCGCATGCCGGGACTTGGCCATCTCGTCCACATGCCCTCCCACATCGACGCTTGGGTCGGTCAGTGGAAGGAAGCCATTGAATGCAACATCGCCGCCGTTGAGGCCGACGACCGCTACGTGGAATTGACCGGCAACGAATCGCAATTCTACAAATTCTACCGCATGCACAACCACCACTTCGTCGTTTGGTGCGCCATGTTTGACGGCCAGTACGAGACGGCGCTCAAGTACGCTCGAAAGGCCGTCGATACTCTGCCAGCAGGCGACGCCGACCACGGTGTTCAGTTCATGCTCGCAGGCATCATCCCGATGGGCGCAATTTTCCTCGAATCCTACGTGACCATGCCGTGGCACGTCATGATCCGATTCGGCAAATGGGACGAGATCCTCGCCGAGCCGATGTACACCGACAAGGACGTCTTCCCGGCCACCATCGCTACCCAGCATTACGCTCGCGGTGTCGCCTACGCCTCCAAGGGCATGGTGCCCGAGGCCGAAGCCGAGCAGGTGTTGTTCAAAGAAGCCCTCACCAACCCTGCACTGGCCGGTCGTATGATGCACAACAATTTCATGTATCAAGACCCTGCTGAAGGACCCTCGATTTTGAACGTGAACGCTGCCATTTTGGAGGCTGAAATCGAATACCGCCGCCAATTCCTTGCCAAGGCAGCTGGCGAAGACCACGACTTTACCGCCGCCTTTGACGAACTGCGCCGCGGCGTTGACCTCTCGCTGAACCTCGCTTACAACGAACCGTGGGGCCAGATGCAACCGGTTCGCCACATCCTCGGTGCACTGCTGTTTGAGCAGGGTCACATCGAGGAAGCTGAGGAAGTCTACCGCGCTGACATCGAACTGTGGAAGGACAACATGTGGGGTCTGCTCGGCCTGAAACTCTGTCTCGAGGCTCGTGGCGACGCACCAGAGGAACTGGCAGCGGTCACCGACCTGTTCAACGAGCGCAGTGCTCGTGCCGACATCGTCCCCGCCAAGACCTGTTTCTGTGCCCAAGATGCGCTCGCCAAGTCTTGCTGTGACTGAAGCGTCGACCGAGCGATCGGTGATGGCCTCCGAGCGGAGGCAGCTCTTCGATGGTTTCATTCCTCTTCTTCGAGCATGGCGTCGAACTCACGCTCAAGCTCCGTGACGCGCTCTTCACTGATGGCGTAGGTTTTTGCCAGTGTTTCCAGCAACCTTCGCTCCTCTCGAGTGATGATAAGGTCCTCCATCGCCGTTGCATATGCGTCCAAATAGGCCGTTTCTTCAACCGTGTAGTTGGCGGGAATCAATCGACCAGATACCCCGTCGATGATGCGCAGGACAGGCGTTCTCAGGCCCAGGAAGAGGACACCGATCATGACACCGCCCAGCAGCCCTTGTCCAAGCACCTGTTCCATGGCTTCGGTTGAGATGATGAACAGGAACGCACCTAAACCTGTGAACATCGCCGCTCGGAAGGTCTTCCTCAGGTTTTGATCGATGCCGTAAACGGAATCGTTGAGCGATGCGTGAACAAACATCAGGGCCTCGAAAGCGATGGCGGCGGGGGTCATGATCAGCGAGAACGTCCACAGGAAGAATTTCAAGCGCATCATGGCGGTTTGTTCGGCGCTGTAGCGCCAAATGGTTTCATCGACGAAGTCGACCTGACCGCCGTGGAGAAGCGGTACGATGACAGCGATGAGGGCGAACCAAATCAGCAACCCGATGACTTTCCCCAAGAAGCCGATGTACAAAGAACGGGAAGCGAGGCCTGTTCCATCGATTTTCTCCTTTTTGACGTACTGGGATTTGTAGGTGGGACGCAGGAAGAACAGCGCCACGAGGGAGACCAAAGGTGAGCCCAGAGCAATGGCCCACAAGCCGGGGGGCTGGGTGGTGATGGTGGTTTCGAAATTTGTTGTGCAGGTGCCGATGGAGGCCACGGTTTCTTCCATCCAGGGTTGCGAGGTTCCGAACCACATTTCGAACCTCGCCTGAGCGCCTTCGGTGCAAATCACCCACGCAGCATCGGAGACGTAAAATTCAGGAAGGCCCTTCAGCAGAAGATAGACCGTGATTCCCAGCGCGGGGGCCAAATACCAAACGTGGGTTTTCAACCTTGAGTCGTAAAGGAAACTCAACCTGTTGACCTTGTAGAACATGGGCAGGCACATGTAGAGGAAGATGGCCGTGATGTGGGCGGTGAAAAACACGTCAATGGTCCAAATCCAAAGAATGTCCTGAAGCCATTCGTAGCGTTGAATGTACAAGATACCGGTTGAGAGGAGAAACGACGCCTTGATGCCTTCGCACACCAACAACACGGCCATGAACCGGTTATCGCTTGCCTTCGAATTCGCTCGCCACAACAGCAGAGCAAGTCCGACACACCACAGCATGATGAGGGTGGACGCCCATGAGATAACGGTCCGAAGTCCAAACAATTGGGAGGCGCTGAATGCAGAGGAGTAGAATTCCCATGCGGTGAGCATTAGCCGCCGCTTGGGACGCCAAGGTATAGACATTCTTGCGACAAAAGCTTGCTTTTTGAGGGTTAAACCGTTCTTTTAACCGACTCGGTCGTTGCCCCTCAGTGTGGTCAACGGTCGTGCGTTGCGAGGCCGTTGGCGCGTTCCGAACATGGGCGTGGCGGTGGGACAATCTACATGAGGACGAGTCTGGTCCCTATGTTCGATGGACATTGAGACGGCGGCAAACATTGGCGAGGCTGTCAGCGGTATCGCCATTTTGTTCACCCTTCTGTTCAGCCTTCGCCAGATGAAGCATTGGAACGAAAACCGTCGTTATGAAATCGGACGGGATCTTGCGGCCCACATGAACAACCCGCTGGTGCACCGAGGCTTTTCAATCAGCACCGTCAAGCTCCATGATGAACTGACGCCGCAGGAATTGGCGTCACTCACTCGAGAAGAAAAAGACGCAATGAACGCGCTCATGATCGGTATGAACAACATCGGCGTGCTTGCAAAAAACGGCCACCTCTCCCTTGATTTGGTGGAGGACTTTTGCGGCGTGTACGTGCGAATGTTTGCCAGCCGCTGGCGCCGCGTCATTCAAATTTTCATGATGGTGAACGTCGAGAAAACCACCGAGGGAGAAGATTCGATATGGGCAGGTTTGTTCTGGTTGCTTGACCATCTTGAAGCCAAGAGGGACGGCGACTACGCATTGAAGTCAAACTGACGTGTTCGGACGGCGGGGTGCAATCAGCCCCAACCCATCAACTGGCGGAAGGTCGGTGAAGCGCACAACTTGTTGATGTCGTCCTGAGAAAAGTAGCGTGAGGTAAGGGCGGAACGCACCTCTTCCTCGCTTTTTCCGGTGGCGCCGACCATGTTGATGACTCGATTGTATCGGCCGCCGCCGGTATAACTGGCACCGCTGTAACCTGTGTTGGGTTGTCCAAAACTGTAGGTTTGGCTGGATGCAGATCCTTGTCCGAGGAAGCGAGCGATGAGGTTTTGCAGGAATCCCATGGGAATCATCTCGATGACTGCGGGGCTGCCCGGGCCCCGCAGTCGGGTGGTTTCTCCACCGCATGCGGTGGCAGGTCATCGCATTGCTGCTCACTTGGGCAAGGAGGTGTTACATTTGGGGGCTTATAATCGTTCATGCTTTCGTGGCCACACGAAGGGCAGGTTCGTTTTTTCCTGCCACATCGCAGTCGCCGACATCAATTTTCACACCCAGTCGGCGAAGTAGCTCCAAATGTGCGGCTGAATAGGGCGTGGTCTCTCCCCCGGCCCCGGCTGCGTTCCAGGCGCCTGTATGGACCAGGAGTTCGTCGTTCTCAACGTGTTCCAGCAGGGGGTGAAGGTCAATCCAAGCGTGGCCAAATTGTTTCATTTCGGAGGACATGGTCTGCCAACCCATGCCGGCCACCTCCTTGGCCAACTGCTCGATGGGGATGGCGCGCGGTGCCAACAAGAGGCGTTGACCAAGGTGTTCAAACTGATGCACGGGTCCCCATCGGAGTTCTTCAATTCGTTGCGCAACGGCGTCCACGTGACCGGATTTCCAATGTTGCGGAACCCAAGCCATGAACGCACTTCGGCCTTTCGTGCCGACCGCTTGTGTGCTGCACTGAAGCACGGTGATCGGGTCGGCTTGTTGCGTTGGTTTGGTCCGGCCTAACCTCGATGCCTGCAAGCGTCGCTTTGGGTTCAACCGGTTGAGCAGGTCGGGCAGCGCGTAGGGCCAATACCGCATGGCGGTCGAATCAGGGTGCCTCGCCAGCGTGTCGACCCACGTCTTGAGGGGTGCAGCCAACTGTTCCCGGGAAACACGGGTGCAGACCCACCCTGTTGTCCCGTGGAGGCTGCCCGGGAGCCGGATGATGCGACGGGTGTCGGCCGTGACGGTCGTGTCCACAGGAAAACCTTGGTCCAGAACACGTCGGAGGAGGGCTTGACGTTTCGCTCGGACGGCTTCCTCCCGTTCCTGCGGGTCGGGTATGGAGAACACCTGACGGTCGTTGTCCGTGAAGACGAGGTGGAAGCCCTTTCCACCGCTGTAGGTGATGGAGCGGAGCGTGAGCGCCTCGTTGGCGTCAAGCCAGAGCAGAAGTTGGTGTGTTGCCCTTCGAGCTTGTTCGAGCCGTCGATAACAAAACGGAGTGTAGTCGATGTCAAACACCACCAAGTGGTCAATCAGGACCGGATGCGGCCGTTCTACATCGCTTCGCTTGGGCAAATCGATGGGGGTCAGCCACGCTGATGTACCGATGTAAACGTCCCGGGGACCGTGCCGTTTCAGTTCCTTTTTCAGCGCCTGCGGGGAGGAGAACTGACGTTTGGCGGTGACCCATCGGTCGTTGGGCAGCCGCCATCGGAACTGGTGCCTCGAGGGTTTGTCCAACCACTCAAGGTCAACGGTGTTCGACCCGTACCACGCTTGGAGGGCGTTGCGGGGCAGCATTACCCTGGAGAAAGAAGCCCATCTCCTCAACCTTCCGTTGGCCGGGGATGGTGAATTGTGGTGTTTTCCGGCCAAAAAAGGCATGTTTGCTGGGATAAGTATTAGATTCAAGTGCTGAGACCTCGGTTCATGGCAGTCAACATGCAAGAGAGCCGTTTTGCGAGATTTGGCACCGTTTGTGCACTGTACTTTGCTCAAGGCGTACCCTGGTTTTTCGTGGCCACCGTGCTGGTCACCTTTCTCGTGGATAACGGTTCGATGGACGACGACCAGAAACTTGCTTTGATTTCCGCTGGAATGCTTCCTTGGATTATCGGGAAGCTCGTTCTGGGTCCCGTCATCGACCGCTATCGCTTCCCGACCATGGGCCGCCGCCGTCCTTGGGTGTTGATCGCTCAGTTGGGCATGGCCCTGACCATGGCTGCCTTTTTGCTGGTTGAAGATCCGGCGGACGACCTGCAAACGTTGGCTCTGTTTTTCTTGATTCACAACGTCTTTGCTGCCTTGCAAGACGTCAGTTCTGACGCGCTGGCGGTGGACACACTGAGCGATGAGGAATTGCCCATCGCCAACGGTCTGATGTTTGTGGCCAAAGGATTCGGTGCCATGTTTGCGGTTCTCGGATTGAGTCGCGTCTTGTCCGATTCTGGATTCCACGCTGCCCTCCGGGTGCAAATTGTCGTGCTGGCTGTTGTGATGCTGATTCCCTTGTTGGTGCGTGAGCGCCCAGGGGACCGCCTCTTCCCGTGGAGCGGTTCTGCCACGGAAAACGTTGGTAGCACCGAGGAAGACACCATGACCTTTGGCGAGATTATCACCGGATTCAGGACCGCTGTGTCCGACAACGCTGCCAAGATGGCCTTGTTGCTGTGCACCATCATGTGGATCGGTGGCGGTATGGGCACCGGCATGGGCGTGATTGACTTCCAGTGGGAGTTCCTCTTCGTTGATGAACTGGGATGGGAAAGTCAAGATTATCTCGATGCCAAGGGTTTGCCGGTTTTCCTGATGACGATGCTGGGTTTCCTTGTTGGGGGTCTGCTGGGTTCCAAGTTTGGTTCAAAGAAGACGCTTACCATCGCTGTGGCTTTGGGTACCGTGATGACCGTAGCGTGGTCGTTGATGCGCTCGCAGTGGACGGACAGCGGCATCATGCTGCAGATTTGGCTGGTCTGGACGATGGTTTGGGCCATCGTTGGTGCAAACTTGCTGGCGTTCTTGATGTCGGTTACAACCAAAGAATTCGCCGGTACTCAGTTTTCGATTTACATGACCCTCATCAACGTGGGCGCCTTTGCCGGAAACGCCCTCTCACCGCGTCTCCTCGACCTCGTGGACGGAAGTTTCCCCAATTTGTTCCTCTTTGGCGCAGCCTTCCAAGCCCTCGTTCTCTTCGTGCTGTTGCAAATCAAAGATGCTCCTGAAGTTCTCCCGATTCCCTCGGGAGCTCAAGAAAGCGAGTAGAGCGCAGGACTTCAGAGGCGAGTTGAATGAACCTCGAAACGGCCGCAAGTCTGGGTGAGGCTCTGGGAGGTCTCGCCATCATGGCCACCCTCCTGTTTGGTTTGCGACAGGTCATGGAGGTGAACCGAAACCGACGCTATGAGATTTCTCAAACCATTGCGAAATCATTGGAAAACCCACTGGTTCAGCGAGGTTTTGGCACCTTCGGGTCGGTTGTTTCGGCCGATACCAGCCTTCAAGAGTTGATGGAACTGACTCGGGAACAAAAAGATGCGACCAACGCCGTCATCGTCTTGATGGCCAATCATGCCGTGATGACCTACCACCGTAACCTCTCCTTCGACATCGTCTATTCCTTCTACAAGCCTTACCTTTCTCTCATCGGCGTCGGTATGCGGCGATTGATGCAATTGACCGAGCAGGGATACATCATGCACGAAAAGAGCAGCGTGGGCGATGAGGGGATGGGGGTGTTTCACTGGGTGATTTGGCTCCTCGATCGTCTCGAAGAGCACGACAAGCCGGACGAGTTCAAACCCCATCTCAACCAAACAGACTGGATGCCCTGACCGCTTCTTCATCCGGTGGTGCAAGGGCTTAGTCGCTCGTTTCGTCGAGAAGCACGGCCTCTTCAACGTCTTCTTCGGTCTGGAGGCGAACGGAATAACCCACGGTTCCAGCGGCACCGATGAGCATGACCAGCGTGATGATGACCGCAAAGGGATGGTCGGCGATAACCC
>Ga0160423_10004661_pt1 | contig 11245 bp, 10 predicted proteins | sample CRUFie14St8metaG_FD_108191 | JGI IMG/M metagenome (GOLD analysis project Ga0160423, IMG submission 108191) | Marine microbial communities from the Costa Rica Dome - CRUD Field 142mm St8 metaG | ecosystem: Environmental > Aquatic > Marine > Oceanic > Photic zone | place: Costa Rica: the Eastern... | reverse complement strand
GGGGGACGGGGGGGGGTCTGCGTGGGAGTGGAGGCCGCGTGGGACAAGGCCGGGTGGGACAAGGCCGGGTGCTGCTCGTCATCCCGGAGCCCCCGGACCGGAGAGAATCCAACTTTCTTTATGCTCTCTCGCCCCTTCACCCGATCACCTCCGGAACCCGGAGCTCAAAGATAGATTTAGTCGCAAATTCGATCAAGATATTGTAACGGTCTAATCCTGCCCGCAAATCACGCAAATCACGCAAATCACGTTCATCTCCGGATCTCGGCCAAAAATGCGGAGCTAGCGACGGGGTCGAAAATGAGATCGGTTTTCGGACCTTCGACCGGCCGATCGTTCGCCCTGGCCCAAGGTGCGCGCCGGCGAACGGAGAACGGAGAACTGGCGACGCCGGCGAAAGGACACTCTGGTCAGAGCATGAGCGCCGTGATCCCGAACGCGACCAGATCAGAGGCGGGGGCTCCCTCGCCCACCCCGCCCTCGCCCACCCCCCCGCAGGAGCCCAAGCTCACGCGCACCGCCTCGGCCCCCGGCACGCTGGTGAGGAAGCGCTCGAAGCGCTCGGGCCCAAAGTCAAAGAGCTCCAGCTTCTTCGGCGTGTCCCAGTACCGCCGGACCGGGCGCTGGGAGGCCCACATCTGGGACTGCGCCAAGTCGCGCGGAATTCCGGGCGCCAAGGGGCGCCAGCTCCACCTCGGCTCCTTCGACTGCGCGGAGGATGCCGCGAGGGCTTACGACAGGGCTGCGATCCACTTTCGCGGGGACGCCGCGGACACGAACTTCGGGCGAGAGCAGTACACCCACGACCCGGTTCTGACCCAGCTCAAGGGCCTTTCCAAGGAGCAGTTCGTGGTGAGGCTCCGGGGCGTCGCGCAGCACCACAAGATCGAGACGCAGAGGAAGTCCAAGGCCGACAAGAAGTCGTCCTCTTCGCGTGGCGCCGCAACGAAGCGCGTCCCGGAACCCCTCAAGCTCAAGACCCTAAAGCGCGCGGCATCCTTCCCGATGCAAAGCCCGCACAGCGTGCTCCCAGATCCCGGGCGCGGCGCGCTCCCGCCGGAGGGCTTTCCGTCCAGCCTCCTGCCCGCGGGCCAGCTCTTCGTGGGGTCCCCCCACGCCTACCACCACAGCCAGCAGCCCCTGGTGTACAGCTCCAGGGTTGTGGACGAAAACTTTGTGCTCAATGACCCGGCCGCTGCGGGTGCCATGCCTCACCACCCGTCTCCCCTGCCGCACTTTCCCGCCAGACAGGACCACGGCAGGGACGGGGACCTGCTCTTCTTCGAGGACTACTCCCCAACCGTGATGCCCTTCCCGGAGGACTACTCCCCAACCGAAACAACGGAATTGCAGGGTCTCGTCAAGACGGAGAGGCAGCTGAACCACGGCGTTAGGTACGGCATGGAGGACTACCACTTTGACGGCAAACATTGCTACGGTGGTGCTGGTGGTGCGGAGAGGGAGGGGAAGCCCGCACCCGCGTCCCCGGGGCGAGACCGTTTCATGTCCCATTTCGCAGCGAGGGACGAGCAGGGACGAGCGCTGGGGAAGAGCCCAATTCCACCGCTGATGGAGGGCATGGGAGAGGTGGACACAGGAACACTCTAAACTCATCCCGAAAAGTGGGCTTGAGTCTTGTGTCGTGAATTTGTATCAAAAGAGAGCAAGACGTTTGACATGGTCCTTTTTCTTTTTCTCCACATCCGAAAAAGAAGAACAAATCTCGCTCCCTCCGTTTTATTGCAGGGCCCTGGCCGGCAGGTGGATACTCGACTTGTGTTCCGGGCCGCAAAGCACCTTGATGCGGGTGCTCTCCTCCGTCTTGTGCAAGTAGTGCCGCTCGTCCGAGCCGCTAAACGCGACTCTTATGCAGCTCCCCCTTTGGAAGCAGTAGGACGTCGGCATTATCTCAAAGACCATCCTCGCTGGCTTCCCAGGCTCCAGGGGCTCCGCATCGGCCTTGTCAAACGTGTGAAAGAACGGAATGTCGGGAGGGATGCTCGACTTGTAGTGGCCCTCGCCCGAGCTCGCCGGGTAGAGCTTCCTGTGCCTCGCACGGAAGACCCCCTCAGAAACATAGTTCGCGCTGCCCGTGGTGGGGTCATAGTCCTGCAGGTACACGATGATATCAGTTTCAGGGTGGGAGGACACGATCCAGAGATCCACGTAGGGCGTTCCGGTGACCTCAAGGTGGCAGTCCAGCGGCCTGGAGTCCACGAAAGGATGCCCGCACCGCGTGAGGCGCTTGTAGTTCAGCAGGTCGCCAACGAAGATCATGGTGTGGTACCGAGAGTTGATCTTCAGGGGATCCCCTTCCTGCCCTGCTTGGACCTCGAGCTCGGAAGCCCGGCGTGGAGGCGATTGAGACAGCCCGCCTTCGGGCTCGCCATCCCCGAACCCAAAATACAGCGTGCGGTCCTCCAGTCCCTCGGGAGGCCAGCTGCCTGCAGTCCTCCAGCTTGGGATCGCGCGGGGCGCGTTCATCGTAAAGTACGTGATGGCCTTGTCCTGGCGCTCCGGGGAGCAGGGGGACTCGCTGGCGAGGTCGAGGAAGAATCTGATGACCTCGGCGACGAGTTTGCTCCTGCCGACCTTCACCACCTTGTGGAAGCTGCTGAAGTTGCTCCTCTGCCCAGGGCCAAGGCAGGCGTTCTGCACGCCACCGTGCGTCCATGGCCCGATGAGGAGCCGGCTGCCGCCAACCGCGGCGGCGTGGCAGAATGCATTGATTGAAGCCCTCGCGGACCCATCGAGCCAGCCGGCCACGAGGAAGAGGGGGACGCCACTCTCGCGCATCTCTCTGTACCGGGTGTAGGGAGAGCAGTCGTCCATCTTCCGCCCCCTGAGCGTTGGTGGGGTGTCGTCCCTGTGGCCCATTTCCCTCAGGCACGCCGCGAGGTCCACGGTGTCGTGGGTTGCCACCGCCTTCTTCACCAGGCCCTTGCTCACCCCCTTGACGCCCTTGAACCCCGCCACAAAGGAGGCCCCGATGGGCTGCGGGGCCTCAATCAGCCGCCCCGAGTCCAAGGCGTGAAGTAGCTGGTTCCAGTTATCAAAAAAGTAGTGCAGGAGCACCCCACCCGGGGCGCCCAGATCCGACCACACGTCGAAGTAGGAGAAGAGCGAGGCGCACCCCTTGACCGAGCTGTGCGCCTTGGACACCGTGAACATGGCCGCCATGGCGTCGTATGAGATGCCAAAGCAAAAGACGTTGCCGTTGTACCAGGGCTGCCGCTCCATCCAATCGAGGACCTCCACGGAGTCCTCCCTCTCCTTCACCTGGCAGGGGGACGTCCACTGGCCGAACGAGGCGCCCGTGCCCCTGACGTCCATGGAGACGATGGCAAAGCCCTTGGCGATCATGGCTTTCTTGAACGCCAAGTTGATCGGATCCATGGGGAAGGTCTCCAGCGGCCTCAGCATCTTCCGCAGCCTCCACTGGCGGTAGTACCGCGTCTGGTGGAACACGCACGGCAACTTCCCGCTCTTGGGAGGCAGGATGACGTCCACCGCGATCTCGCACCCGTCCGACATGGTGACCATGTGCGTGACGCAACTCGGCTCCTCCTGCGGCCTAGCGAAGAGCCCCTCCTTCGGCATCACTTCGTCGACCTCCGCCTTGTCCCAGTGCCCGTCGTGGTTCTTCGCGCCCCTCGCTCGCAGAGCCCTGAGGTGGCCCATCCGCCGGAGCGCCGCCTGCGGGTCGCAGACGCCGAGCCTCTCCGCACCGGGCTCCACAACGGCGAAGGGTATGGCGCTGGAGGCCTCCTCCGCAGGCTCATGCCCGCCCTTCGCGGCGTCTCCGCACTCTTCCCCCAGCGCCCCGAGACCGAGCTTCGCCATCATCGTGCCGCCCTCCGCCTTCGTCCCAAAGCCGACGCTGACGCCACCACCACCACGAGAGTTACAAGCGTTGGAAAAAACAAACTCGGAGAATCCAGAATTGAGGATAAGAAGCCCTAGAGAGATCGCGCTCTTCCCGCCAAATTTTTCGGGGGAAAGAAGAAGATCGGGGAAGAAGGAACCCTTCTGGCACGGCGGGACCAGAGCGAGGAGCGGAGCCGGTGTCCATGTCCTCGAGGGCGCTCAAGGCGCTTCAGCAGAGCCTGGGCGCGGGTGGCGGAGCCCGCAAACCCGATCGGCCGGCGGCGTCGACGCCGGCGGCAGCATCGGCACCGGAAAAGAGGAAGCGTTCGCAGCTCGAGCGGGAGGAGGTCGTGCACGAGTCTCCGTCCCCCGTCGACACCCGCGGGAGGCCTTCCGGCGCGCTGCCAGCGGACTTCGCTTTGTTGCTTGCGCACTATGAGAAGATCTGCTTCATCTTCGGCATCCACGCGAACCGCGAGAGGAGGACCCTTCACGACCTCCAGCAGGCCTTCCACCAGCTCTGCGGCCGGGAGGTGGGCCTCGATGACTTGCGCAGGCTCCGGGCGGCTCACCCCGGCTGCCTCTCCTTCGGGTATCGAGGCCTCCACTCGAAGCCGCTGAGACACGACCTGACCGTTCAGATCCCCAAGGAGAACGGGGCGCCCTGCTTCGAGAAGCACAAGCGGGCGCTTCGTGGCAAGCTGACGCGGCTGGCGCGCGAGGGTCGCTCTCTGCCTCCGCTCTCAGACCTGCCCGACAGGCCCAGCAACCGCTCCATGGAGGAGTCCGAGAGGTTCGTCAAGAAGGTGATCCAGTCGTACTCTCCCCAGCGCAAGGGAGCCCGGCCCGGCGCGGGGTCGTCCTCCACCATCAAGGCTTTCTTCCAGACCAACAAGCTCGTGTCGAGCGGCGCCCTTGACGCCGTGGAGCGCACACACAACAAGACCCGGAGGCTCTTCGACGAGGAGGAGCTGGAAGCCAGGAGGAAGAGGAGGAACCTCTCCCAGCTCCCGGCACTCTTCGACCGTCTGAGGGGCCTCTTCCGCAGCCTGAACCGCAGGGCAATGCCGCTGAAGGACGTTGTGCCCAGCCTGATGAGCACGAGGAAGGACAAGTCGACCCAGCAGTCCGAGATCGAGGACCAGCTGTGCCTCCTCGTGGATAGCGCGCCAGAGTGGTGCGCGGTGCGGGCAGACACGAGGGGAAACAGGATTCTTTCGCTGAGCGCGGGCTCGGACGTGAACGCGGTGAGAAGGAAACTAAATCTGTTGTCACAAGACTCGCCCTGAGGCCTCGTCGCCGCACGGCGGGTCGCTCCTCCGCTTTTCGAAGACAGAGGCAGGTCGTCATAAATACCTCTTTCCCTCCCCCCACACCCCAGTTCACGCTTTCACGGGAGGGCCTCCTCAGCGGCCCTCACTTGCCACGCTCAAGCTGGCAAGACATCGTCCAGCACCGTGCTGAGCTTGTTGTACTCCTCCCGAGTCTTCTCCTTCATCTCGCTCACGGCCTGCACGGCGAAGACGGTCGCTCCGATGGAGAGCATGAAGTTAAAGAACACGAAAACGGCAGCGGCCGTCTCGTACGAGGAGGACACCCCACTCTCCCTAGGAAACTTGATCGTTGTGTCCACCGCGACGTCCACGAAAAGGTGGAAGCTGAAGATGATCTGCACCACGTTGTAGCAGAAGAACGACGTCACGAGCTCCTTCTGGGAGTTGATCACCCCGGCAAGGCCGAAGAAGGCAAATATGTTGTTCGATATGCTCAGGAAGAAGATGATGTCCATTGGCGTATTCGTGCTGGTGATGACCGTCCCCGCTCCGTCATCGCCTTGCGAGCCCTTGGCCCTAAAGAACTCCTTCTTGTAGGCCTGCGTTGGTCCCGAACCGAAACCGCGGGGTAGGAATTTGGGAGAAAAGAGAACGAACGAAGAGAACGGAGAATCAATCGCAAGAGGTCAGCGCCGTGCCGCGCCTTGAGAAACCGGGAAAGCGAGAGAGGCGAAGGGCGTACTCACCTCATAGATGATGAGAAGTCCGAGCCCAACCACCAGTTGGAGCACGGAGATGCAGAGCACCCCTCCCCCGCTCTTCATGACGCCGCCCGCGAGATCCCTCCACGAGATCCGGGTATCCGGGTATCCGCGCCTCCTCCAGGCCTCCTCCTCTCCCACCCGTTGGCCAGCTATTTTCGAATTATATCAAGGTGAACTTCGGGAACGTCAGAAGCGCGCGCCAAGGGGCAGAAGAGGAGAAGCGCGAGGATGGGCACCGCCTGCGGAGCGTAGGTCGTCGTCGATATCGTTGGCGTAGGAGATCGGTGCCCTTGGTCTTGTCGCGCGACCGTCGCTGGCGGCCGGCACGACGCCGTCGCGTCTGAAGGGAGACGAGATCCTAGAGGGGAAAAGGATACGAGCGGGGATCCATGCAGCCTGGGCAGAACTCCCTGCTGCCGGAGAAGGCGCTCCAGCTGGAGGAGAGGGCGAGGCAGCTCGCATTCCTCGAGGGTAAGAGACTCAGTTACATTCCTATCCCCCGCGGGCCGCATCGCTGGGGCGAGCCGAAGGTGTGGCTGACTCCTCTCTCTCTCTCTCTCTCTCTCTCTCTCTCTGTGTGTGTGTGTGTGTGCGCGCGCGCGACAGACCAAGAGCTGAAGAGGGGATCCACGCTGAACATTATCCCGCCTACGCCGATTAAAAAGACGAACCAGTCGCCCGCTGTTGCCGCCGCTCAACAGGCAGTAATATCCACCCTGCGGCAACACGGCACGAGCCCTCAGGTGGCTCCCAACCCAGTGCTGGTGCCCACGGTGCCCCTCGCGGCGACGTACCTTCACCAGCAGCTACAGCAGCCCGCCGTGGAGCTGCCACGGGGGGCGGCTCCGGAAGGAGAGGCTGCCACGACGTCTGAGACGACGTCCACCTGAAGAAGGGCGGAAGGATGGCTGCTGAGCCTTGTGCCTCCTGACTGCCCTCCTGCCGCGTCTCCCGAACCGGCCGTAGCCTCTTCACAGCAGTGGCGACGGTCCCCTGTACACTGTGTCTTGCCAGCTGTCAATATAATACATGAAACAATTACCACAATAGCAGACCTCCTCAGAAGAGAGGGAGAGAGTTTCGCATTCCTTCAAGCCCAGTCGTCGTCATCGTCGTCGTAGAAGTCGTCAAAGCTAGCCGGCTGCTCGAACTCCGTCAGGTCGATCGCGTAGCGCAGGAGGCCGCCGATCCCGCCGAATCCCCTGCAGAACTGAGAGCCCTCCTGGGACTTATTGGTCACAAACTCCAGGACGCACCCAAAGTTCTTGTACTTTTCGGCGATCCACTCTACCAGGAGGATCTTCTCCTTGGTCTCTAGCTCCACCCCCGTCTCCTCGTCGTGGAAATGCTTGTCGTCCTTCGCCTGCACCTCGGTGAGGTGCTTCACCACCATCTCCCCCGTTGCCGTGTTCTGCAGGTCATATCTGAACACGTCCAGGTTCTCGAACACGATTAGGGTCTCCACGGCGCCCATCTCCATGCACTGCAAGGTGTCTTCCACCCCGAAGACGTACTTCCCGGTGTCTTTGCTGATCTCGTCGAAGAACTTGCTGATGAGCTTCTTTTCCTGAACGAACTTGACGTTGGCGAGGGTGTCCGCGGAGAGCTCGATGGCCTGGCTGAACCCGTTCTCACCGCCATACGACACATCGACGATGCTCATGACCACCGCCTGCAGCCTCTCGTCGAACATATCACTCTGGCTAAGGACGTTCTTGAAGTCGGCGGAACCGGCGAGGACGAGCCCCGCAACGTTAGGCCTGTCGTTGGTGATGAACATCTGAACGGCGGCCTCGGCGACCTTCCTGACGTAGTTGTGCCTCTTCTCCAGACGGAGACGCGCAAAACGGAGGGCGGACTGACCTCCACGACCGTGCTTCTTGGGCAACTCCACAGTAAACTTGTGCAGGACCTCGCGGTGGTTCCCGCTCAGGGTTCCGTAGAGGGACCCGTTACCGTCCATCACAATGAAGCCGTACCTCTGGTCGCTCTGCAAGAGCTCGCTCAGAGCGTCCGTGTGGAACTTGTTGTCGCAAAGGTACAACGAGGTGTTGATTGGCTTGAAGGGCTCGAAGTCGATGTTGAGCTTCTTCTCCTTTCCCTCATCCGTGATGACGGTTCCGCAGTAAACCACCAGGCCTTTTTTTTTTTTTTTCAAGAGAGAGACGGGGACGCGGGGAGGAAGGCTCGTCAGGTTTCGTCCCAAACGGCCGGATCGATCGCACGTGGTGAAGGCGCCTAAGCTTACCGTTTGGTGGGATCTTGTTGTACAGCTTAAGACGCTGCTGCGCCGATGTGATGGCCCCGAGGACGGACAAGCGGTTCACTCTGCTCTTGATGTTTGAAGCGGTTCCGTATTCGTCCGTCAACATCTTCGAGATTCGCTGGACTTGATCCTGTGCCGGAGTGAAGCGTACGAAGTCAGCGACTGGTCGGAGACAAAAGGTCCCCGTCGCGGGTTTCTCCGGGGTTGGGTTGGGTTGGGTTGGGTCAGGAGCCTACCTTGGGAGGGATTACGAGGCTAATCATGGAGGTTCCGTTTCCTCTCGCCTCCTCCAGCGACTTGATCAGCTTCTTGACCTTCCATATCTCGACCTGCTGGTCAGCGTCGCTAGAGTCTGCGGCGGCACCCATCCTTGCTTATGCCCTTCGTCGATGTCCCAGGCCTGCCTCAAAGCTCCTCCGCTGGTCCGGCGAAAATGTCCCTCGCCTCAGCGATCGGCCGCCGTTCCTCGCCGATTTTCTTCGCAAGATTTCGCGCGGACATTTCCGTCGACCTTCCTGGTGCTCTGGGACTCGGGGACCCCTCAGAAGTCTGCAGCTGAGGTGCGTCTCGGCGGTGCCATGCTACAGCTCGGACTGATCCTTCCCCCGGCCCGCCGTGGACTACGCCAGCGCAGGCGCCCAAAGACCTTTTGTGCTCGAGTGACTTCACCGTTCAACGAGTGCAAAAAGAGGAAAACAATCAATGAAGAATAATAACATATTGAACACGAGGGCGACATCGTCTGGGCTTTGCATCGCCCCTCTCACATCGCTCGTCCCCCCCTCTCACTTTAACTTCGAAGTCAAGTAAACTCCGTTCCGGTTCCGACGGAGCCCAGTTGCTGCTCGAGCTGGTCGAGGATGGGCCCCAGCAAGAATCCCATAGGCGAGTCGAGCACGTCCTCGGGCAGCCTCACGATCTTGTCCGGGATGCCCTTTCCGACCAGCACGGTGCAGAGTTCAGTAGAAAACTGGGAGGTTTTTGGGGCAGGCGAGAAGGATCACGTCAGCACTGGAGAGCGCGTAGATGGAGGCGTTGACGTCGGGCAGGGTCACTCACGTGGTTACAGTTGTTCTTCAGCAGGCTGTAGGACGTTGGGGAGAACTTCGTTCTCGCGAGGTCGCTGATGACCTCCTCCGCTATCGAGGCGGGCACGAACGTACTGCCCATACTGATGACCTGGTTTGGCTGGCCGAAAGGCGTCTGGCCTGCGGGGGCGCGGTTGATCCCCTGCCCGAAATAGTACTCCACGCCGCCAAAGACAACTCCAGTGTGCCATATCGCCTCGATCTGCTTGCCCAAAAGAAGGGGCGAGAGGTCTTTCGCGAACCCTGCGCTCAAGTCGTACACGTGAACGTGGACAGGAGTACCCGCCTCGTCGTCCGCCATGGCGGGGCTATCCCTGAAACACCGACAACAACTCTCGCACTGCCCCTCCCTAACGCCCTGTCGGTCTCTCAGGCGCGCGCTGAAGCCCTCTCACAGCGCGTGCCCCTCTCGCGGACCCCACTCCGAAGTCCGTCCCTCCCCAGCGCGGCCCCGCCCTCATGCCCACGAGACTCTCGCAAAAATAACGCGGGACGGGGTGATCATCGATCATCGACGAGTTCTTTTCGGTGCGGTGGGAGGGGTTGCAGCAGACGCGAGGGAAACACCACGGAAACACCAGCGGGGGGCGACGGGTGGGGAGGGCGTGCGGAGGCACCATGGACTACGAGCGCGTCAAGGAGTCGGTCACGTGCACGATCTGCCTCGGCGTCATCACCAACTGCAGGACGGTGTCGACTTGCTTGCACCGTTTTTGCAACACCTGCATCGAGCCCGCGCTGCGAGTGAACAGCAAGTGCCCCCAGTGCCGGGCAAACATCCCGTCGCGGCGGTCGTGCAGGGAGGACAAGGCCTTCGACGCGCTCGTGGAGGCGATCTACGGCGATGTGGAGCAGCAGAAGGCCGTCGAGAGGAAGCTGTCCGACGACTGGTGGGCGAAGAACAAGGGGAGCTTCAAGCACATCGGGGAGTCCTTCCGGCAGCAGGCCGAGGCGACCAAGGGGCGCCGGGTGGCCTCCATCAAGAGCAAGCTCCCCAAGGCGAAGAAGAAGAGGGGCCGGCCGGCCAGGGAGGAGGCACAGGCGGCTGGCGCGGGCCCTTCGGGTCGCGTCGCCCCGCGACCTCGCGGCGGCCCGGGGGTCGACCCGAAGCTCGCGGCCGCCGAGTCGGTCCACGCGTCCTACGACAGGCTTAAGCGGGACGCCAGGGAGCGGAGCGATGAGGTCGTCCGGAAGCTAGGCGACCTCCAGAGGTTGCAGCGGGAGGAGGACGAGAAGAGGCAGGTCCTCATCACCCTGACGCCGGGGGAGGACATCCCGCAATACGCCATGCCGAAGCCCTTCCTGCTGTGCAACCCCGACGTCAAGGTCTCGAGCCTGCAGCGGCTGATCGCGTCGAAGCACCCGGGGAGCCTGAGCGCGGAGAGACTCCACATGTTTGTCAGGATGGGAACCTCAGGGAGCTCGAAGCTCAATGGCGAGATGAGCGTGAGGCGCCTTCGCTCGGCCGACCTGGGAGACGGGATCAACGTCGTGTACAGCCTGGATTCGATGCTCTTCCCGGGATGCTCCCGGATTCAATGCCGCTCCCTCCCGGATTCGATGCTTGACCCGGCGTGTCGAGAGAGTTGGAGCACGGTGGCGGCTCGAATATATCTTTGTTGTCGCGCGCGCACACACAGCATACATACTATCTCTCCTAATTTTTAAGAAGGGGGCCGTCGTGCAGCGCAGCACGCGAAAAGAATTTTCTCGGGCTGCGTCCACTCCTCTCCTCCCCCATTCTTTGAGACTACGCCCCACAAAATCCCTCGGCCTCGGCGGCACACACCTCTCCGTCGTTGCGCCAGGAGTGTGAGGGCTCGTTGGAGGAGGAGGCCTTGATGTGCCGCCGCCAGAGTTTGGATGTTGTGGAGCTTTGGCTTTCTCCCGCCAGGATTCTTCTTCACTTTCACCATGCATCCGCCGTACCCGAGGATATTTTGAAAAAGTGACCGTTTGCGTGCGTTTTTTTTTCCGTTTTATCCC
>Ga0160423_10004660_pt1 | contig 11251 bp, 11 predicted proteins | sample CRUFie14St8metaG_FD_108191 | JGI IMG/M metagenome (GOLD analysis project Ga0160423, IMG submission 108191) | Marine microbial communities from the Costa Rica Dome - CRUD Field 142mm St8 metaG | ecosystem: Environmental > Aquatic > Marine > Oceanic > Photic zone | place: Costa Rica: the Eastern... | reverse complement strand
TCACGTTCCGATCCAGAATATTGTAACGAAAGATGCACCAGATCGCGCGAAAGCCATCACACACCCCGATCTTTTTCCCCTCGTCGTAACTCCGCGGATAATACGCCACCGAAGTCTCCATCACGCGGAGTTTCATCTTGGCCAACTTCGCGGTAACCTCGGGCTCGAAACCAAAACGGTTTTCCTTAATCGGTATGGCCTGAATCACTTCACGCCTAAATCCTTTGTAGCAAGTCTCCATGTCCGTGACGTGCAAATCGCTCATCATATTGGAGAACAGAGTCAAAAAACGATTTCCCATGGTATGCCAAAATCGTAAGACCGTCCGGGTGTCCTTTTTCAAATATCGCGATCCATAAACAACATCGGCCTCATCATTCGCGATAGGCGCAATCACTTTTTGAAAATCCACCGGATCATACTCCAGGTCGGCATCTTGCACGATGACATAGGGCTTGGTCGCTCCGGCGAAACCCGTCCGCAAAGCCGCTCCCTTCCCCTGATTATGGGTGTGCTGAATAAAGCTTACCCGCTCCTCCTTTCCTTCCCAGCCACGCGCAATGGCCGCGGTCTTGTCCGACGATCCATCGTCCACCAAAACCACCTCGCCCACCATCTCCTGCGCGAGGATCTTTTCGAGCACCTCACTTAGCGTTCCCGCTTCATTATACATCGGCACAACGACCGACAATTGGCCCGGGGAGACAGCTTCTTTCATCTGGGATGGGAGTGAATCCTAATTCCCGCCCGCACTCAACCCCCATTCCTAGGAGAGCGATCTAATCAAATCTCGTCGAAAGCCTTGCTTTTAATGCCCGCTGACAGGCTGCCGAGCATGACCTCACTCAGTGCCTTCAGACTTTTTGCGGCACCAGCGACCTCACTACCATCGGCAAGTTTTTCGAGTCCTTCGATGGACTCACCCATCGGGGCGAAAGCTTCACCGGCAAGCCTGACATGGCTATGGCCAGAGGAAAAGAGCGCCAGAGAGATCAGGGCGACGAGACAGAAATGTTTTCATTATGTTGTCTTGTTCCCGCTGCCTAGAAGGTCCGTTCCAAATCGATTCAAAAAAACTTCATAAAAATCGAGGAAAACATTCTGTGACATTTTCACTATATGGGGTTCTCAAATCCCAAAGGTGGTCTAGTCTGCCCCCATGAGTCGCGAAGACATCAAACGCCTGACAGAATTATCCTCCTGCGGAGGATGAGCCTCCAAGCTCGGCCAAGCCGAACTCACGCAGGTCCTGCGTGGCATTACCAATATCTCCGACCCCAATCTCCTTATCGGTTCCGCTAGCTCGGACGACGCCGCCGTTTATAAAATCTCAGAAGAGGTCGCGATTGTGCAAACCCTCGATTTCTTCACGCCGGTCGTCGATGATCCCTACCTCTTCGGACAAATCGCGGCCGCCAACTCCCTCTCCGACGTCTACGCCATGGGAGGCAAGCCGATCACCGCGATGAACATCGTCGCCGTCCCCACCGATGAACTCTCTCTCGACGTCATCAACCAAATCCTCCTCGGGGGAGCCGACAAGGTGGCCGAAGCTGAATGCGCCCTCGCCGGTGGCCACACTGTGCTCAATCCCCAACCGCTCTACGGACTCTCCGTGACCGGCTTGGTTAACCCTCACCGCACCATCGCCAACACCGGCGGCAAACCCGGCGATCACCTCCTCCTCACCAAACCACTCGGCACCGGGATCATTTCCACCGCGATTCGGAAAGGTCTCGCCTCAGAAGAGCTGGAGGCAAAAGTCTCCAAGCAAATGGCCGAACTCAACACCCCCGGCTCCGCCCTCGCCACCGTGGGCATGACGCGCGCCGGTACCGACGTGACCGGCTTTGGGCTTCTCGGACACCTCAGCCACCTTTGCCGCGAATCCGGCGTGACTGCTCGCATTGATTCTTCGGCTGTTCCGGCCATCGATCCCGCGGTCATGGAATTCATCACGGAAGGCCACGTCCCCGGTGGAAGCCGCAAGAACCTCGAACTCGCCAAGGAATTCACCAACTTCGCCGACAACGTTTTGGAAGAAACAAAAATCCTCCTGGCCGATGCCCAAACTTCTGGCGGCCTCCTTCTCGCCGTCAAACCGGACGACCTTCACGACGCCCAGAATATTCTCCTCAACAACGGAGCCAACATTGTGGCAGAGATCGGTGTCCTGACCAGCCAAGATGAGAAGGCGGTCGTGGTATCGTAAATCGCTTCAGTCACAGGCGCTGCTGGTAATTTATGACTCCGATTATCTATCGTATCATTCTTCTCTGGGCGGTCGGTGGTCCTCTGATGGCGGTCTACCTCATGATCAATCATCGTGAGAACCTGGTCCACAATGCGGTCACGATGCCGGAATGGGTTCCTTTCTGGCCTCTTCTTGCAATTCCATATCTGGGAATGCTTGTCGTCCCAGGTTGCCTCTCTCTGTTCATCAAAGAACAACGTGACTTTTATCAATACCTCGTCTCGATCACCATCGCCTTCCTCGTCGTTGGGAGCATCTGGTATTTCTATCCCACCGAAATGATCCGGCCTCCGATCCCCGGGAACTGGCAGAGTAATGTCTACCGCGAAATGGTCTCCGTCGACAATCCGGTCTGCATCGTCCCCTGCGGCCACGTCATCACCCCGATCGCCGTGTTTTGCATTCTCGTCCGACAAAACTCTAGGTGGCTCTTCTGGCTCCTTCCCCTGTTGGTCCTGGGAATCGTTTCCATCGTTGTCACCTGGCAACATCGGCCCGTCGATGTCATTTACGGCACCCTTATTTCCTTCTTCGCGGCAGTCCTCACGCGAAGACTCTTCGAAAAAGCTACGCAAGGATAGCGCTCCAGAGCACGTAGGAGGTCGATCCGACATGAAACTTCTCGTCTTTCTTCTCCTCACCATAACCTGCCACGCGGCCAAGCGACCCAACATTCTCCTCTGTATCGCCGACGACTGGGGATGGCCGCATGCCTCGATCTACGCCAACGACACTGTGGTACAGACGCCTGCCTTTGACCGTATCGCGAAAGAAGGCGCCCTATTTCACAACGCCTATGTCTCTTCACCCTCCTGCACTCCCTGCCGAAATTCCCTCATGACCGGGCAATGGCACTGGCGACTCGGAGCCGGGGCTAATCTCTACGGGACCCTTCCACAATCGGTGGAAACCTACGCCCGTCTTCTCAAAAAATCCGGTTATCACACCGGTTCATGGCGCAAGTCATTCGGCCCCGGAAAACTCCAAGGGAAATTCCTCGAAGACCACCCCGCGGGAAAGGTTTACAAAAAAGGCTTCCCGGCTTTCCTCGCCGAGCGCCCCGACAAAGACACACCCTTCTGCTTCTGGCTCGGTGCCAGCGACCCGCATCGTGGCTACAAAAAAGGATCTGGAAAACAGTCCGGCATGGACATCTCAAAGGTCAAGGTCTTCCCACACTTCCCCAATGACGAGGAAATCCGCAGCGATGTTGCGGATTACTATTTCGAAGTGCAGCGCTTCGATTCAGATGTCGCAAAGGCCATCGCCCAACTCGAAAAGATTGATGAACTCGACAACACCATCATCGTCATCACCGGCGATCACGGCATGCCCTTTCCACGCTGCAAGTCGAACCTCTACGACAGTGGCACGCGCGTTCCTCTCGCCATCCGCTGGGGCGGAAAAATTAAACCCGGAAAGGTCTTCCAAAACTTCGCCTCCCTTACCGACCTCGCTCCCACATTTCTTGCCGCTGCCGGAGTGCCCATACCAAAAGACATGACCGGAAAAAACCTCCTCCCAGCGCTCACCGGAGGAGGCGACATGGAACTACGCCCCTTCATTCTCACCGGAAAAGAGCGCCACGTACCGAGCCAAGAGATACCCGAGATGGGCGGCTATCCCTCCCGCGCCTATCGCGACCATCAGTATCTCTACATCCGCAACTACGCAACCGGCCGCTGGCCCAACGGCACTCCCAACTGGCAGAGGGCCGCGATCAAAGACTCCTGGTATGGCGATACCGACAACGGGCCGACCAAATCCTACCTCATCGACAAAAAGGACGACTCTCCCGAATATCAACGCTTCTACGATCTTTCCTTCGCCAAGCGTCCGGCCGACGAGTTGTTCGATCTCAAAACCGATCCCGGTCAGCTCAACAACATTGCGGCCAAAAAACCCGAGCTTCTCAAGAAATACCAAGCCCTACTCGCCACGGAACTCTCCAAGTCCCGGGACCCCCGGAACGGCGGTCCGGCCTTCGACTTTGATGCCCAGCCCTACGGTGGTGGTAGCCCCAAATTCCCAAAGAACAGGCGCTAGGAAAAGTCCGCCGGCAATTAGTCACAATTTCCCTTGAGCCCTTTTTTTAGTTCTATAAGCTTGGCCGATACGCAGTCATCTTGTCACCAAAATCGGCGTCATTCCCGCCATGGCGCTGATTCCAGTTGGAAGCCAAGCCATCACCTTCAACCTCAACGACATCACTCCGAGTGGCATGAATGCCGCCGCTCTTCATGCCATCTCCCCTCGGAAACAAACCATAGATCCACGCCTTCTTTCCGCTCCGGTCAACCGCCAGAGCAAGTTTGATGGTTTCACCTTTGAATGCCCCTGGCTCAGGTTTTCGCATTTCCCAAAATCCCTGCGGCTGACTCGCCGATCCATGGCGCGGGTCATAAAACGACTCACCCCAATGACCATCACCCTGATTTTTTTGCCTCAGCGCTCAAAATCCACTCGCACCGGTCAAACCCATACCCAAGTTGGTAGAGCGTCACCGCCTCAGACAATCAGGGCAAACTATTACCCCTTACGGCTTCGAAACCGTAGCGCTTTCTTCCGCCGCCTTCACTGGCTTGGGATCTTTATACATGGTGACCAGGCAGCCACCCACGGCGGCAAAAACAATCCCGGCAAAAAACTGCCAACGCAAGGCACCCAATCCCCCTGCCGGTGGATGCATGCTTAAGGCGACCACAGCATTGACCACAGGAGCACCCGCAAAGATTATCGACATCACTGCGGAAGGGGGGCCGCCTTTCCCAAATGCCAGCAGAACCCCAAGCGCTCCGAGCGCTCCTACCACTCCGGCAATCAGGGACCACTTGAAGCCCGGACCGGGCAACTTGAGATCCGACCCTGAGATTTTCAAAAGAATCAAAGGAGCCAACACCGCCACCAGGAAATAGGCGATCCCCACTACCAAAAACGCCTTGTAGCGACCGAATTGCGGATCAGCCATTCCCATTGCTCCTTTGTGAAGGAACACTCCATATAGCCCCCAAAAGGCCACCGTCATCAGCGCAAAAGTTACCCAGTTCATAGAATTCTTTTTAGTCATCGATCTAAGAGGTCCAAGAATGGCTCAACATCCCGCGATTGACCATCCCTATTGTTCCAACCTGACCCGGATGTCCTCGGAGATCTCCATCGCCTTCATCGTCGCCAGCTTCACGCAAACCGAAATCATCTCGCCGGTTGCGCGAACGGTGTCGTCGTCATTCGCGAAAAAATCAAAGGAGTAGCACACCGAACAAGTCCGCACTTCGGAAACGGAAACCCTTACTCGCAATAGGTCACCAAACTTAATTGGCTTCTTAAAATCCGCGGAAGCATTCACGCGCGGCCATCCGATCTCACCATCGTGCAACTGAATCCCCCGCTCGCGCAGAAAGGCATGCTCGGCCGATTCCATCCAGCGATAGAAATTCGAAAAGTGGGCAATCCCCGCCAAATCAGTTTCATAAAACTCCACCGGGCGAGACCATTCAAATATAGTGCTCATTTCTCCACCACCTTTCGCAAAATTTGTTCAAAGCTCCTTGCCATTGCCCCGACATGATAACGATCCTCGACCGCGATCCGACCATTTTCTCCCATCGATTTACGCAAGCCCGGATCCTCTAGGATCATTTGCAAACCCTTTGCTAGCGCTTCGGCTTTCCCGGGTTCCACCAAAATACCACACCCCGCAGGCTCGACAATCTCGGTAAAAGCCGAAGCCCTCGGCATGACCACTGGGACACCACAAGCCATTGCCTCAACCAAATAAAGTCCGAATCCCTCCGGATAAATCGCCGGAACCGAGAAAACCGAGAGACTTTCCAGAAAAGAGGCCTTCTCTTCCCTGCTCACATTAGCATGCCATGACACTTCGTCCTCCAAACCATGCTCGCCGAGCTTCTTTTTCAAACCCGCAACATACTCCTTGTCGCCCCCGCCCATAGTTCCGGCGACCGCTAGCTTCGTGTTTTTGTCACCCAACTTCGTTCGCAAATGGATAAAGGCGTCTATTAGCAAGCCCAGGCCTTTGTAGTAATACATCCGCGCAAAGTAACCAATCTTCCCCTCTCCCGATCCCACTTCATATCCTTCGAGGTCTATGCCATTCGGAACCACTTCAGATAACACTCCGAGTCTTTCCTCCATCAGCTTCGCGAAAAATTGACTTGGAGAAATCAAGGCATCACACTCTCTAACTCGGAGACCCATTTCATCCCAACACTTTGTCTTCCACGGCTCAGGCAGACCGTCGAGAAAGAAATCTTCCCCCTGAAAAGTGCACACTACCGGCGCACCCAGACGCCGCTTAAGTTCGCGGGTCAATCCACCCAGCAGGGCATTCGAGAGAACAACCACGTCAGGCTTCCCGTCGCGCTCCAACCATTCCACCAGCTTATCGAGTTCCTTGCCCAAATGGCTTTCCTCAAAATTCAGCATGAGATAAGTCATTTCACCTTGCTCTTTGGCCGAGGTCATGTGGCTCCTCCTCGCCACGGTCCGAAGCAACCCGCGCCCATTGAATAAGCGGTCTACCCAACGCGGCAGCTTCCGAAAGATGCGATACTTCTCCTGAAGCCACACATTGATCCCACCAAAAAAAACGGGCGTCTCGACATCCGCCCCCCCTTCATCCAACTGCGTCGGCAGGTACATTGGAACGAGATGAGCATCATGCCCAAGAGCTCTCAAAGCCTTCACCAGCGAGTTGTCCCGCATGCAGGCACCGCAATAGTAGCTCCCCGTGCCGGCGGTTAGGATTGTGATTTTCACCCTAAGTCATGGCTGTGCCCGCTACTGTTTTCCCATGTGGAAGCTCTTCCGGCAGCTCGGCAAATTCGCCCACGCGATCGAAGAGTTCACCGTAATCCTTGTCAATCAAATCACCGATCAGGCAATCGGTCAGATCCCGACTCACTTCAGCGTATTTCATCGCGACGTCCTTGAAACTGAAATTTTCATCGTAGAAGGCGTAAACCAATTTCCGCATCCATTCAATTCCTTTGCAGACCCGCTCGCCATAACTCAAAAACCTTTCCGCACTGACATCATTAGCCTCGAGAGCATCAGCCACAGCATCAGCCCCCAGGGACCCTGTTGTCAGTGCCAAATAAACCCCCGATGAGAAGACCGGATCTAAGAAGGCGAAGGCATCGCCAATGAGCACCAGGCCATCCGAGGCGCAATTTTCGGCACGATAAGAATACTCTCCAGTAACCCAATACTCCCCGATCTGCTCACCCTCCGAAAGATGCTCTTCCACCCACTTGTTCTCCTTAATTTCACGTTGGTAGATCTCATGGAGATCGCGACCATCGCGATAAAGGTAATCCCTTTCCGCTACGATCCCGGTGCTTACGATATCATCCTTGAGAGGAATATTCCAAAACCAACCCTTCTCCTGCACATACGCCACCGTAGTCGCACCTTCGTCTATCCCCGGATCACGCTTCGCTCCTTTGTAGTTGGTCCAAATAGCGATTTTGTTAAGCTTGGGATCACGCTTCAGCCATTTCTTCTTTCGCTGAAAGAGGGCGTCGCGACCCGACGCATCCATCGTCATGGATGCCCGCACTTCAAAAACCTTCCCCGACTCATCCTCCGCAGACACACCGATAACCACACCCTTTTCCTCTAAGAAATTCAGGACTTTGATCCCCTCCCGTACTTCGGCTCCCGCCTCGCGAGCGCGCTCCATCATCATGGTGTCGAAAGTCGCCCGATCCACTTGCCAGGTTTTCGCCCGCGGATGATCGGTGTGTTTGGAAAAATAGAACGGCGCAGAGAGCTCACCATCGGGATTAACAAATTGCACGCTTTGCTTGCTTTGAAACCCTGCCCCATTGAGACGATCCACCATGCCGATGCGCTCCAGCGTGTCATAACAATGCGGTATCAGAGACTCGCCTACGTGGTAGCGCGGAAAATGCCCCTTCTCCAAAACGATTACTTTTTTCCCTTTTTCTCCTGCAAGAATTGTCGCTGCCGTCGACCCGGCCGGGCCAGCCCCGATAATGAGAACATCGCAGTCGTTCTTTATTTTTGAAATCATGGTTTTTCTCTTGGTAGAATTTCTAAAATACGGGCAATTACCCGGTCGCTTTCATCTAATAAGCTATTATAACGGCCAAAAAGAGATTCGCCACCCGCCGGTGGAAAAAAGTCTGGAGAAAATTCACCCGACGAGATTTTTAAAAATCCCACCGGCTTACTTTCATAAGCAATCTCGCTGTCATTCAAAATGCAGCCTAGCGGTTCAGTTTCCGCCAGGATCCGTTCGCGCAAATCATCCCGGCAGTGATTCAGATGCACTTCGATCAGGCCATATTCCACGGGCTTTTCGCCTGAATGGAGAATCACTTCGCGTAGATATTTATCTCCAATACGACTGGTCATCAACACCTTGAGAGATATCTTCTCGCCATGAAACCTCGCCAAGGTCGAGGTCATATCCCGACCATGATCCAGCAAGTCGCGGTAGGGCGTCTCAAGGTCATCCGGCTTGACTGGAACAAGGTCGACCCCCTTCAACAACGACGCTCCCAGCATTCGTGTGATTTCTTGCGAAAAATCCATCACTAGACAATGCGGTCAGTGCGATGCTCGGGTAGGAAAAAGTCATGCAAAATGTTGTCGACACACAACAAGCCATCGCGCTCGAGGAGAATCTTGCCATCGGTCACATTGAGCAAGCCCTCATCAGTGAGCTGCTCGAGTTCGTCACTCCAACGATTCACAACATCGACACCAAACTTCCGATCGAAGTAGGAGCTGTCCACCCTGCCCAGTTTCATCTGAAGGATGAACTCACGAATCATGCGCTGCTCTTCCGTCGTGCGGAAGCTCCGCTTGGTCGGCATCTGGCCGGCTTCGATTACTTTGGTATAATCATCAATCTCGGTGAGATTTTGATAATGAACTCCAGCCGCATGTGAGAAGGAAGCCACGCCCAATCCGAGCAAGTCAGCGCCTCCCCAGAGGGAATCACGATATTCAAATTTCGTCTTCTCCGGATTCTTCACTGCAGTGTAACCCGAGCTAATCGTGTAACCCGCGCTCTCAAGAGCCGCGAAAGCTTCCTTGACCCAGCGACGCTTTGTTTCCCAATCGGCCACGGGGGCAACAAGTTTCCCGCTGTCCTTCATCTCTTTGTAGATCGTCGTATTATACGGGATCTCCATTTGGTAAATCGTCACGCTGTCCGGCGCATACTCGATTGTCTTTTCAATATTACGCTGCCAGTTCTCTTCGGTCTCCTCGATCATTCCAGAGATCAAATCAATATTGATCTGGTCAAATCCCTCCGCCTGCGCCCGCTCGTAGGCCCGCCCAACCTCCCTCGAGCGATGTGCCCGACCGTTGATTTCAAGAATGTGGTCATCAAAGTTTTCAATCCCCAAACTCAAGCGCGTCACCCCGATGTCTTTAATCGCCGCCAGCTTGCTCGTATTCAAGGTACCCGGCTCACACTCAAAGGCCACTTCCTTGGCATCATCCCATGGAAGAATGGTTTTCATGCGGTCAGTCAACCCTCCCAACTGCTTCGGCGAGAGATACGAAGGCGTTCCCCCACCGAAATAAATAAACCTAGGCTTTCGTCCATCTATGAGCGGCTTGCGTGCCATCATCTCAAGTTCGGTTACCGTTGAGTCTAGGTAGTGCCTGATTTCGTCCGCGCTCTTATTGGTGTATACGCGAAAGTAGCAGAAATGACAGCGTCTCCGGCAAAAGGGAAGGTGATGATAGAGACCCAGTGGCACTCCTTCTTTCGACGGTTGATCGTAAGCGGCCTCGACCTGGGCGTTATGATCATCCGACCAAAACGAAAAGGGAGGATAATTCGAAATGAAATAATTCCCCGCCCGGGTGGCTTTCTTTTTGTCTACGACTGAACTCATTGATTCATTAGTGTGCGAACTATCAGTCGACAATACACTGCCGAAAGTGGTTTTTTTACAGGAGAGTTTTAGAACAGCACCCTGGGAAGATTAGAAAAACCCGTGATCTGCCAAGCTGGCGATTAAATATAAGCCTCTAAATTTCCTAGGTTGTGGAGCGTGGGGTTCCTACCCTGTGCTCGGCTTTTGGCAGGCCAGAACCTACCAAACTCCAAGATATGCAGTTTTTGTAGCACATGGGAACAAGGAGCCTATTTCTCATTCCCGCTCTCATCATCACCTCTTGCTCTCCTCAACTGGCTCCCTCAGCAGCTTTCGACTCTGCTTTTCGGCTTGAGTTCAGATTCCTTAGAGGGAGGATTTGGTTGAATTGCGAGAGGGGCTTCTCCTTGATCTGAATCTGTGGGCTCAGGTCCATACATATCGGTGTCCCCGTCTACGATGTGGTAGCTCCTGTAATATGCCCCCCTTCCTCAGGTCACCGTCAAAGAGACATCTCTTCCTCAACTACGGCCTCCAGGGCTTTTCCTTCTGCCCCTTCTTAGGCTGAAGAAACTTCGCGTCGGTTTCCTTATACCAAGCGTGCAATCGCGCGCGCATTGATTTCACGAGCGCTTCATTCCCCTTCTTCAAATCCTTCAACTCACCAGGATCATCCTTCAGATTGTAAAGATGCACACGGCCGTCTTCGTATCGCTCGACGAGCTTCCAGTCTCCCATTCGCACCGCACCTGAGGGAAACCCGCCTTGGTTACTATAGTGCGGATAGTGCCAGAAAAGCGCCTCACGTTTCAGCTCGCCGCCTTTCAAGAGGGGCATCAAATCCACGCCATCGATTTTCGCCTTCACCTTGCCTCCCGAAGCTTTGACAAAAGTCGGCATGAAGTCGGTGCTCATGACGGGCACGCTGCTCACGGTGCCCGCTTCAGTCACTCCAGGCCACTTAACGATGAAGGGCTCACGAATTCCTCCTTCATAAATCCATCCCTTACCTCCACGCAACGGAAGGTTCGAGGTTGGTAAGCCTTCCGAGGTCGAGAGGCCGCCGTTGTCCGAGGTAAAGCAAATCACCACTTCATCATCCAATCCCAAC
>Ga0160423_10004659_pt1 | contig 11253 bp, 12 predicted proteins | sample CRUFie14St8metaG_FD_108191 | JGI IMG/M metagenome (GOLD analysis project Ga0160423, IMG submission 108191) | Marine microbial communities from the Costa Rica Dome - CRUD Field 142mm St8 metaG | ecosystem: Environmental > Aquatic > Marine > Oceanic > Photic zone | place: Costa Rica: the Eastern... | reverse complement strand
GACAGAGATGTAATCTTATGAGATACTCTATCAAGATTAATGGAGGGACCATCGGGATGACCTAATTCACCAAGGGCACGCCCTTTTTGAATGTAGTTCTCATCGTATTTAGCAACTTCGCGTGCCAAAGTTTTCATCGGGTACATTCTGCCATTGCGGTTTTTTAATTCCGCCTGCAGAAAAATACCTTCAATGAAGTAATTTTTTTTACCGTCTTTCTCTTCACAGAGAAAATCGATATTTGTAATTTCTTCAGCTATGAGTCTCATTGGTTCATTCCTCAGGTTCTTCGGTTTCGTACTCTGCTTGAGGTGGTTCATGAGGTTGGCGTCCATCAACCTCTACCTCTTCAGGTTCGGTATCTGTACCATCCGTCATTTCATCCTCAATGTCATTAGCAACATCTTGAGCAGTATCATCTAAATCAAATCCCATGCTTTGAGCAAACTCAAGTTTTCGTTGTTGAATAGCATCATGTGCAATAGCACCTAGAGCATCAGAAACAGAATCAATAGATTTTGCTTTTTCGTCTCTATAAATTTGATTTACAATTTGTTTTGCAATATCACTAGGCATAATAAAACTCCATACAAATACTATTTATTTTATTTAAATCTCACCTTTTTGAAGGTCTGCGGGATCTGGTCCCTGAGATTGACCATTCATAGGTTGTTGTTGCTCTGGAGGCATGGCATTGGGATCGCCAGCAGCCAAAGCGGGATCCATTTCCGCTGCAGGATCAGGAATAATACCTGATTCCATTTCAGATGCGATTTGTTTATCAATTTCTTTAATCTCCGTTTCAGTTTGTTTGAGAACTTGACGACGCATATACTCTACAGAGAAGTATTTGCCGACGAATGGATCCATTGTAGCAACTTGATTCATCCGCTCATTACGAATTTCAATCTCTTTCAGTTCTGTGAAATAGTTATCAGCGATATAATCAAACTGAATATGTTCTTTCATTCCTTCCCATTCTTCAAGAGTAACAATACCCTTAAGAACAAGTTGCGTTCTAAGTAAATCTACAAACAATTCACTAAAACGCTTTCTCAATCTTGCTACAAACTTCTGAAATTTTACTTCATCCCTAGTGATTTCAGCAGCACGACCAATATTAAATGTAGTCTCAGTTTCTAATCTTGATGAGGGCACATTTAAAGCTTTATAGAGTTTCTTTTGGAAGTATTTGACATCCTCCAATTCACCAAGATTTTGCCCGCCAGGAAGGGTAGAAATTTCAGTGCCGCGCCCTCCCTCGCGACGGGGTAACCAGAAGTCTTCCAACATGGACATGAACTTCTTGTCATCCTTGATCTCACCCGTATTAGCATCGTAAACCATTTTGTTACGATAGCGACTCATAACCTCACGCAGATATTGCTCTGCTTTATTTTTAGGAAGATTGCCAACATCAATGTAGAAAATTCTACGCTCCGGTGCTCTACTCAAACGATAGATTACCAATGAGTCTTCGATCATACGAAGTTGATTGACTGCCTTAATCGCCTTATGAAGGTGAGAAAGTGTCATGTTTTTATTCAGATCTTGAATACCCGAATGACAATAAGTCACCGAATCTGGGGCAATTTTCATACCCTGATTGGTAGAATTCTTCAGACCCTTTGGATTATAAAGAAAATACTCTGCACTTTTTCTAGTAAGTTGAGTATTAATATCTACACCACGAAGTTCCTCTGGTTTCTTTTGCTGATATTCTGTTACTTTACGAATTTTACGAGGATCAATATAACGTAACTCCGTAAGTCCACCCCTAGGATTTTGAGGATCAATTACTTTATGATAAAATAAACGACCATCAACATACCAACGACGAAAGATTTCATATGAACGATTTTCAAAATCAAGTAAACGAAGAATTTCGCTAAACTCTTCTCTAATAAGTTTTTTAATTTTATCAGATGTTTTTAAATTTGAAAGTTCAACCTCAATTGGCACATCATCAAAGTTACCACAAATAGTTTCATTTACAATATCATCGACTGCACTATCGCACTCGGGTTGTAAAACCATCTCTCTGTAACGAGTGATGAGTTCATATTCATTCCGAAGTGTACCATCGAAATCAACTGAATAACCATAATAACCGCCACCTACTATCGGTTGCGACCCATCCATAGAATCCTTCTGTACAAAAGAAGGACCCTTTGGTAATTTTTTCGCTCTCTCTAGCGAAAATCCAAATAATTGTTGACCTGCCATTACATCACTGTGGGGTATACTTTATTTATCAGGTATTGAGATTGCCCAATTTGCTTTTATTTTAGTTTGCTTCCAACCTTTCTTTATAATCATCTCGCTTAACTAATCTATATCTTTGATATTCAAATTGGGTAGTAAATTCTTGAACCTGATCATTTGCACCAGAATCAAGTTCAAGAGAACCAATCATAACCGGCCAAGCACGATCAAACTCATATGAACTTGATACCCGTGGTGCATTGTTTCTTACTTTCCATTTATCTCGATGTAATAAATCTATTGTAATATCACCATAGTTATGGACATTTGTTGCATCAGTATTAAACATATAGTTATTATCAAAATGTCTAATTGTTTTATGCCAATCCAATAGAGTATTTCTAATGGTATGCTGGGCATCATTCATAAAAGTTATAGTTAATGGTTCGTAAATTTTTTCACCAGGAATTTTATACCCCATACCTCTATATGGGACATCAATAGTTGCTAGTTGTGATCCAGGCAATACCACACTTCTTGCTAAAAGTTTCATATACTTTCTTCTCTGATCTATTCCCATGCCTGCATTAGAATAGTCGAAATTTCTACTACCCAAATAAATAGTGACCGCAAACAGGTTGGATCTTGCAAATCCACCAACTTTTGCTATATTATTCTTTAGATAATTAATGCTATGGGCTGGAGTGCCCATGCCGTCTGGAATTGGCATATGTAATAAAAAGGTCCCTAGTGGGACCTTAATGAAGTTCCTTAGTTATTTAGGAAGTTGAGGTAAAATATAGAAATTATAAACTTCTATTATCGGCATTACCCTTATTTTGATCTTTTGACTCTCCATCATCAGCATCTTCTTTCTTATTACTTGCGTATGATTCTGTCCAATGGGAGATTTGGAACTCAACTGTAAATTCTTGAATTGCGTCATTGCTTCCCCAATCCAAATCAATTGCAGAGATAGCACTAGGATATGCGTTTTGGAATTTATAAGTTACAATAGAAGCGTTTTCTTGTCTAGATAACTGCGTAACTTTCATAGTTTTATAAAGTTCTCCCGTTGAAAGTTCGGAATGGTTAATATCAGATTGTTGAATTAAACCAATCCAAACCTCAAAAGCAGACCTCAGTCTATAGTCCTGATCGTTCATTATGGTGACGGTCCAAGGTTCAAAAGTTCTATCACCAGCAATTTTTAACATACGACCACGAAAAGGAACTTCTACTACACCAATTGTTGATGAAGGAAGTTGTGCTGCTCTGACCATAAACTTACCAAGTTTGTCAGAACCATCGATATAACCACCACCTCTTTTTTTATTGGCGGTTGCCGTTCCCTTTACCTTAGCCGGAAAATCTAGATTCACAGTAAACAGATTAGGTCTCGCTAAATCTGTCTTATTAATAATATTACTTTTAAATTTTGTAATCGATTGATTAATCTCTGCCATTTTTTTATCTCCAAAATTTATTGAACTTTAGTTATCGCTTATTGTTTTAGTTTACAGACCAGTGACTATATTGCCACTCACATGTAAATTCCTCAACCGCATCATTGGAAGCAAAGTCAAGATCAATTGCAGACATTGAAGAGGGAAAGGCATGATGGAAAGTATATTTTCGCGATGTTTTCAACTTCTCACTTCCTTTACTATCGCGATCAAATGCAGTAACACTTAGATTAGTAGTGTAGTCAAGATTATCTGTTTTAGTAAAATTGACTTCGAGATCTTGAATATCTTTAATCCATCTTTCAATAAATTTTCTAGTCTCAAAATTCTCCGTATTCATAATGGTGGTAGACCACGCATCAAAAGTTCGATCTCCAGGAACATTGAATACTCTTCCATTATACGGAATTGCAATTGTTCCGATATTAGAAGCAGGTAAAGATGCTGCTTTAATTAAAAATTTTGTTTTTGCAGGAACAGTTTTATCCGATAAAGTTACAGGTGCATTAAGTGTAACCTCAAAGATATTAGATCTGGCAAATCCAATCCCGTTCAACTCGGATTGAAATGCGGTAATTGATTTTTTCGCCATATGACTATCCTATTATCATTGATATTTGTCTAAGAGTATTTATAATAATAAAAAAATTGAGACCCCTTTTTTAGAAGAAGTCTCAATGTGGAAGTTATATCTAACTTATATCAACTAACGATTTCAGCGAAAGATACGCCAGAACGAGTTGCAATAAAGGAGAGAGTTACATAATTAACTGTCCTTGTCGGTTTTACATAAATTTCAGCAAAGAATTCACCACGATCAATTGCTTCGGGTGTATTATTAGTATCATCACACTTAACAAGGAAGTCAGTGCAACCACGACGACCTTGAACTGTTTGCATGTAAGGTTCTACAATATTCAGGAAGAATCCTCTTTGCTCAGAATCATTCTGCTCAAACAGTTGTGTCTTAGCAGCTTGCTCGATAAATCTTTCGATGGTCAGGAACAAACGACGAACATTGATTCTGTCGAAAGCAGAAGCGAAGGACAGTGCAGTCTTATCACCATACAGAACGGTGCCTTGACCAGGGAATGTCACAATCGGGTTAACTCTGTTAGCATAGAGTTGATCTCTCTGTGCCTTGTTAGGAGTATAGCTCAACTTAATAACATTTCTCATTACACCGCGAGTAAAACCAGCGGGAGAGAACCAAGGATCTGCTTGAATTGTTGTCTGTACACAAAGACCAGCGATGTCTGAGTTACAAGGGATATAACGATATCTATCGTTATACTTATCATAAACATACTTATAACCAGAATCAAATACCATGTATGAGCTACTAGGTAGAGTCTTAAAGAAACCTACGATATTATCGGTAGCAACCTGAGGATCGGTAACACCAATAACATGACCACGGCGAGGAGAAATAAAAGCGATACAATCCTTACGCTGATCAACTACTTGCTTAACTGTGTTAACTTTAGAAAGACCTTCCGTATCAGTAGATCCGGTAGGACCAGTCAGAATAAAGTCAACCGTAACTGCCTCACGATCAGCAACCAAATCATAAGACTTAGCAAGATCGGTATTGGAGATGTTATAGAAACCACTAGTAATGCTGTAGTTAGCGCCACCGGTAAGTCTGTAGTAGTAAGAAGAGTTGTTTTTAGAACCAATAGCAACATCATTATTGGGGAATCCAACTCCACCAGCAGCAGAACGGATAAGATTGAAACTACGATTAGAACTTAAACCCCAGTTACCATCAGCTACACTTGCATTAGCAGCATGAACATCTGTCTCATGCTCACCCCAATATACATAAGAAGATCTTTGCTTAATTGCGATAGGATAGTAGTTGTTCTCACCGACAGTTGTTCTTGCATCAGATGCTTTAGAGACATTCAAGAAACGCTCTAACAAAGTACCAGGGGTTCCTGTCATACCACCATCGATGTCGATAACGAGGATGTGCAATTCGTCGTTATGACCGCCTTTAGAAGCAACATATTGTGAAGTACCGGGACGAGCAGCAACAGTAATCCACTTAGAACCAGGAGCATATTCACGGTCCTGATATTCTTCACGAACACTGGTGATAACGACAGCAGTGGAGTTTGTATCACTGACAGAATCGGTAGCAGCAAAAGAGATACTGCCTTTGTCGTTAACAATATAAAGACGACGCTCAATACCACTAGCAGCAATAACGCAAGTATTGGTTCCTTGAGTTACGGTTTGACCGTCTGCGATGATACCAGTAACACCACCAGAAGGAAGACCAATTTCAAGTTTCTTATTAGTTGCATCCCATGCCAGAACATCAACCGCTTCGTTAGAACCACCAATCTCAATGGTTGTAGAAGTGCCAGGAGTAAATGAACCGACAACTGTAGTAACTGTTAAAACAATGCTATATTTAAAGACTTTACCTGAGGCACCAGATGCAGCAGTCAGTGCTTCATCAGCAACAAACTCATGCTCGTTACCGGAACCAGGAGCGGGAACAACAGCAATATCATCGGCACCAGCATCAGTTACAAAAACGCCAATAGAATTACCATCAGTACCAGGAGTACGGGCAGCCCACTTAAAGGTATTAGAAGCAACTTCAAAAGCACCTTCGTAGTTATCGAGATTTTTAATTAGAGGAGCTGTGCCTGCGTCAACGGAGTTTTTAAGACCATCATGTGCAACTCTTACAACTTTTAAAAGACCGCCATATCCAAGAAAGTTTGCGGCAGTAAACCAATATTCGTAGTTATAATCGTTAGGTTCACCAAATTTTTCGATTAATTGATTCTCAGAAACAATGTCCACAATTTCTTCTACAGGACCTTGCTCAAAAGGACCAGCAATAAATCCAACATTCGCTGTTGGCACTACCGCCGTAGTGGTTAGATCCCTTTCCTGAATAATTACTCCAGGGGATAATTGGTTAGATGCCATCGTGATATACTCCTAAAAGTTCCGTTATCGGTTGTCTAGGATTATTTATATTTTTGAAACCTTATCTAAACTCCCACATATAGGACTTATCACCGTATTCTGCAACCTGCCAAACCTCACCTTGAGCATCAATTATATGGTCATCATCTAACCCATCACTAATAAATCCAAAAGGAGACATATCTTGCTCAATAGATTCTCTTTGGTCGGCATAAATTCTAGCTCTAACATCATTATCATGCATCTCTTTAAAGTATTCTTGCATTGCCATCCATGCAAAAATTACAAGACACATAGCAAGATCGTCATTACACCCTTCTTCTGCAGCAAATGATTGACCTTTAACAATAAAAGTAGTTAGTTCTGCAATAGTATCATAGTCTGGTATTATCAATTTATCTTCTTCAATAAGTGCTTTGAGGTTAGAACACCCAACTTGTTTCACAGCAGTGGACATCTTGACACCAAGTTGAGTCTTCTTACCAGAGAATCCCTGACCCAACTGCTGTCCTGCACGACCGCGCATCGCAACCATTAATAGATTTTCATATTCTAAATCAAACTGAATAATATCAGCAACCTGACCACCAATATCATTTACTTCACATAAAACATATGCATTGTTATAATTTTTTGCTACATCAATAATTATATTGGGAAAAATGATAGGTTTAATTTCATTATTTCTATATCTAGCAACAACTTTATATGGTAATGTTGTAGTATCAACAACCATAAATGCACTATAGTCATTTGATAATCCCCTAGCAACATCAACAGTGATAATATAGTTGTGTTCGGCAATTACATTTTCATAAATTGCCAGACCACGATTTTGTTTAATTGGATCACTGTATGGCATAGTCCTTAATTTACTGGGACTAATAAGAGTATCAACAGAACCAAGAAATTCACATTCAAACTCAACTCGAAACTGTTGCTCGGATGTATTTTTAATGGTTTGTTCTTTCCAGGCAGTATCTCTACCAGGCACTTCTGACCAATGAACTTCTGTAGGGACATATTCATTTTGCCCTCTTTCAGCATCATGCCACAATTTATAGAACATATTCATCCCGTGTGGCGTGGAGATGATAATTACTTTGGTAGACTTACCAGATGAAATAGTAGGGTAAACAGAACTAAAGAACTGGTCAGCGATATGATTCGGAACGAACGCGAATTCGTCCAGAAAAATAACATTAAAAGACATACCCCTGACGGCACTAGAGCTAGTAGATGCAGCCATGATTTTGCTGCCGTTTTCCAGTTCCAGACTGCCCCTGTTCCATTGGAGGATTCCTTGCTGAAGCCACTTGGGAAGATTTTCATAAGACAGTTGTAATCTCTGCAGCATCTCACGCGAAGTTGCTGCTTTGTTTGCTAGGATTGCGACATTAACATTTGCATTAAAAAGAACATACCAAAGAAGGTATGAAGTAACGATTGTAGACTTACCAGACTGTCTAGGTAATTTACATATATTAAATCGATTTGTATGAAATTTTTGTGTCATTTCCTCTTGGAAATGATACATGTCAAAAGGAATTAAACCCTTATCAAGAGAAACGATTTTAATATATGTTTTAATGAAATAAACAGGATTTTCAGAGCACTTGATAATTTCCTCAACCTGTTCCGGAGTAAACTCTTGTTTTACATTGGCTTTAATTAGATTGGGATTACCAAGATATTGATCAGCGTTATTCATGTTTTCTGAAGTGATTTTCAATTGCTTCAATACGCTCTTCGGCGTGTGCAATGATATCTAGTTGCTCTTGAATTGCGGCAAGAACATCAGGATGTTCACCAATACCTACAGGATGGTGTAAATAAATTTCTACATTTGCTTTTGCTTTTTTAATATCACCTTCGGCATTAGCACGAAGTGCATCCAACATATTCTTTCTAAGATTACAACTCATACTAATGTCCCCTTTTCTCTACGAATTTCACGAAGTTCCTCAAAGTTTTTCTGTTTTGTACCACCATCATATGCCCAAGCATATCCCTCTTCGATCATTTGTTCGTTGAGGGACACATCTGCATCCCCGATGTAAAGCCAACCAAGAAGACGCCCGTATTTCCCAACGCCGCCAACAAGTTCAGTCCTAACAGAAAGCTCATCATCACCAGCCAATGTGCTTTCCAGTTTTGTTTTGAGCCATTCGGTTGCATCTTTTCCAAGTGCTTTCTCCTCTAAATCTCGCGTTCTTTTTTCTGGTGTATCAACTCCGGCAACTCTCACTCTTTCTTTTTTGAACAAGTTGAAACCAAGATCAATTGTGACATCAATAGTATCACCATCAAGTACACGATTGATCTCCGTCACTCGGAAGTTGTAGCAGCTCTTCCTGCTTGGGGGTGTCATTGCTCCCATGATCTTGCGCCTCTCTTTCATCAATACCTAGTATATAGTTAACTACCCAAAATACTCCAATAAGAAGGAGTATGATCGAGATGATCACACTCCATACAGGGTCATTTGGATTTTCTAGGGGGCGGAGGAGGAGGTTCATTCCATTCGGACTTCATGTTTTTATATCTAGGATTATTCTTTGCTTCATGATGACACATTACACCAAATTCATCAGAACATTTACACCATCGTCTTCTCGCCTCTGGCGCACCCAATGCTTTTTTTGCCACAAGTGATACCACTCCCTCCAAAGGTTGGCGCATTCATCAGACTTTTTCTGAAGGTGGGGTTCTCGATACATGGCGTGTGAATGGCTCCCAGTGCTGCCAATTATATTTATGAATGAGGTGCATTCCTACGATAGGTACAAAGACTAAAAGAAAAGAAAGAACACCCAATCCAAACGGACTTTCCATCGTGTGCCTAACAAATAAAATCATGATGCATCCAAGAAAATTTCTGGTTCTTCATCATCATCCATATATTCGGTCATGCGAAGTTGTTTAATACGCTCTCGTAATCGTTTGCGTAAATGTTTTTGTTCTTCTATTTCTTCTGTATTTAAAGGACCCTGACGTTTATCTAAACTCATGCTGGATAATCCCAATTTGTTATATGTTCTGTTTTATGCACCGGACCCCATGAACCAGGACGATACACATATGGGGTGGTGCGAATCTGACACTGATCACCTTCACATAAAAGATCATCGACAATACGCCAAGATTCCATTACTTCATCGGCATGAACAAAATGAGATTGATCTTCATTAATAGCATCAAAAAGAAGTTTTTCATAACCATCAACTGCTCTATCTTGAGGATATGCATGTGTCAGAGTCGCTTCCTCAATATCATCATTAAGACCCGGTGACTTAATATCCATACGAATATCAAGATGAGGATCTGGTTGTAACCTCATAACAATACGATCATTGGTTTCACCTTCATATAGTTTCAATGGAGGTGCTTTTAATTTAATAACAACTTCAACACATCCGTAAGGCATTTTCTTTCCCGTCATGACGTTAAAAGGAACTCCCTCCCAACGCCAGTTATCGACGAAAAGAGTACCAGCGAAATAGGTAGGAGTGTTACTGTGAGGATTAACACCCTCTTCACTACGGTAGGTATCATATTGCCCGAGAATAATAGATGGTGACATTTTAGTGGCAGCTAAGACTTTTGTCTTCTCACGTCTTAATTCCCTAGCATTCATACGAGATGGTGCTTCCATAGCAATAAGTGCAAGAACTTGTAGGATATGATTTTGAAGCATATCTCTAACAGCACCAGCAGTTTCATAATATTGAGAGCGACCTTCACAACCAATAGTTTCGGTTGCATAAATTTGAACCTCTTCTATGTACTGGCGATTCCAGAGAGGTTCCAAAAGAATATTGCTAAAACGAGTGGTAAGAATATTATTAACAGTATCTTTGCCCAAATAATGGTCAATGCGATAAACTTGTTTTTCGCGTAGATGTCGCTCCACCACTGACTGTAAAGTATTAGCAGATTTATAATCGTGCCCAAAGGGTTTTTCAATAACCACACGCGATCTTTCTGGGTCATCTAAACACCCTGCCTCCTTTAAATTTTGAATTGCATCCGCATACCTTTCTGGTGGAACAGAAAGAAAATAAGTTATATCATCAATGTAATCTGGTAAATGTTTAAGTGTTTGTAACACAGACAGATCTGCACATTGATAATCTAAATGATGAAGAAAATCATCAGGATAATCACCTAAGGATTCCTTCCATTGATCTGTTGTCGGTTCCCTCCTAGCACTGCCTACAATCAAAAAATTATCTGGCAGAAGTTCTTTCTGCCAGAGTTTATAAAGTGCTGGGATTAATTTCTTTTTGCAAAGATCTCCGGTAGCACCGAAGATTACTATTGCTTTAGTGAGCGGTTCCGTTTCCATCATAGTCGTCCGAATCGTAGTAGTCATTTTCACCTTTTCGTAACCCGAAATATACTGTGGAAAGTACAAACGGTATTGATATCCAGAGAAGCGCATTACCTAACATTATGACCACCAAACATATATCGCATACCATTCAAGATTTTGTTTCCGAACTCTCCCAGTCTGCGAGAATTAAAGCGTTCAAATAGTGCGGCAGAGATAACAGGTGTGGGTACACCAAGATCCACAGCAGCGTGAAGAGTCCAACGACCTTCACCAGAGTCTGATACTCCCCCATCG